>Ga0255778_10000437_pt1 | contig 38631 bp, 23 predicted proteins | sample 071ome_31_FD_179976 | JGI IMG/M metagenome (GOLD analysis project Ga0255778, IMG submission 179976) | Coastal salt marsh microbial communities from the Groves Creek Marsh, Skidaway Island, Georgia - 071405CT metaG (version 2) | ecosystem: Environmental > Aquatic > Marine > Intertidal zone >...
GAACCTTGACTCGCTCGCATCGCATGTTGTTAACAACAGAACAAATTCAAATGCACTAAACTCGAGATGGGTTTCCTCGTATCACTATTCATCAACTCCTAAATTTCTCTCTCTCTACGTTTAAGTTTGCACTCGTTCGCTGATAATAAAAGCTAATAGTATTACGTTATGTCGTCGCCGGTTTACCAGTGCGATCCAAATCCGGAAGTTCCACGCCTTTACGCGAAAAGAAGGACGCTCTCGGCGTGCACGCTCTGGTTCGCTTGAGATATTGCCGCGTGTTCTCGCACCTCGCGAGGTCTCTGAGGTACGGAACGGCGTTCAACAGCTCGTTGTCATTCTTGTTATCGATAAACGTTGAAATTGGCAACGCGTTTTGTGGATGAAACGCATAGGAATACGGCGCATTGTCCACGATTACGGTTTGCGACAACTCTCTCCCGAGACACGTCAAATCCTTGACATAGTTGCCTTGAAACGCGTAACAGTGACGGCGGAACAACCTCCATCGCACTGTTTTGCGCACGTCGAGTAAATCCAAAACTGGGTTGGCGTACTTCGGCAGAGACGCGGTGAAAACGACAATTTCCCAATCCTTTTCAACCTCTTTTAAAAAGTAATCCACCCACGGACGTTTGATGACGTACACGTCTGACATTTTCCCGTCAATCTCAACCTTGATTGTGAAGTCTGCGTTCGGCACCGGCTTGAAGGACGAGTGCACGAGCGTTTCGTCGAGATCGAGCACGAGACACGGTTTCCATTTCGGCGGATCGGCGGGGGATGAAGACTCAGACGGCGACACGCGGCCGCCCATCTGTAACCCCGGCGCCTCGTAGCGTCTGAATTGCTCCGTATTCACTTCTAAATCGCGCTCGCCGATGAACGGATCTCCCTCGTGCAAGACGAAACCCTCATCGAGACACACAGATGACTGCGAGACGCACGGGACGCAACTCATCCCAGAGGAAGACGAACCACCAGAAATTTGAGACGTGTGCGCCACAACGTTTTCACGCGCGGCATCGTTGGCGTCGTCGTAGTCTCTCGCGCGTTCAAATCCTGTCTCAGTCGCGCTCGTTCTGGATGGCGCCACGCAGCATCGCAAATACGAAACCAACGTCGACCACGCGCTTCGTTTCGCGAAACCGTTCGCTCCGTGCATCATCATCACCGGAACGATTTCTTCCTCCTCCTCTGCCTCGACGCGCATCTCCACCGCCGGTCCAGCAGCCGCTTCGACGTACTCCCCGCCCTCGGCTTCGCTCGAAAAATCTCCAAAGTCGTCGCCAATGAATCTCGCCACGACGTCCGCGTCGCTCGGTCTCTCGCTTCGTCTCGCCCGCGCCTTCGCCGCGCGAACCGCGCGCGAGGATGGGTTTTTCACCCCCGGGGCGTTGTTACCATTCGGCGTCGTCGCTCTCGGGCTCCAGGGTAAACCTTTACCGGGCGTATCCCTCAACTGTTTGCGTTCGACGACGACGGGCGTCGCGGACTCAGATGAAGATCCGGCGTCAGCCTCTCTCTGCGTTACCCTCTCCCATCCGTTCGTCGGCGTTCGCGGCGGGTCGACGACGCTTCCACTCGACGCAAAACCCGTTCCGACACCGTTCCCGCCTCCGTTCGCGTCGTCGCTCTTCATCCTCGCTTCACGAAACGCCGCGGCGGTCTCACTCGATCCGTCGTTAACAGCGACATCGTAACTACCGCGATTCGTGGGCATCGGCGTCGTCGGTTTCGCGTCCGCCGTCGATCGCGACGTCGTCGCGTCCATCGCGCCCATCGCATCAATCGCGCGTCCGCCGTCGATCGCGCGATCGCGCGCGCCGACGAGCGCCGCGGACGCGTCGTCCGTGGTCATCGATGCGTCGAATTTTAAAGCGTCGCTCGCGACGCTGGCGCGCGCACGATGTTTGATGTTTGAATGAAGAACGCGGGTCAGAGCGCGACGCCGCGTCGCGTTGGACGGCGACGACGCGCGAGGACGACGAGGCGCGACGGTATATACATACATCGCGCGCGCGGACGGTCGGGTGCGGCCGGCGGTCTGAAAGAAACGCGCGCGCGTCGTTTCGTACACTGAAAAAAGTGGCGGCTGGTCTCGGGCAGAAACGATGCGAGCGGTCGCGGTTGGACGCGGGGTCGGCGCGACGACGTCGACGACGACGATGAGATCCGCGTCGACGGCGACGGTGAGATGTGTTTTATTGCGGCGATGCGTGGACGCCGTCGGGAGGACTCCGACGGTGAGGAGACGCGGACGAACGACGACGACGGTTGCCGCCGAAGCGGAACCGACGGAACCGACGGAACCGACGAACGCGAGAGGTCGAGAAGCACCGGCGATGGTGATCGAGAGACGGAAACCGAGCGAAGAGGAGATTTCCAAGTGGAGAGCGCGCGCGCTCGCGCCCGGGGAGTTGTGGCTCGCGCCGTTGACAAAGGGTGGGAATTTACCGTTTCGGCGGCTGGTGGCGGATGATTTCGGAGCGCGCGTGACGGTGAGCGAGATGGCTTTTGCAAAGTTTTTGTGTAAAGGAAACCGGGTGGAGCGGGCGAGGATTCGACGACGGGACGACGGTGGGGTCTTTGGGGCGCAAATCGCGACGAAAACGATCGATGAAGGGGTGAGGGCAGGATTGATAATTGCCGAAAATAACGCCGATTTTATCGATCTCAATTGCGGCTGTCCAATTCACGAGACTTGGCATCGAGGTCTCGGCGCGGCGTTGTTGAAAAAACCGGCGAAACTCGAGCGTTTGGTTGAGGGCATCGCGGCAGGCGTGCCGCTACCGCTCACGGTGAAGATTCGACTCGGTATCGATTCGAGCAACCCGGCGAGACGTATCGCGGAAGGTTTGGAAAACGCGGGCGCTTCGGCCATCGTGATTCACGGGAGAACTAAAGAGCAAAGATATACCTCACACGCCGACTTTGAAACAATTCGCGAGATTGTTCAGGAGCGAAACATTCCAATCATTGGCAACGGAGACGTATTGACGTGGTACGACGCGAGAGATCGTATGGAATACTCGGGCGTTGCGGCGATGATGGTCGGTCGCGGCGCACTCATCAAACCATGGATATTCAAAGAGTTTCGAGAGCAAAAAGCGTGGGAGCCGACGGCGGAGGAGCGCGTCGGCGTGTATTACAAGCTTCGTGGGTACATGCGTGAACAGTTTGGGGATGATGATCTCGGTAAGCGAAGGTTTGACGATTTTTTCCCGTGGCATTTAGGCTTTTTCTGCCGCTATCGGCCGCTGCCCGAGGAAATATTTGGAGGGCGAGCGATTACCGATCCATTGCTTCAATCGAGGCTCGGGTTCGCCGTCGAAGGCGAATCTGCCGAGGACCTGCCGCTCCTCGAACAGCTTCTTCGATGCGAACACGAAGAGGCGCATGCGAGCATCGCCGAAGCGCTTTGGAGCGCCGAGACTTTGGAAGAGGCGATTTACGAGCTTGAGATTTTGGCCAAGGAATCTCTCGCCGGCTGGCAAGCGGCGGTGGCGAGCGGCGATCGACGCTCGAACAACTCGGACACGATTCGAGGCTGAGCTATCAAGTTGTACAATTCATTAAAAAGGCTAGGTTCGTGTGGTACCGTAGAAGTGTAAGAAGACTAAATTCAATTCGCAGTGTTCGTGATTTCTGGAGCGAGTTTGTGCGCTTGCAACGGTAGCGTCTCTGCGTATCCACCCTCGAGAGCGAGACGATCAACCATCGATTGGTCAAGTAGTGACTTTTTGTTTTCGTCGTGGCTAAACGGTTGCGACATGGCGCGCATAAAGGCGCGAGAGACTTGCATCGCCATGTCCGTCGATAGGTTGAGCACCTCTTCGCGGAGATGTGTGGTGATCCATCCCGGAAGTTTCCCGCGCTTGTCCTGAGAGTTGTAGCGTTTGTCGGCGAACACCATGAGGCCGTAGTCTTTCTTTGAGCGAATGACACGGCCGACGCATTGCGCAGCTTGACGAACGGCGTCGAACGCCAAGAAATCGCTCTCTTTGATTTGGAATGTCTCTCGCAAGTATTCAAGACGGGCGCGAAGGATGCGAGACAGCGTGTACTGATACGGCACTCCGTACATGACGACGGCGCGTCCGTAGTGTCTGTCAAAATCGATACCCTCTGCCACTTTTCCTCTGGCGACGGATAAGAAGATGGCGCCGCGTCCGCAGTTGCATGCGCGTCGATAATTATCCAAAGCCAAGGATGTCTCGACGACATCTGTCGTCTCGATGAAGACGAGCTTGTGCTGCATGATTTCGCGCAGGATTCCCGTCTCGTGCCACTTTGTGACGATGTTTTCCATGTAAGAGTAGGATACGAAGAAGGCGACGATGCCGTCTGGCACGGTTTGCGCCAAACCAACCAAGATGCGACCATAGTTTTGGATGACATTTGGATCGTCGCGCATGTCAAACTTTGTCGAAACCGCCTGCTGATCCGCGCCTCGAGTGATCACCATCGGACACAGACACTCCCGCGTGAGCGTCATCGCGAGACTCTTCTGGCTCACTGGATTAAACCCAAGCAATTTGGGATACAAGTCAATCGGGCTCAGCGTACCGGACGTGATGAAGACAGACTGGAAACGCTCAAAGACTGGCTTGATGGCGAGCGATGCGTCGAGACACGCCAACTGCATCACCGGATCTGGGATGTTGGGGTATCGCTCGTCGTAAGGTTCTAAAATGAGCGAAAATCCCTTTGAATACGTGCCCACCAAGGTGGCAAAGTTGGCCACGAGAGAGAGCGCGTTGTACTCATCCATGTCGACAACCTCGAGCGTCTTCAACAGGCTCGTCAGGCGATCGTAACAAAACTTGAGAGTCTTTCCGTCGATGCCCGCGTTTGCGGCACAGTGCTGCAAAAAGGCAGTGGGTGTCTCCTGTTCAACTTGAGTCGATTGTAATCGCACCTTGAGGTACTCGACGAAGCGTCTGAGCACGGCTACAAAGTGCTCAGCGCGACGAATGTTACCCGGCACAGCCTCGCGCAAAATATCCGCAGGAATGACTGGGTTCATGAGCACGTCTTCGCCTCCTCCGCGCTGTAGCACGCCTTGTTGCGCCAATCCATTCACTAATCTTTCGTATTCCTGTCGAAGTCGTCTCTCGTCCGTCTGTTTCGCGCGCTCTATGCGCCCGTTGAGCGCGGTGATCGATCTTCCGGCGTTTTCCAAAGTTTGTTGGCGCAGATTGACGCTCAACGCTTCAATGCAAACGTTGTCAATGTTGTGCGCCTCGTCGAACACGACGACGCACTCCTTTTCGAGAGAACTCGAAACTAAACTCGCCACTTTTGGATCGAGCATGTATTGGTAGTTGTACACGACGACATTGGCAAACGAAATCATGTTTCTCGCCAAAAAATACGGACACCACTTCTTCATCCGCCCGAACGCTCTCAAATCGTGCAGCGTGTACACACCCGGCGGAAGAACCGCCTTTTCCCCGGCGCTCTCAAACTCCTCGAAGAACTCGCACGAATCAGGCGCGCCATCGCCGTTGTCACCCCCATCCGACGCCGCAGACGTCTCCCCTCTCGCCTGCCGTTCCAACCTTCGCTCGCGCACCCAACTCGCCGTCAACTGCCGACATCTCCCATCCACATTCTCTCTCGACCCCTCCTCCGCAACTTTCGGATGCACACACATATTCTTCCGACTCGAAAGACCCACCGCGAGCATCTGCGCCTTTTCTTCACCCACTCGTTCGCCAATGTACTTCTGCAACGTTCTACACTCTGCCAAAACCTTCTCCATCTCTGGCACCGTCCGCGTGCAATAAATCAACTTCCCCACCTCTGGATGCGCCAACTGATACGACACACACAACGACAACACCGTGATCGTTTTCCCCGTTCCCGTCGGCATCTCCAGCGCCCCGTGTCCGCGCGCATCCAGCGCGCGTTTCATTTCGAGCATGTACGCATACTGTTCCGGGTACAGATTCTCATACGGAAAGTACACCTCCAACCCTTCGAGATTGAACCGCATGATTCCCCTCGCGCGCGCGCGAATGCGTTATCTCTCCCCTCTGCGACTCGCCGTCGCCCGTTCGTCCGTCCGGCGAGTTGTGACGGCTGTCGCTCGATCGGATCGCGCACTCAGTTTTTTCAATGGATTTTCACAGTTGTTCGACGCAACGAGAAAAAAACGCATCGGCCAACAATTACGACACACATCGTCGCGTCGCGATCGAGGGCGAACAACCGGAAGGTGCGGTCGACGAAGAGAAGGCGAATCTCTTCTTTATTTCGCTCTTCTCCCTCGCTCCGGTGGACGACGACACCGAAAGGAGGGCGTGCGTGCGGACGCACAATAAAAAATGTTCGCGTCCACGCGGACGCCGAGCTGCCGGGTCGTCGCCTTGTCGACGACGACGGAACGCGCGAACCACAGGCGCGGGGGAACCGGACGCGATGGTTTGAAGAGAATTATTTCGCGTCGATCGGTTGATGCGCGCGGGACGTCGGCGGCGGCGATGGGCGCGTCGAGCGGGCGAACGACTACGGAAGTTGGTTGGGCGTTAAAACCGGCGACAACTTTAATGGCGACGGGTATCGTCAGCGGCCGAAGAAGAGCGGCGTCGGTCGTCGCGCGAATGGGTGAGAAGGACGGTGGCGGTGACGCGATCAAGGCGGTGAAAAAGCCGAGGCTTCCCGCGCTGGACTCGATTCGGTTCTTTTTGATCACGTACATTAGCGTCGGGCACTTTATCGCGTGCGCGACGAGGGACCCGTTGACTTTGGCCGCGTTGTCTCAGGTGAACGTCGTCGTCGGGGCGTTTTTCGTGCTGTCGGGATACGTCGCGGCGTACACGACGACGGCGCTCGGGACTTACGAGGCGTCGATGGATCGGTTAAGACCGAGCCCGTCGTATTTTGTCAGTCGAGTGATGGGTTTTTACCCGCTGTACTTTTTGGTCAACGTCGTCTTTGCACCGATGTTCTTTTACGCGGATTCGTTTTATAACGGACCGGTCACCGCGGCGGTGCACGGTTTGATGACGTTTTCTCTCACGCAGGCGTGGTTTCCGATGCACGCGGAGCTTTGGAACGCGCCGACGTGGTTTCTGAGCGCGTTTACATTCGCCTTGGCGGCGATGCCGTTTGCGCTCCCATCCATCGCACAATTCAAGCGCAAGCATCTGAGCTCGGCGTTTAAAATTCTAGTTGCCGTCTCCCTCGTCGCTAAATTGGCGTATTCATACGATCTTGGCGCGTGGGGATTCATGGAGGGCGTCATGTCGGCGAAGACGCACCCGAATTGGTTGTACTTTAATTCGGTTCGATTCTCACCCTTCAACGCGCTCATCGACGTCTTGATGGGAGCGGTCGCCGCGCGAAGTGTTATGATTGACAGCGCGGATGGTGAGTCTGTTCCAAAGCAAAACGCTGTCTTATCCTGTTCCGCCACGCCGCTCGTTGCGATGGTATGTTTCTTGGCGGCGCGCGCGCTCGGCGTCGTCGCCGTCAACGATGCCATCAGTCGCACCATCTTCACCGTGCTCTTCTCCATGTTTGCCGTCAATGTGCACCGTGAGACTGTCAGAGACGGTGGTGCGGGATCGTTGGTGTCCAGAGTGCTCTCGTGGAAGCCGCTCGTGTACCTCGGTACGATTTCCTTTCCGATTTACATCTTGCACGGTCCAATCGGACAGGTGTTCTACAAGCGCGTCGTCGCCACCAAGCTCTTCGGCAAAGTGTTCACGCAGCACCCACAGTTTTTCCCAGTGTATCTCGTCATCGTGCTCGCGTCCGCCGCGCTGACGCACGAGTTTTTTATCAAGAACAAAAAAGTACAAGAGCTCTCAAAATCGGTGACGAAGAAGGTTTCGGCGGCGCTCACGGTGTAATAATATGGTCGTCAATTCTCCCCTTCTTTTCTTCATAGCGCGTGTGTACGAACGACGAGAAACGATGTGCGTCGCGGCGAGAGGGGCGGTGATGTAGGTTTTTGTATCAAAGCGTATAAAGGCCGACGTGCGTATCGTTTTCATTGACAATCAAGCTAACTAGACGAAAAAAGACACGACGACTGAGAGTTCTTATCGGTTTCAAGCATTCGCGGTCTAACACGAAGCTCCCCCGGGTCAGGCGCACTCATGTGCGCGCAACCAGCACCCCCATGGAGACGCGACCGCAGAAGCGATCGCGTCACCATCTTGTTCTATTACTCGCAAATAATCGTGACAAAAACGACGACGGCGAATTTATTCTTCAGCCTCGGCGTCGTCAGCGATGTTGAAGTAACGGAGCTCGTAGACGTTGCGATCCTTGGCGGACGCAATGACGCGCAACCAGTCACGAACGTTGTGCTTCTTGAGGTACTTCTTGGTCAAGTACTTCATGTAGCGCTTGCTCATGGCGATTTCAGACGTGACCGTGACCTTGGTCTTGTCGTTGGAGACGGTGACGGCTTCGCCGAGGGCGCCAGCCTTACCGCCAACCTTGATGCGTTCGGAGAGGAACGCGGAGAAGGAACCGATTTCCATGATCTTGTCCTCAACCTGTGTCGGGGTAAAACGCAATCGCATCGTCAGTCGCGCGTTCTTTCGGTCATCCAAAACCGCTCCGCGGTGCGGCGCTCGAGCTCACCAACCCTAGGGCTTTCTACATCATCGGAATACGTACCGGCTTGGCGCAGTCAATGACAAAGGTGGAAACCTTCTTCTTGTTATCTACGTCGGCGATGATCATAAACACATCCGTCAGTCTCTTCGTCTTCACTCGTCTCGCGTGTCGACGCGTCGCCGGTCGCGGCATCCATCCATCCATCCGTCCAACATCGGCATCGGCATCTTCACGCGGTCTTCGTCCGCGCTGTCTCTGCATCGACCCTCGCGTCGCCGCGCGCACCGCGCGCGATAGCGGAGGAAAACAAGCGAGCGAATATTTTCACGCACCCTTCGGGGCCATCGTTGGTGTTTAAACTTTCTTCGTTGACGCGGGGGTGCTGCGCGCGTTAGAGAGACGGACCGGGCCGGCGCCGAGGAAGCTTTTCACAATCTCGAGCGTTGGCGTTGCACGAATTTGTGTGATTTTTACATTTGGAGAAGGGCTCGCTCACCCGAGCCGAGCGGCCGCCGAAGCGACGGCGAGACCGGCGGTGAGGGCGCGTTCGATGGCGTCCGCGCGCGCGGCGACGTCTTGAGGGTTCCTGTGTAAATCCCTGAGGACGGCGATGGAGAAACGCTCGGGGTCGTCGAACAGATGGGCGACGCGCTTGGAGGACGCTTGCGCCTTGCGACGAAAGGCGTCGGCGGCTTCGGGAGATTTCAGACGCAGAGCGTCGAATTCGGCGCGAATGCGAACCCGGGCGTCGCGAAGATGCGCCAAGGATGGGATTTTGGCGTACAGACCCGGGTTGACGTCGGCGGGGACGAGAACGGGTAAGTCTTCGAGGCTGGCGAGAAAGTCTCGAGCCCGAGCGCAGACTCGGCGAGGCTTGAAATCCCAATCCATGAGGACGCGCCACGGGATGACGGCGAAAGACGTCGACGGCGCGCACTCGTCGCAGTACACCTCGTCTGTGTATCCACACCTCTGATACCGTCGAAGCGGTCGAATCAACCCTTGAAAGTATCGCGACGCCGACGACTCGCCGACGCCGAGCGCCCGCCCGCAAGAACAAAGCCCGCGTTGCGCGTCAATCTGCTCATCGAGCGTTCGACCATTCGTCGGCCCGTCGACGTGTAACGCCAAATCTAATCCTTTCTCCGGTATCTCATCCAAAACCTCAGTCATATCTTGTAAAAACTCGTCATCCTCGACGGTAGCGGTATCGGTAGCGGCGACGACGACGTCGTCGGATGACGAAATCCGTCCGCGCCCCATCATCATCGCCGCCCCTTTCCCCCCTAAATCCTCCACCAAGCTCTTCGTCCGCTCCCCAGCGACGCGTCCAAACTCCGTCAACCCTTTCGCCGCCCCAGCCACCGCGCTCGTCGACACTGTCGATCCGTAATCCACCGCGTCTCGCACGCGCGTCGCCACGTTTGTAAACGCGCGCGTCGTCGTCGTCGCCAATCGATCCATCGTCTGCAGTCGTCGCCGTCTGTTCTCGTCGTCGTCGTCGCCGTCGTCGTAACGAAGCTCCCTCGCGTCGTCTTCCATGTCTAATCCCTCATCCAAAACCAGACTCGTCGACATCACGTCGGCGTCGGCGTCATCGTCGCGCGTCATCTTCTCTAACGACCTCCTCTTCTGTGCCGACGCGCGCGACGGACGTCCCTCGCGGTTTCCTTCCCGTTTCCACCGCCCGCGACCGACGGACGCGCGTTCGTTCGAGTATCCGTCCGCGACGACGCGCCGACGCCGACGCCGACGGACGCGCGCTCTTCCGGCTCGCGTCGACGAGTGCGCGACGACGTCGGTCTCACCCATCCATCATCATCGCTCGGCGACGTCACAACAGAGCGACGATCCGATGGCGGACGAGGACAATTCGCGACGAGCGCCGACGAACGACGCCGCCGATGCCGACGACGCGGACGACAGCGCCAAGGCGTACCTCGAGAGCACGGTGACGCGGGTGCTCCACGACGCCCTCGTCGCGCTGAACGACGCGCGTCCGAGCGCGCCGGTGAAATTTCTCGTCGATTACCTCACCGAACGCGCCGACGCCGTCGACGGGGAGATCGCGGCGAAGCGCGGCGGATCCGGGAACGCCGCGTCGCCCGCGAACGGCGACGCGTAGACCGCGACGTCGTCGTCGTCGTCCGCGGCGCTCGCGCGAGGCGTCGTCGTGTCTTCCGTTCGGTTATAAAATCCGAGGGTAATCCGCCGGCGGCGCGCTTCGCGCGAGTCCGCGCGCGGCGACGCTTTTATCATAGACGCTCGACGCGTAATACATAGATCTTTTTTAGCATCATCTCTCACACTCACCCACGCATGCGCGCGCCCGCCCCCGCGCGCGACACGAACGCCGAACGAACGGACGGTTGGGACTTCACCGTTGAACACACCCGTAATTTTACATCAACCAAACCGCACCCCAGCGGGAATTCAAAATCACGACGTTAATACGCCATAGTTCCGTATACAAACGGACGGGAAGCGCATCAAGAGGCCGCGGGTTCGAACCCCGTATTGGACAACGTCGTCGTCCAATTAGCTCAGTTGGAAGAGCGTTTGACTTCTAAACCACTTACTTTTTACTATCGATAGTACTTAAGTACCGGTGCTTAAGTATGAGTCAAATGTCCGATTTGTACTACCGTAGTATTACAAGTAGGATAGTACACACTAGTACCTAGTACTAACTACTCCCCAGTAGTACTACAGTAGTACACACGCGTACGTATTGTACGATGCGGGAAGCTGTTTTGGAACACCGGGGTCCCGCGCGTCAACACGAAAGATCGTTCTCGAACGTTCGCGTCGCGCGCGACACATCGCGCCGACGAACGCGAGGAAACGTACGTCCCGAGGGCGAGAGCGCGGGCGAGAGACGCGACGAGACGTGTCGAATCGTCGAACGCGGACGATCGGATCGGATCGGACGTTCGGGTCGGATAGAATCGGATCGGACGTTCGATCTTCAGTGCGCGCGTTTGGGTGTTGAAGGAGAACCAGACGTCTACAGGAACGGAAGGAACGACCGAGCGCGATGACGAAGACGGACGAGCGGGCATCGAGCGCGTCGTCGACGTCGGGACGCGAGCGGGGGTGGATCGGGCTCGCGGTGGGCGCTCGCGCGGAGGAGGAGGAACAGGAGGCGCTCGTCGGGGCGAGACCGCGGACGCGGACGCGGACGCGCGCCAACGTCGCGGCGACGCTCGTCGTCGGGGCGTGCGCGGCGTTGGCGACGGTGGGCGCGAGAGTGGCGATCGGGGTTGAGAAAGGGTCCGTTCGCGGCGGAGGAGGGGGTCTGTCGTCGTCCGTCGCCTCGCTCGGGGGGGGTAGACGCGGCGGCGGCGCGGCGAGGGGCGCGGCGAGGGGAGGTTCTTCTTCTTCTTCTTCTTCTTCTTCTCGATCGGCGCGTTTCGACGAGGATGACGAAGATTACGAAAAACCCGGAAAAGTGACTGTGGAAAAGGCGGCGGCGGCGCTCGGGCAACGCCGGTGGACGAGAGCGGAGCAGGACGAGGATGACGCGAACAACGCCCTCAATCACGGCTTCGTGTCGATGGATCAGCTTCGTAGTTTTGAACAGAGTCCGTGGAAGTGGGAGTCGCTCATATCGTGCGAAGGAACGGAGATGCACGAGTGGGACACGGAGATTGATCTCGAACAGGGTCGCAGGGATATCATTCGAAATTCCAGTTTCTCGCCGGCGTTTTGGCGCTTGCCGCGAAGCCGCCACTTTCAGATTTACGACACTCAAAACATTCGGAGCGCGTATTGCAAAGCGGGAATGCTTCAACTCAACATTGCTACGGTTATGGATAGCGCAGAATCGTGTGAGTTTGCGCGAGCGCACTACGACATGGGTCACAGAGATTTTCCTCGCTTGGCGCAACAACATCTCGGGCAGGGGAGGTTTGCCTGCACGCCGTTGCCGATTTCTCGATTCAGCGTCCAGCTTCACAGCGCGTGCGGTTCTAGAGCGACGGTTGAAATCGCGAGAATGGAAAACTTGTGGTTCGCCAACGACTTTGCGCAGAGAAACGATGGGCTGAGCTTCGATTACCAATTTTACGTAGACCCCGAAGATTTCACGCCAAACATTTTCAAAGCGAGAGTGTTCGATCCGGAACTCGCGGAGAAGTATCAAGACAAGATGCGCGTTCAGTGTTACCCAGACGGGAACTCACCTCGAGTCGACAATTGCGATGATAGAGCCATGTCGGTTCCGCGACGCGTCGTTAAGAGTCGCGTGTTCGGAGGACGCACGAACGCGGTGACGTTGTTCAACTACCACGCGTCGTACTATCTCAGAAAGTACGTGCCGCTCGCGACGAGGTTGGATGAATGGTCGCTGCGCCGCGACAAAAGTTTAGGACGCAAAAAGAACAACGGCATGTTGCACCCCCAATACGGTTGCTTGTGTCCGTCAGACGAAGAGGTGATGACGCAAATGATGCACATTCCTCAGTGGAGGATAATGTTCGCGACGGTGTCTGAGAATGAAGACATTCCGGCGAATCACACGTACCCGACGTGCGGTTGGGTGACTCTGAGCGAGGGTGATAAGCTCGTTGATTAGCATTCTGTGGGAACCCACCCATCTTTGTTCGACTTGTAAAAACGATCGATATAATTAAATAGACACTTTCTTTCTTTCTATTACATGCGTTGCGTCGACGTCGTCAACCCGTGTTTTGCATACCGGCGGCGATGCCCTTCATGGTGATTTTCAAGACGTCGTTGACGGCGCCCTTGTAGTTGGTATCTTGGAAAGGGTATCCCTCGAGTAGAGTGATTTTCAATTTGGCCATGTCTGGCATCTCTGCTTCCGTCGCGTTTTCAATCGCGCGCGCTTCGGCGAGGTATCTAACTTGACAGATGTTCAAAGGGGTGATGAAGAGGGAACGCTTGAGCAACTTGTACGCCAGCTTTTCGTGCATAGCCATGGCGGCTTCAGCGCTCGCCTCAATCTTTTCTGGTTTAGTGAGCAGACCAGCGTGCTCGGACACGGCCAAGATGCAGTTGATGCTGTTTTGGAGATCGTTGCGGAGGCTGGCGCCGAATTCATGGAGCGTCTCATCGACGAGCGCGCGCTCGTAATACTGAACCACGAGCGGATCAGCCTTGGCCAAAACCATTTCAACGAGATCGATGGTCACCTCGAAGAATGGCCACGACTTGTACATCTCGCGGAGCGTGTCGAGCTCACCGTCGTCGATGAGTTTCTGGAACGAAGCGGAGATGCCCAACCAGACGGGAAGGTGGAATCGAGACTGAGTCCATGCGAAGATCCATGGAATTGCGCGGAGCGCAGTCACGCCGGCGTTTGGTTTTCTCTTCGCCGGACGAGATCCAATATTCAAGGAACCAAGTTCTGCGCCAGGAGTCGCTTGTCCAAAGTAACCGACGAATTCAGGCGTTTGGAAAACTGTCTTTCTGTATTGAGCGCAGGAGTATTCACTCATCTTGTCCATGATTTCGCGCCACTCTTGACGCGGATGCGACGGCGGATTGAGGGTGTGCTCGAGCACAGATGCCGTGTACAAATCGAGCGTGTGGAAACAGTTTTCCTTCTCACCGAAATCCGTCTCGATCACTTCTCCCTGCACGGTGACGCGGATGCTTCCGTTCACCGTGCCCGGAGGTTGCGACAGCATGGCAATGTGCGCCGGACCACCTCCTCGGCCAACCGTACCACCTCTACCGTGGAAGAGGGTCAGGGCGACATCGAATTCCTTGCCGGCTTGCACAACCTTCTCTTGACCATCGTACAGGGCCCAGGCTGCAGCCATTCGACCTGCATCCTTGCCACTGTCAGAGTAACCAATCATAACTTCTTGGAAACCGCTGATATGGTCGTGATACCACGGAACGGAGAAGAGTTGTCGTAAGACGCGAGGAGCGTCGTTCAAGTCGTCGAGTCGCTCAAAGAGAGGCGCGACTCGAAGCAGATCCTCCTTGCGGCATCCACACTCGCGTTGGAGCAAGACTACACCGAGGACATCGCTAGCGCACGTCGCCATGGAGATGACGTACGTGCCTAGCGAGCCCGGGCACGTCTGCTGCAAATGCGCAATCATCTTGCACGTGTCGAGAACTTCTTGAACTTCAGCCGAGCATTCCAGTCCGTGAGGCAAAAGAGGTCTTTTGCTGTTGAGTTCGCTCGTCAACCATTCGATCTTCTTCTCTTCGCTCCACTCAAGGTAGGAGCCCAATCCAATAAATCGCGTCACGGCGTCGATCGCTTCGGCGTGGCGATCGGATTCTTGTCGAATATCAAGCTTCACCAAGCCGAGGCCAAAGCATTGCACTTGGCGAATGACGTCAAGGAGATACGCGTTGGCAATCTGTCCATCACCAACTTCAATGAGGGACTCGTAGCACGCGACGAGTGGCTCGAAGAGTTCCTCCTTGTGACGAATGATGGAGTCGTCGTGCATGTCAATGGTGACGTCGGGATCGGCGATGGCACGTTGCAGCGCCTCGCGAGTGTTGTAGAGCTTGTCGCGGAGCTCGGCAAGGATCACGCGATACGGCTCATGAGACGGAATAGCCTTCCAGAAGTCGTCGTAGTTCCGCTTCTTGCGCTCTTCGAATACTTTTTGCTTGTCAGACTCGGAGTTTTCGAGAATGTTTGAGGCGAGCTCCTTGACGACGACGTTGCAGCGCCACATCGACAGTTCAAAAATCAGACGCTGGATGGCGTGGAAGAGCAAGTTGACGCCTTGCACGCGCGCCAAAAGGACGACGTCTCGCGTGCACGTAGACGTAACGTATGGGTTACCGTCCCGGTCACCACCCATCCAGGAACCAAAGGTGACGAGAGACCTGTCGAGTGGCAGACGAGGACAACCGTTGGCCAAGAGAGACGTATCCACGCGACGCATAAAAGTGGGAATACCATCCCAAATGGTCTGTTGGAAGTACGTCAAACCTTGACGCATTTCATCCTGCGGCGTGGGTGGCGTTCTGCGAATCTCGTCCGTTCGCCACGCGGCAGCCACACTCGAACGAATTTCGTCCAAAACTTCGGCGCGTTCGTAGTGCGAAAGGCGGAACCGTTGCAGTTGCAAGAGTTTTTCACGAATCTTGCCAAAAGACTTCAACATGGAGCGTCTCAGCGCCTGCGTCGGGTGAGCCGTGAGCACTAAGTCAACGTGCTGGTTGGCCAACGCCGCGTAGATTTCATCCGTGCTCTTACCCGCTCGAATGAGACCCTTGATGGCCCCGTTGGTCGTCTTCGCCGGACCTCTGGGAATATCGTCGAGCCTCTTGTGTCTCTCCTCCATCGCGTTTGCCACCTGCTCAGAAATGTTGTGCAAGTTCAACAGGTTCGAGTACGCCGAAGCAAACTGTAACGACTCGTCGACAGCCATGCCATCCAACATTGATTTCATCGCTTCAAAATCCTTTGAATCCTTGGACGCGCCAAACTTTTCGCTCGCCTCGTACACCCTCATCAACTTGTTCAAAAACTCCTCACCGACGGTTTCGCGAACCACGGCGAAGAAAATCGTCCGAAGCAACTCATCGCACTCTTCGATGACATCGAACGCGTTAAACTCCTTCGATTCACCTCGACCGCTCAGGTACGAAGAAGCGCGCGCCAACTCGTCCAATTTCGCACCCTCCTCAGACTGAAAAAGCGATCCCGTCCGCCGGTGCGACCCTTGCCCGGACGCCTTACCCTGCGACATCGAGAGCACTTTTTTAAACATGATCGACCCGTCTCTGTCCTCGGTTCGATTCAACCGTCGTCGGGCGACGACAACGAGCGCGTCGTTCGGGGATTTCTTCGCCGTACAGCGTCAGACTCGACAACAACCCTCGACGCGCGCGGCGTCCGTCGTTCTCTCCCTCCGCTCTTCCCTCGCGTTTCGGCGCGGCGCCGCGACTCAAACGGAGACGCGCTCGAAACGGAACGATCCGAAGCGCACCGGACGCGGTTCGACGTCGACGGTGTGACGACGCCACCGGCGAGGTCGATCCAACCCGCTGCGTCCACACGCGGGTTTTTATCGCGCGCCCACCCTACATCTGGTGGCGTTACCCTTCATTTTGTACAGGTATTTCAAGGGTCATGAACCGTCATATATCCCGTCGGGTTGAATTAATTTTACAGTGTAGTGCGTCGCGTCCCTCGAAAAAGGGAACCCCCGCCGCGGTCGTCCGTCTCGGCGACACTCTCGGCGACGCGCGCGCGTCTGGGCGGAGGGTTCGTTGCGGAGGCGGATCGAGAGGCGGATCGTACTGCTCTCGCGGAAATCTGAGCGCGCGGCGTCCGACGAGTCGACGGCGTCGTTCTGATGATGATTAGCGAAGCGATGATGACGCCGATGATGATGAAGGCGCCGACGACCGCGCGCGCGACGCCGACGACGCGTCCGTCGCGGGTGAAGTCGAAGAACGCCGGGCGAGGATGGCGAACGCGTCGTCGCGCGGCGGACGGTGAACCGAAAAAGTTGTGGGGCGGACGGTTTTCCGAGGCGCAGGATCCGCTGATGGAAAAGTTTAACGAGTCGCTGAGTTTTGACAAGAGGATGTGGCGGGAGGACGTGGACGGAAGCGTCGGGTACTCGAGCGCGTTGGCCCGGGCCGGGGTGATCACCGAGGCGGAGCGAGACGAGATTCACCGAGGGTTGAAACTCGTCGCGGGGGAATGGGCGGACGGGAGCTTTGAGGCCAAGGCTGGGGATGAGGATATTCACACGGCGAATGAGCGGCGGCTGACGGAGCTCATCGGAGACGTCGCGGGTAAGCTGCACACTGGACGATCGAGAAACGATCAGGTGGCGACGGACACGAGAATGTGGTTGAGAGCGCAACTCATGACTCTCCGTGGTCACTTGCGCACGTTGATTGAGATTGCGGTCGATCGGGCGGAGCGTGAGGTTGACGTCGTCATGCCGGGTTTCACGCACTTGCAGAGCGCGCAGACGGTGCGTTGGTCGCACTGGTTGCTCTCTCACGCGGCGGCGTGGCAACGCGATGATCAGCGACTCAACGACTTGATCAAGCGTGTGAACGTCATGCCCCTCGGGTCCGGCGCGCTCGCCGGTAACCCCTTTGGCATTGACCGCCAGCTTTTGGCCAAGGATTTGGGTTTCGACTCGGTGTGTCCAAACTCGATGGACGCCGTGAGCGACAGAGATTACATTGCCGAGACGAGCTTCTGGGCATCCATGACGGGTACCCATCTCTCGAGATGGAGCGAGGACTTGATTGTGTACTGCTCTCAGCAGTTTGGCATGGTCAAGTGTTCCGATGCCTACTCCACCGGTTCGTCTCTCATGCCGCAAAAGAAGAACCCAGACGCGCTCGAATTGCTTCGCGGCAAGAGCGGAACGCAAATCGGTTCCCTCATGGCGGTGCTCGCCACCATCAAGGGCACGCCGACGACGTACAACAAGGATCTTCAAGAGGTTTGGCACTCCATGTACTACACCGTGGACAACATGAGCGACTCGCTTCAAATCGCCGCGGGATGTTTGGCAACTTTGAAAATTTACCCCGAGGCGATGGAATCGGGTCTCTGCGCCGAAATGCTCGCCACGGATCTCGCCGAATACCTCGTTCGAAAAGGTGTTCCATTCCGCGAGACGCACCACATCTCCGGCGCCGCCGTCAAGCTTAGCGAAGACCGAAACGTCCCACTCTCTTCTTTGACTGTCGACGATCTCAAGCCTCTCTGCGCGAGTTTCGAGGCGGACGTCGCCGAAGTTTGGTCGTATGAAAAATCCGCCGAGTCGCGCGACACCGAGGGCGGTACCTCCAGACGCTCCGTCCTCGAGCAGTGCGCCAAGCTTCGCAAGTACCTCGCCGATAATTAAATTAATCAGAAACAAAGCGTTTTATTCATTCGTTCACCTTGGTAATCGCACCGCGAGAAACCGCGCTGGCCATTCGTAGCTTTGGTTTGGTTTGGTTGAGCTCAACCACCACGACGACATCACCGCACACACCGACGACGACGACGACGACGACGACGCGCGCGCGCGATAATCATCATGCGACTCGCGGTCGCCGTGATCGCGTGCACTCTCGCCCTCGCCGCGTCGTCCGTCGTTCGAACGACGCACGCGAAACCGTTGAGCGACGACGCATTCGTCGGTGACGATGCGCCTCGGTACGTGATTCGATTACCGAAAGAACGCCCCGACGTATCGCCCGTGACGCCGCACAGACGCGTTCGAATGACGGCGGCGGACGGGAAGAGATACGTGTGCGTCGTCCCGATGTCGACGAGGGAGGTGGAGGGCGACGAGGACGGGGATGGCGAACAAGGTGGTCTCGTCGGCGAACGCGCGGATGCCTCGTTGGCGGAAATGATAGAAGAAGATGCGAGTCCTGGGACGGCGACGGATGTCAACGAACACCTCAAACCGTTGTCGAATAGGTGTTTTTATTACTCGAACGGCGATTGGTGGACGTACGAGGTGTGTCACGAGAAAAAAGTGGAACAGTTTCATCGAGAGGGAACGACGCGCGTCAACTCGCACTCGCTCGGAACGTTTGACGCCGAAGCCACGGCGGCTTTGGCGGAAACCAACCGAGCCAAGGATAGCGAATTTTCGAGTGGGAGTGGGATTGGATTCGCCGGGATCGGGGACGACGGGGAACAGCGGTATCACGCGCACTCGTTTACGAATGGAACCGAGTGCGCCGGCCCAGATGTCGGTTCGGCGTTTGAAGACGCGAGACGTTCGAGCGAAGTTAGGTTTGTCTGCTCCGAAGATGGATCCGAGGGCATCAGTGGAGTCGATGAACCCGCAACGTGCACGTACGTGTTGACTTTCCGCACGCCGTACGCGTGTAAAGCCAAGGATTTACGTCCTAAGCATCCAAACGTCGAGAACATAGTGTGCACGCTCGCCGACGACGAAGACGGCGATCGAGTCACTACCGCCGGTATCCATCACGGGGCATCCGCCGTCGACGCACACGATGAACTTTAGCGACGGATGCGTTTCGCATTCATTAAACAGAACAAATCATCGTCATCGTCATCGTCATCATCATTGTCAATAGCCACGTAAACAAAAAGTTTCAAAAACAGACCCTCCTCGACGTCAATCGTCAGTCGACGACGACCGACGCGGCACCGACGCGGTGCTCGCGACGACGAAGAGGAAGAAGAGGACGAATAAGGTTGGTGGTTTCGGGCGTTCTTCTTCGCCGGCGTCGCGATGAACGACGCACAGAAAAAGACGACGACGACGACGACGACGACGCAAACAGATCGAAAAACTGTTCAAAGAGGCGGCGCCGACGCGACGACATCCACGACGAAACGCGCCCTTTCTCGCGCGACGTCGACGTCCTCGTGCGAGAGCTTCGATGGATACGTCACGCTCGGTGACGCCGCGGCGCGCGCACCGGTCGGGCGGTCTCGCGGGTGGGTTCGGGAGACGAGGGAAGACGTCGCTGGGCAAAGCGGGAGTCATCTTGTTCGAAACGCGCGCGGTCCGACGTCGGTCGATGGACGTCTCGATCGATCGACGCCGGCTTTCGAGGTGGTGAAAGCTCTACTCAAGGCGAAGAGATACGACGATGCGCTCAAGGCGGTAGATTCCGTCGGCGTAGACGCGTTGGGAGGGGCGTCTCGGGCGTCGGCTTTGAGAGGCGAGTGTTACGAAGGCTTGGGGCGCGTGAGAGAAGCGGGCGAGGCGTACGTCAGAGCTCGGGATTTAGATGGTAACCCCGATGGTTGGTTTGGCATCGGACGCCTGTTGCACGCGGAACTTCGGTTCGGGGATGCGATTGCGTGTCTCAGAGCGGCGAGGGACGGGTACGCAGCGGCGGGCATGAAGGAGGAGGTCGAAGAGACTTCGCGGCGGCTGGCGGCGGCGTGGACGGATTTAGGCACGGCGTACAAGGCGCAGGGACAGGTGGAATCGGCGATTGAGACGTATAAAGAGGTGATTGCGTCCTTACCGGAACAAGCCGCCGTTGCATATTACAATTTAGGCGTCGCTTTGGTTGAATGCGGAATGCTAACCGAGGCGGAGGAGGCGTACAAGGCGTCTATCGCGCTCGAACCGACGAGAGCGGAAAGCTATTGCAACATTGGCGTCGTGTTCAAGATGACGAATCGCATGGAGGAGGCTATGGAAGCGTACGAGCACTGTTTGAGGCTATCACCTGATTTTGAACTCGGGAAGAAGAATCTCGCCCTCGTGCTCACGGATCAAGGGACGGCGCTGAAGCATAAAAAATTGCTCAGCGCCGCCGTGGCGACGTACGAACGCGCGCTATCGTACGACCCCACCAATGTCGAGGCGTACTACAACCTTGGCGTCGCGTGTGCCGAGGCGGAAGAGTACGATAGGGCAATTATAGCGTACGAAAGTGCGGGACGTTTGCGCCCCGAGTGTGCTGAAATTTGGAACAATGCGGGTGTCCTTTACAAGGAGAGAGGCAACGATATTCGCGCGATGGATTATTATCAACGTGCCGTCGCGTGCAATCCCTACTTTGCGCAACCACTCAACAACCTCGGTGTGCTACATACGATGAGTGGTCAGGCGCAAAAAGCTCTCGAGGCGCTTCAACAAGCCGTCGCGGTTGAGCCGACGTACGCCGTCGCGCACAACAACTTGGGAGTGTTACTCCGCGACACGGGAGACATTGATCACGCGTGCGACGCTTACAGAGATTGCGTTAGGCACTCGCCTAACGATAGACACGCTGAACAAAACTACTTGCTGGCGCTGAATTACGTTCGTCAAGGTGAGGATCCAGAAGTTTGCCAAGCGCATGCAGCTTGGGGCACTCGCTTTGTGAAGCTTTCGGGTCCGCCCATGAAGGCTAGGCGCGCCGTGAGGGCTGACAGCGGCGCGGGAACGTCTGGGAGACGAAAGCTCGTCGTCGGTTACGTGTCTCCAGATATGTACACGCACTCTGTCAGCTACTTTGCCGCCGCTCCGCTGAGTTCGCACGACGAGGAGAGCGTCAAGTGCATCGTTTACAATGTTTCAAAGTACCAGGATGCGCAGAGCGAACGCTTACGAAAATCAACTCTCGAATCTGGTGGTGAATGGCGTGAGTGCGCCGCGCTCACCGAAAGGGAGTTGGCTGAGCGCATTAGAAACGATGATGTCGACATCCTCGTCGAACTGACGGGGCACACAGCGAATAACCGTCTGGGCACGCTCGCGCTCGAGCCAGCCCCTGTGCAGATTACCTGGATAGGATACCCGAATAGCACGGGTATGCGATCCATTCGTTACAGGATCACGGACGAAATGTGTGATCCACTGGATACAAAACAGACGTTCACGGAACAATTGATTAGGATTCCTGCACCGTACTCGTTTCTGTGTTACACGCCGAACCCAGAGGCGCCCGAGCACGTGTCTTCGGCACCCTGTCTTGAGAGAGGATTCGTCACGTTTGGATGTTTCAACACGTTAGCCAAGGTCACACCAGCCGTTCGCAGCGCGTGGGCGACCATTCTGCGCGCGACACCAAACAGTCGATTCGTATTCAAATCGAAAGCCTTTGCCTGCGACGTCATTAGACAACGATTCTTGTCGCAAATGGCGGAGCTCGGCGTGGATGCCTGGCGAATCGACTGTCTGCCGCTTGAATCTGCAACCAAGTCGCATTTATTGCTCTACAATGGCATCGACGTCGCGTTGGATACATTCCCTTACGCCGGGACCACGACGACGTGCGAGGCTCTGTACATGGGAGTCCCGGTGGTGACCCTTACCGGTTCGTGTCACGCACACAACGTCGGCAAGTCTTTGCTCACCACTGTTGGTCTTAAAGAGTGCGTGGCTGACACCGTGCAAGATTACGTGCGTATTGCGTCTTCGTTTACGACGGACATAGATCGTTTGGCAACCATTAGAGCGGGATTGCGAAACCGTCTGATGAATTCGCCGCTGTGTGACGCCAGAGGTTTCACCAGCGTTCTCGAGGATATATATCGCGAGCTGTGGCAGCGCTGGTGCGACGACCAGGCTCGCGCGCGCGAAGAGGACGAGAGCGAAGCTGAAGATGAAGAGAAGGATGAAGAGGAGGATGACGACCGATGCTCGGGCGGAGACGAAGGGGCGAAACGCAGTCCTGTGAAGGATGACTCGAACTCCAACCACGACACCGGCGACATCTTTGACGACGGCGCGTCGGGTGAAAGCGCCGAGGGGGAGTTCTCGTCGAAACTCATAGATACATTAGAAATTTGATTTGATTTTTGAAGTTGAAGGAACAGTTGTTTTGAATAAGGAATAATTTGCTTAAAAATTTAAGCCCGCTAGTACGCTCATTGCTTGTGTCTATTGTATTTGTTGTTCAAGAAAGAATTTACCCTCGCTTTAAATGGAGAAGCTACCCGGGGCATCCGGGGCACCACCGGCGGCACCCGCCGGAGCAGCCTTCTTCTTCGGGATTTCAGTGATCACGGCTTGCGTCGTGAGCACCATACCCGCGATGGAGCAAGAGTTCTGGACGCCAGAGCGCGTAACCTTCGCCGGGTCAATGACGCCCGCTTCCAACAAGTTGCCGTATTGGAGGTTCATGGCGTTGAAGCCAAACTCCCAAGGTTCGTGGCTGATGCGTTCGCAGATGACATCACCTTCAACACCCGCATTGTTACCAATGAGACGGCACGGCGCCAAGAGAGCCTTTTGGACGATTTCAGCGCCCAAGCGCTCCTCCGCGTTGGTAAGCGTCGGGATGAACTCGTCAATCATCTTGCTCAAGTGCACCAAAGCCGCACCACCACCCGGCACGATGCCCTCTTCGACCGCCGCAAAGGTGGCGTTCTTGGCATCTTCAATGCGGAGCTTGCGCTCTTCTAATTCAGTCTCAGTCGCGGCGCCAACCTTAATAACCGCAACACCACCCGCGAGCTTGGCGATACGCTCAGAAATCTTTTGCGTATCGTACACAGAGTCAGTCTCAGCGAGCTCTTGCTTGAGCTGAGCGACACGGAAGTCAATGTCTTCCTTAGAAGCGCCATCGGCAATCAAAGTAGTGGTCGTTTGCGCGATGGAAACCTTGCGGGCATAGCCGAGGCAGTCCATGTTGGCGCGAGAGACGCTGAGGCCGAGATCCTTGGCAATGTATTGCGCGCCGGTAACAATGGCGATATCTTGCAACAAAGCCTTACGACGCTCACCAAAGCCCGGAGCCTTGATGGCGACAACCTTGAGGACACCACGCATCTTGTTCACCACCAAGGTGGCGAGGGCTTCGCCGACGATGTCTTCGGCGATGATGAGCAACGGCGGGGAGCCATTTTGGGAAACTTCTTCCAAAACCGGAACGAGGTCCTTGACTTGTTCAATCTTTTCATCGGTGATCAAGATTCGGCAGCCTTCGTATTCAACCATCAAGCGTTCGTTGTCGTTGACGAATTGCGGGGAGATGTAACCGCGGTCAATCTCCATACCTTCTTCAACCTCGACGACGGTGTCGAGACCAGAGCCGTTTTCAATGGAGAGAACGCCATCCGGACCAACCTTTTCAATCGCTTCGGCAATCATTAGGCCAATCTCATCGTTGTTACCGGCAGAAATGGAGGCAACAGCGCGGATGTCTTCCGCACCCTTGACCGGAATGGCGAGTTCGGTAAGCTTGGCCCGGCACCATTCAGACGTCTTGTCAATACCGCGCTTGACAGTCACCGGGTTGGCGCCGGCGGCGACGGATTGCAAGCCATACTTGATCATTTCGCGCGCGAGAACAGACGCGGTGGTGGTACCATCACCGGCAGAGTCGTTGGTACGACCAGCGACTTCCTTGATGAGTTGAGCACCGGCATTTTCAACCGGGTCCGGAAGCTCGATGGCGCGAGCAATCGTCACCCCATCGTTGATGACTTGCGGCATGCCAAACTTTTCCTCGAGCACGACGTTACGACCCCGAGGGCCGAGAGTCACACCAACGGCATCGGCGAGCTTGTCGATACCGGCTTGAATCTTACGGCGGGATTGCATGTCAAAGGTGAGCTTCTTGGCTTCGGCGCGGACGCGCACGAGGGCACGCGTCGCGCGCGGCGCCGTCGGGCGAGCAGCCGTCAGCGCACGTCCAGCCGTCTACGCGAGAACGAAACACGAAACAAAGCGCATCATCGTCAGTCTCTCCATCCATCTCTATTTCCTTTCACGTCACCCGTCGTCGCCGTCGTCGTCGTCGTCGAGCGGCGTCCCGAGACACCCCGCGAAAAAGGAAACCTCGCGTCCGAGAGGGGGGTATACACTTCAACTGTTTACCCATACACCCATCCATCCACCCGCCCGCCCGCCGTCGCGAGACAACCCCGAAAAGGGACGACGCGCTCGCGAACCGGACGCCGACGCCGACGCCGACGCCGACCCGACGCCGACGCCGACGCCGACGATCCGTCCACCACCGCCCGCGTTCGTCCCCGCTCCGCGCGTCCCGTCGTCGCGCGAACGCCTCTCCGCGACGCGTCCCGTCCATCCATCGACGGCGCGCGAAGCGCCGAGAAGGACGCTCGCGGAAGAGGCCGACACCGACGCGCCCCGCTCCGCGCGTCGTCGTCGTCGTCGTCGTCGTCGTGTGAGCGAGAGCGAGAGAAAAAAAATACGCCGAATCCGATCGCGCCGGCCGACCCGTCGCGTCGCGTCGCGCGCGTCGCGAGTCGCGTCGACGTACCGTTCGGGAGCTAATCGCGCTCTGCATCGTGGGTCTCGAAGTGAAGCGCCGACGGCGCGCGCGACGTGCCCTTTTCGCGATGGAGGGGGGGGGTACGTTTGACGGTTCGTGAACCTCCAAATCGGCTCGAATCGATCGAATCGACCCCCCGGACCGGACCGGACCGGCGTTCAGGGTCTTTCGTCTTTGCTTTTATTAGATGTGTAAGTGCGTAAAGTACGAGAGGCGTGTATGTATTCGAGAACGTTCGGGCTGGTGTGTGTGCACTTTTTTGATTTTGTGTGTGTGTATGTGTTTGTGTGTTTGATGGTGTTTTTTGGGTTGTTTATATGTGATTGTGACGTCCGCGAACCCGGCGTGGGCGCGTCCGTCATCCATCATCATCCGTCCCGCGCGTCAGTCGACGACGACGACGTCGACGACGACGGGAAGGGTGAGCGCGCGCGCGCGTCGGGAGCGCTCGTGGAAGCATGGCGCGAGGACGAGGCGGACGCGGGGGCGGTAAGGGTGGCCGTGGACGCGGGGGCGGCGGTGGTGGACGCTCGGTGCTCCCGGACTGGGCTCGAGGAGGCGGCGGTTCGTTTTGTTCGTGCACGAGCGACGCGTGCGGGCGAAGACACGCGGGGGAGGAGGACGAGGACGAGGAGGGGGCGAACGGGACGGCGCCGACGCGGTTTCCGGTGCCGCTGGCGATGTGGGACTTGGCGCAGTGCGATCCGAAGAGGTGCAGCGGGAGAAAGCTGGCGCGGCTGGGGTGTCTGCGGGAGCTTCGAGTGCAGCAGCGGTGGGCGGGCGTGGCGCTCACGCCGAACGCGACGGAGACCATCTCGCCCAAGGATTACGATGTGTTGAACGCGAACGGATTAGCCGTCGTGGATTGCTCGTGGAATCGGTTGGATGACGTACCGTTTGGGAAGTTGCACAGCGCCGCGCCGAGGTTGTTGCCGTGGCTCGTGGCGGCTAATCCGGTGAATTACGGCAAGCCGTGCAAGCTGACGTGCGCCGAGGCGCTCGCGGGCGGGTTGTACATTGCCGGGTATCCCGACGCCGCGGAGGCGCTGATGAATAAGTTTAAGTGGGGGCACGGATTCATCTCTTTGAACAGAGAGCTCTTGGAGTCGTACATGAAGTGCACGACGAGCGAAGAGGTGATTGAGACTCAAAACAGGTGGCTCACGCTCGGCGGCCCGGACGCGGGACCGTCGCGAGGGAGGAGAGACATGATGCCACCGAGTGAGAGCGAGAGCGACAGCGAGAGCGACGACGACGAGGATGACGACGACAGCGACGGAGATTTACCGCCGCTGACGCGCAATTTCAACCACACAAAATTTAGCATAGAACGATCGGGAAACAACTTTCGCAAAGAGGACGAGGAGGAAGAGTCGAGTTCTTCAGACGACGAGAAAGACGCTGACGCGCTCGCGGATAGAGTGGCTGAAGAGTTGTGAGACAAATTGTAATTGAACGACGCGCGTATTTAGAGAAAAAAATTACGCTGGAGGTTGGTATCCTTCAACGCTTCTCGTACATCCACGGGATGCGCGTCTTCACGCGCACGTTTCTTTTCGTTAATGTTTCGTTGTTCCAGTCGCGCTTCTTTCCCGGTTGTGTCTTCGGATGATTTTGACGCAAGCGCTCTTGGCTCGCTCGCCGACGATATCGGATGCTCAGCGCGCAGGTGACTGGGAGAGTCTTCGCTCGCCGTGAAAGCTTCGGTGATGGATGCCATGTCATCGTGAATTTGCGCTGGCGTCAACTCTAGGCTAAAGGTTGGTTTTCGTCCTTGGTAGAGCCGATGGACGAGGGTGGAGCGAGAAAAGTATTTCGATGGACCTTCTTGGAGCAAACCATCCTCGCCGAAAATCGCTAGTGGCTTCCGAACGAAACCCGGATATGCGGTCACATCGACGCCCGAAGCTTCGTCGAAGTATGTCCTCGTTCGGCGTCTGTTCACGAATGACATGATTGAGCGACGCGTCGAGGGACACGTTATGCGAGCGAGTGAGTGTGGACATTTTACACGGGAAGGACGCAGTTCTTATTAAATCAAATCAGCAACGTTCATGGGCATCTCGTCAATCTGAGTCGAGTAGTATTGTTCGATGTCGCGCAAAGCGCGAACGTCGTCAGCCTTGACAAAGTTAATGGCCACACCCTTGCGACCGTAGCGACCAGAACGACCTATTCTATGAATGTAGTTTTCACGATTGCCGGGCAAATCGTAGTTAATGACTAGAGAGACTTGTTGGACGTCGATACCGCGAGCCCAAACGTCCGTCGTGATAAGCACCCGAGTAGTTCCACCTCTAAACTCGTTCATGATTTCTTCGCGCTCCTTTTGCGGCATGTCGCCGTGCATGGCGGACACCGTAAAGTTGTTCTGGCGCATCTTTTCTGTCAACCAATCAACCTTCTTCTTCGTGTTGCAGAAGATGACAGCTTGCGTGATGGTCAATGTGTCGTACAAATCACAGAGCGTGTCAAACTTCCACTCTTCTCGCTCCACCGCGACGAAGAACTGCTTGATTCCCTCCAACGTCAATTCGTCGCGCTTGACCAAAATGCGAATCGGATCCGTCATAAACTTGCTCGTCATCTCGAGCACTTCGTTCGGAAGAGTCGCGCTCACCAACACGACTTGCGTCTCCGGCGGAAGATATCTGTACACGTCGTAGATTTGCTCCTTGAAACCCTTGTTCAACATTTCGTCCGCCTCGTCGAGGACTAAAATCTTAATTCCGCGAGTGCGCAAGTTGCGTCTCTTAATCATATCGAAAACGCGACCGGGCGTGCCGCTCACGATGTGACACCCGTAGTCCAACTTACGAATGTCTTCTCCAATAGATCTACCACCGATGCACGCGTGCACTTGCACATTCATAAAGTTTCCGAGCGCCAACGCCGTCTTCTCCGTTTGCACCGCCAACTCTCGCGTCGGCGACAAAACCAACCCTTGAACCTCTCTCGACGTCGTATCCAGCATCTGACACAACGCCAACGAAATCATCGACGTCTTACCCGTACCGCTCTGCGCCTGCGCGATGACATCCCGTCCGGAGATTATCGGAACGATCGCTCTTTGCTGAATAGCGCTCGGTTTCTCGAACCCGTACGAGTACAAGCCTCGCAACAAATCCTCTCGAATCCCCATCGCGTCAAACGTCGAGCACGATTTAACCCCCTTGGACGTTTCAAACGAAATCTTCTCGTCATCGTCGTACGATTTCACCAGATCGTCTCCCGCTCGTCCGCCGCCCATCGCGTCTTCGCTTCGTCACTAAAGTCGGATCGCGAATCGAACGAGTCCCAGTCGCACCGCCGCCGATCGAATCGAATCGAATTTCCTTTTCACCCGCGTCCTCGTCGTCGACGATCGGTTTCGCGGTCGACCGAAGAGTTTTCGTCTCGGCGTCGAACGACGCTCACCGACACCGACCGTGCGGTTCGAGCCGGGCGTCGCGCGCGTCGGCGTGTGAGGCATCCGGTGTTCGTTGTCGAGGTTTCGTCCTCACTCGTCTCGCGACGTGCGACAGAATCACCGCACTTTCGCGCGCGGTGGCGTCGACGCGCCGCACGTCCCGGCCCGGGTCGTCGGCACGCGTCCGCGCATCGCATCCGCGCGTCGTTCGTTCGCTCGCTCGCGCGCGCGTCGCGGCGGAACGGAACGGAAGAGGGCGTAAAGGCGACGTCGTGATAAACCATTCGTCCACGCAGCCATGGCTGAACTATGGGAGGGCGTGTACTGCGTCTCGGTCGTCTTCGTCATGTTCGTCGCGCTGTTGCGAAACGTCGCCGGACCGGACGTGTTGATGCTCGGGGCGTTGGCCATGGTGCTCGCGGCGGGGATCGTGGATGTCCCCGAAGGGTTGAAGGGATTTAGTAATAAAGGCTTGCTCACGGTTGCGTGCTTGTTCGTCGTCGCGGCGGGGATATCGAACACCGGAGCTCTGGATTATTACATGGGCAAGGCGTTGGGAACGCCGAAGAGCCCGGCGGACGCGCAGTTGAGGTTGATGGTACCCATCGCGACGGTGAGCGCGTTTTTGAATAACACTCCGGTGGTGGCGATTATGATTCCAATCGTGCAAAAGTGGTGTAGAAAGTGCAAGATTGCGCCCGCGCAGCTCTTCATTCCGCTGTCGTTCGCGTCGATTTTAGGGGGGACGTGCACGCTCATCGGTACGTCGACAAATCTCGTCGTGGACGGGATGCGGCGCGAGAGATACCCGGACGAGACGGAGATTGGGTTGTTTGAGCTCTCCAAGTACGGCGTTCCCGTGTTGCTCAGCGGTTTGGCGTACATGTTGATCGCGGCGCCGTTTTTACTTCCAGGAGGTGCGAGCGATGACGATGATTCGGGCGATTCTGATCTCGATAATCTCACCGTCGGTGCAGTCGTCCCGCGGGGATCGCCCGTGGTCGACGCCGAGGTGGCGATTCTACGCGGTCTGAATGGTTTATATCTCGTCAGCGTGCAACGCGGCGACAGTCTGATGAGAGCGGTGCGCCCCGAGTTTATTCTCGAGGTGGGCGACGTGCTCATTTTCACTGGTTTGGTGGAGCGCATCGGGGAGGTTTGTGAGAAACACGGGCTCGTGCCGCTCACGCACGACGTAGAGGAGAAGATGCTCATGGAAGAGAAGAGGCGATCGATGGATTCGCAGCGAGCGGGGGTGCATCATCCAGTGGACGGCTCGGGCGACATGATTGGAAGCACGACGACGTTTCCTCCGAGAGTAAAGGCGAATGCGGATGATGACAAGCACTCGTCGCGAGACGACAGCGACGTGCAGGGATTGGGTTTGCTCCATCGCGCGCATGGAGACGGACTTCGAGCTGGTACCGTCGACATGCACAAGTATGAACACGTGCTCCGTTCGTTCATGTTGGCTCGCGACGGCGAAAGTGAGTCGCACAAAGCGCACGAGTCCCCAGCCATGGCTAAGGGAGCTATGAACCCTACGAGAAGAGGACGGGCGAGCTTAGACTTCAACTTTAGGCACGGAGATAAAGCCAAAGACGCCGGCGGACACGATTTTTTAAGCGACAAGGAATCCTCACGCGGTGCGGTGGAGGTTATCCGAGCGAGAATCATGGAAAACTCGCCGCTCGTGGGAACGACGCCTTCAGAGTGCAAATTCAGACACAAATTTAAGGCTTCGATCATGGCTGTGCAGAGCTCAGATAAAGCTGGGGCATCCGATGGGGTACGAATGGGACACTTGGGCAAGACTGTGTTCCAAGCGAATGATATTCTCATGTTGCACGTCTCGCCCGAGAGCCCGCTGTTGCTGCAAAAGCGTGAACGCGAGGCGGTGGCTGAGGACAGATCGAAACGTGGTTTGCCGAGATCTGCATCCAAACGCACCTTATCCGCGGATGAAGGTGAAATGCAAGTCTTCACTGCCGGAAGTGATTTGGAGGTTCTGATTTCCGGACAGCAGACTGAACTCAACTACAACGAGTTTGCAATTCCAATGCGCGTCGTGAGTGGTGGCGCGCTCGATGGAAAGACTATCAGTAAAGTAGACTTGGCGAACGTGCCGGGATTATTCTGTACCGCCATTCAATCGAGCGCCGAGGGTGAAATGCGGGTTCCTGAACCCGATACCATCTTGAACGGTGAAGACATCATGTGGTTTGCGGGAGACATGCAAGGCATGCAAACGCTTCGCAGAATCCCCGGTTTAGTTTCCCAAGACGACCAGATCGACAAGTTGAATCACGTCAGGATGAGCGACAGACGTTTGGTTCAAGCTGTGATTTCTCAACAAAGCAAACTCGTAGGAACATGTGTCCGCGACACGCATTTCAGAACACGCTACGACGCCGTCATCATCGCGGTGCAACGCAGTGGTGGACGCATCCAAGCTCGAATCGGGGACATTGTTCTCGAAGCCGGTGATGTTCTCCTTCTTGACACGTCCACGAGTTTCCTGTTGGATCACAAGGCAGATCCCGCGTTTGCGCTCATTTCAGAGATTGAAGACTCGGCTCCGCCGCAGTTTGACAAACTCATCCCGTCTGTCGGCACCGCCGTGGTTATGATTGCCGTCTTTGTCGCGGGAGCTCTCGATCTTTTTGTCGCCGCGCTCTTGGCGTCTGGCATCATGATGGCGACTGGATGTCTCACTCAAGAAGCCGCTCGTGCCGCTGTGAAATGGGAAGTCATAGTCACGATTGCGGCGGCGTTTGGTATTTCCGCGGCGATGGAGCAGAGCGGAGTGGCAGCGGCGATCGCGTCGACGCTCGTCGACGGCGGCAACGCCATAGGTACCGGAAAAGCGGGTATCTTGGTCGCTGTGTACGTCGCCACCGTTATTTTATGTAACATAGTTGGCAACAACGCGGCGGCGGCGCTCATGTTCCCCATAGCCGCGGGCGCGGCGGACAAGCAAGGGATTGAAAACTCTCAAATGAGTTTTTTGCTCATGCTCGCGGCGTCCGCTTCCTTCATGTCGCCATTCGGTTATCAAACCAATCTCATGGTGTACGGCCCGGGCGGGTACGTCTTTGCAAACTTTTTAAAGTTTGGAGCGCCGATGCAAGTCGTTCAACTCATCGTATCCGTCTCCGTCGTCCTCCTCGACGACAAGTGGTGGATTGGATGGGTCGTAGGATTTAGCGTCGTCGTCGGTATTTACGTCGTCCGCCTAGTTTGGCCGCACATCCGTCGGCGATTCGTCCGCGACGCAAGCAGCGCGTCGAGTTCACGCAGCAGACTCGATAACATACAGGAGAACCTTTAGAGATAGCAGACGTAACGAGGATAGAGACCAAAAACCAAACCTCCTCACTCGACGACTCTGACGCACCCGCTCGACCGGTCGATCGATCGCGCGCCATGTCCAGCGCGGATGGTTCTCTCATCCTCGCCCGCGTCGGTCTAAACGCCGCCTTTATCGCCCTCGGGTACGCTTTACGAAGCGCCAAGGTGCTCACGGTTGAAGATGGACGAACCGTCTTCAGGTTTGCCACACACGTGACTCTCCCGGCGCTGTTACTGTACGTCATGACGCGCGCGACGTCCGTCGGAGCGAACGCCGGTGGTGGTGGTGCGCTCGCGTCCACGGTGTCGTCCGTGAGCGCGATCGTTCCGGTGTGCTCGCTCGCCGTCGGCCTGGCGTGTTCGTTTGGGGCGTACTTGGCGTATCGCAAGTTTCCGGCGCGAGCGAGAGGGTTAAACGTGGGAAGCGCCACCGGGGTGAACCTGGGCATGTTCGCGTACCCGTTCGTGGAAGCGATTTGGGGCGTTCCAGGGTTGGCGCTGTGCGCGATGTGGGACGCGCCGAACGCGGTGGTGGTGTTCGGCGCGGCGAAGGCTATCTTTGCCGCGGAACAGAAAAACGGCGACGCGTCTCGCGCGATTCACGATGACGGCGGGATTTACGACGGGGAGTGGTTGGATAAAAAGAAACACGGACACGGGGTGTACAAGTACCCCAGCGGTTCGACGTACGAAGGACAGTGGCAAAACAACGTGAAGCATGGCCTCGGTGTGTACACGTGGGCCAAGGGTGGGACGTACGCCGGCGAGTTCAAGCGAGGCAGATTTGAGGGGACGGGGATCCGCGTCCTTCGTACGGGCGCGGTAAAGGCTGGTCTCTGGGAGGATAACGAATTCGTCGAGGCGACGACGGTGAAGGATTGCGAGGGAACGATTGCCGCCGCGAATGCGGCGGTGACGGCGGCGCGTAAAGCAGCAGAATCGAGCAGTTTGACTATGAAGGATTTGTTCTGGAAGGTGGCAAAGTTCCCTCCTGTCATCGCCGTGACTCTGGCGAGTTTGATGAATTTCACCAGTACGGCGCTCCCGCAGACGGCTGCACAGCTCGTCGTGCCATTGGCGAACGCGAATAACCCAATCGTGTTGCTCACCCTCGGCGTGCTCTTCAAGCCGGCGATGGATCGGTTGCAGGTGCAATCCGTGGCTAGATTCATAGGCGTCAAGTACGGATTAGGTTTGCTTTCGGCGGCGGTATGCACGATATTTATCCCGCAAAGCTTTGCGTTGGCGCGTGGTGTGATTGCCGCGTTGTGTATCATGCCTGTTCCATCCATCGTGATGCAGTATTCAGCGGAGCACGAAAACGATGGACAACTCGCCGCCGCCATCGTGATGAGTTCGCAGGCGACATCCATCTTGATGATCTGCTGTTTCGCACTCATCGCGCCATACATTGCGAACATTGATCGCGTGGTATTTTCTGTGGGGCTTTTAGCGAGTGCCGCCGCGGTATCGATCGCCAGTGCGGTCGGCGTTCGAGCGCTCGCTCCGCCGCGAGCTGAAAAGACGTCGCAGAAGATTGCCACTGCACCCACTGCGAGCGCATCTTCGGCGTATAAAAAGTCGCAGCGACGCCGTGCGACGCGATTTCCACATGTTAACGCCGAGCGGACGCAACTTCGCGTCTTATCGGCGCGAAGATCGACGTTTGCCACCGCTTCGCGTTCGGGCGGAACGCGCCAGCGCTGCCGCGCTTTCGACGCTCGCATCGCAGTCAACGCGAGAATGTCGTGTGTGCGCATGTAAAACAAAAGAAAAAACACAGTAGGCATTATTGTAACGAATCGTGATTGTTTAAGTTTTCGTTTTTTGTTGCTTATTCCAATAGGGGCGTGAATACAAGGACGTCAAAATTACTCGGCAGTCATGGACTCCGCTTCCTCGCGGATGGTGCTGTAGAGCGCAGAGGACAGGTAACGCTCACCGAAGGACGGGAAAACGGTACCGATGAGCTTACCGGCGTTTTCTGGTCGCTTGGCGAGCTGGATAGCAGCGGCCGCGGCGGCACCAGAGGAGATACCAACCATCAAACCTTCTTGCAACGCGAGGTTCTTGGCCATGGAGATGGCGTCATCGCTCGAAATTTGCACGATCTCATCGATAATATCAACGTCCAAAATACCCGGGATGAATCCAGCACCGATGCCTTGGATCTTGTGCGGGCCAGGTCCACCACCAGAGAGCACCGGAGATTCGGTCGGCTCGACGGCGACAATCTTGACGTCCGGGTTCTTGCTCTTCAAGTAGCGACCAGTACCGGTGATGGTACCTCCAGTACCGACGCCCGCGACGAAAATGTCAATTTGACCCGCAGTATCTTCCCAGATTTCCGGACCCGTGGTCTCGAAGTGCACCTTCGGGTTGGCTGGGTTCTCGAATTGTTGCAGCACGTACGAGTTGGCAGTTTTGGCGGCAATCTCCTCAGCCTTTTGCACCGCCCCCTTCATACCCTTGGCCGGATCCGTGAGCACCAGGTTGGCGCCGAACGCCTTCAACAAGATGCGGCGTTCGAGAGACATAGATGCCGGCATCGTCAAGGTGAGGTTGTAACCCTTGGCGGCAGCGATGAACGCCAAACCAATACCCGTGTTCCCGCTCGTCGGCTCGACGAGCGTCGTCTTGCCCGGAGAGATCTTCCCTTCCTCCTCCGCGGCGGAGATCATGCTCCAGCCGATGCGATCCTTGACGCTGCAGCACGGTTCCATAATTTCAAGCTTGGCCGCAATCTCCGCACCGCATCCTTCGCTCACCTTGTTGAGGTAAACCATCGGGGTACAACCCACGAGCTGCGTCACGTTGTCCGCAATGTTCACACTGGACGCTCTCGGCGTCACCACAGCGCGAGCGCGCGCATTCTTCGCGTTTCGGCGCGGTGCGAGCGTCGCACGCGTCGCCACAGCCGTCTTAGAAGCCAACATCTCGTCCTGCGCGACGTCGACAAAACGAAACAAAGAGCACACACATAAAGGTCAGCATCAGAGGGAAACGAGGGACGCCGGCGTGGGATTCGATCCGTCCGTGAATCTTTCCGCGTCGGCGCGGGGCATCGCGCGCGGTCGACGACGGGTGACGAGCGTTTTCTGGTCACGCGTGACATCGAGGCGCGTTCGTCATCGGGAGGAGATCGCGTCGTACCTAGTTGAGAACGCGATGCGTCGACAGTCAATGAGGATGCGATCGACCCAATCCAACGACGGGCGTTTCGGCATTTTTATCACTTCTGACTAATTCAATTTTATACTGGTTTCTAAAGTCTAACATACGAGTCTATGGTTTTTTTGCTAAGACCTAGTTAAAACCCTAGGCATAAGTGGTCAGCGCTTCCGCGGGCGTCGGTGAAGCGCGAACGAAGAGGACGGATGCGACGCGAATCACGGATTGACGGAGGTTCTCGTCGATCGTCGGGTGTAATCTTTACTCACTTGAACGCAGAGACGGTGATTGGGTATGATGGAGCTTCCGATCGGGGCTCGGATGTCGTATTCCGCGCGTTGGGCGTGCGACGCCGAGAGGTCGACGAGACGAGGCCGAAGCGCCTGACGATGTTCTGGTGTTTGACACGGTACGGCGACCACGTGATGCGCCGCCGCTTCGACATCGCGAGAACGAATTTCTTCCCACACCAAGGCTTCTCTTAGGAGCGATTCGAGCAAATCCTGCGGTACATCAGGGAGTCGGCGATGCAGACTCGTCGCCCGCGCGACGGATCGCTCGGCGAATTGAAGCGCGCTCACGGCGAAGTCGTATTCATCCAGACGCACGGGAGAAGTACCCTGGCGAGTGAATACTTGCGAACATATCGAAATCGCCGATTCTATCGACTGCGTCGTCGTTTGAGGGCTGAGATCGACCGCCTTGGAGGAGGCGTAGAGGGCCAATGCGCCGCTAAACGCGCAAGCGACAATTTGCGCAAATAATTCACTCGCTGGAATCGTCTCCAGGTAATGTAAAACCTTCTCTCCTTCAACGATTGGATCAAAGAGGGCTTTTTGCTTGCTCACCGGTGCGCTGGGTGCGGTTTCCCAGAGTTTTGACCAAGTGTTTCCCTCTTGGCTCATGCGGTCCGAGAGTCGGCCCTTTGGCGCCGAGTCGTCGTCAGCGTCTTCAGAGGGAATCCAGTCTTTGGGAGAGTGCCATCTGACAAAATCGCCCAATACAGCGTCTGGATTAGCGGCTTTGAAAGCCGACATGTCCGAAACCAAGAGAGCGCTCTGCATGCGTTGACGCTCTCCGCGACCCGCGTCGTCGTCGCCAAAGGTTTGCATCGACGCCTCGTGCGCCATGAGCATATCCTCCGTCACACACGGCGGGCTCTGCGTGATTGGCTCGTTCATCAATTTGTGTGGATACGTAATCAAGCGCAAATTGAGCGTACGCTGCGCGCCTTGACCCTCCGCGTCAACCTCCATGTCCTCCTCTGCGCTCAAGTATTCGTCCGATTTGCTCTTCGTGCTACTCGCGCTCGTCGTTCTCTCGAGACGTTTCACCGGTCGATCGACATCCCGCGGGACTGACGGAAGCAAATCGTCATCCACTCCTTCCCAGCCATCTCCTGCGAGATCCCAGTCGCGCATGGACTGGGCGTTTTCGCGCGTCGTCTCCCCGACAACATTCTCGTCGGCGCTGTCATTCTTCATCGTCATGCAGTAATGCAAGAGTTGCAACTTTTGATTGAGAATGCACGACGAGTGATCGACCCCGAGATCCGCATCGTACGCGACGGCGGGAATCATGCGACCGCTCTCCCAGTACGTCTGTCGCAGCTCACGGACGAAGGATGTCCACAGGTAAGAAATGGCGCGCGCGTTTCTAAAGAGACACGCGTGCAACGCCAAGCGAGGAAGAAGGGTGCGCGCAGGGGCAGACTTGCTCGGTTCCCCGAACGACGCGTGCCCGCCGGCGCTTTGCTCGCCCGATGACGCGGTCGCCGCTGCAAATATGTCAAGCAATACGCTGCGAAGAATGCTCTCACTCGGAACCGGCGGCACGTGCATGTCGTTCTCGTCCCAATAATCGACGTTGACGATGGCAGACGCGTCCGCCACACCCGCCGTCGCGGAGACGATTTCAAGATTTTGTACCATGGCGTAAATGAGCTCGCTCAGAGACGACGTTTCGCTCGAAATCATCTCGTCGTCGTCCGCCCCCCAATCTCGCATCGCTTGCGTGAGCTCGCCTCTCAAGACCCAGCGAGGGGCGTCGTCGCAATCGAGTTCGCCAAACGAGTAAATGGAATCCAGGCGCTCGCTCACCCACAGCGCGTCGAGCTCGATCGTTCGCCACGGATCTTCCATGCTGACCCACTGCGCCCACGGGGTGTGGTCGTCCCACTCGTCTATGCGAATGCCGAAATCAGCATTGGCGAAATCTTCCTGAACGTTTCGCCTTCGAGAGGTCGTCAGCACCAGCGGCGCTCGCATGTCTTCAATGTCTGAATCCTCATCCGAACCATCTCCCGAGCGCACGTTTGAACCGAGCGCGCGTGTGATTCGCGCCGAAACGAGACACGCGTCCAACTCTTTCGTCTCCGCATCGATAGCCTCGGTGGAACTATTCATTCTGTTCTCCCGCACGAGCTTGGCGAACGCGTTTACGCACCCCGCAAACGTGCGCTGCGTCGTCTCCTCCCTCGTGCTAAATCGCGTGTAACTCGTCACCTCCGTCTCCAACACCGCGTCTCCGCGAGCGTCATCGCACACGTCACCGGTAAAATCCCGTTCGTGATACCCACGAGGGGTGACGACCGCCATTCCTCCTCTGACGACGCCTAGCGAGCTCAACGCGAGCGTAAACGCCGACCGCGTCGTCAGCGCCTCGTCTTCATCCACAAACTGGCCCGTGGCGCTCATGGGTCGAACGATGAGCACACTCGGGACATCAAAAAACGTTTCAAAATCCCACGCATCCATGTTTCGTTTGTTGGCGTTAAATTCAACGCTCGCGACTCGTCGACGACTGTTCGTCTGTTCTTCTAAAAACTTTCTCAAACTCATCGACGACGACGACGACGCCCCCGACGCGGACGCCGCCGACGCCGACGCGCGCAATTCACATCCATACGCCTCTCTTCGCCAGTGTAACCCGTGTTCCGCGAACGCGTGCGTTCGAACGTCGACGACGTCGTCGTTCAACCACCCACCGAGCGTCGACTCGACGTCTCTCACGAGGCGCTCGAACGGTGATTTACACGAGTAATCCTCGTGCGCGGCGGACGCGTCCTCGTCGCCGTCCGACATCGCCGTCGTCCGTCGTCGCCGTCGTCGAACACCGCGGTCGTCCGTGTTCCGCGCGCGCGCGCGCGTCTGCAGAAAGTAACGCTCAATCGTAACGTCATTCACTCGCACGCGTTCGTCGAACCGACCGACCGACCGCGCTCGCACCCGCCGACGCCCGCGCTCGCGCATGCCAACATCGATCGCGCGTCGAGGTCTCGAATCGCTGCGTCGTCTCGCTCTCGGCGCGTCGGTGTCCGAGACGTTCGCGCGCGGGAACGCGCTCGCGTCGTTCGGTTGGTTGACGTTGGTTGTCAAAACGCTTTTTGGTGCGAACGAGAGAAGAGCGCGCGCGAGCGTCGCCCGCGTCGTCGCCGGGGTTTTGAGCGCGGCGTACTTGGTTCTTTTGTGTGAGTTCGTCGC
>Ga0255778_10000446_pt1 | contig 38165 bp, 36 predicted proteins | sample 071ome_31_FD_179976 | JGI IMG/M metagenome (GOLD analysis project Ga0255778, IMG submission 179976) | Coastal salt marsh microbial communities from the Groves Creek Marsh, Skidaway Island, Georgia - 071405CT metaG (version 2) | ecosystem: Environmental > Aquatic > Marine > Intertidal zone >...
TTCAAAAATAATATCTTTAGCATGTTGGGTATCACGCGCACGCACTTTACAAAAAATGTTGAATTTTCCTGTGGTAACGTGGGCTACTGTTACATAGGGTATGGCTCTTAAGTCTTCGATCACTTGCTGGGTGCGACTTGTTTTATTTAAAAAAATACCGACATAGGCAATGAAGGAATAGCCCAATTTAACATAGTCTAAAGTCAAAGAGGACCCCTTAATTATACCCGCTTCTTCCATTTTTTTTACACGCACATGAACGGTTCCGGCAGAAACCAATAGGCGTTTGGAAATATCTGTAAATGGAATTCGGGTGTTGTCAATTAGAATATCTAATATTTGATGATCTACCTCATCAAGAGAAATTTTAGCCATTTTAAAAATAGTTTGCTATTGAGGCACGAAAATAATTATTTTTCAATAAAATCACGAATTTATTGACAATAATTTATCAAACAGGGGATTTTTAAGAATTTTGTCAATTTCAAATGCAATGGGATTTTGTCGTTGCTCGGGTGTTAATTCTACTATGCGGTGAAAGTGTTGGGAAGGTCTGCTTGCGGAATGATCAATCATTTGGGGTTCAAAATACAAACGTCCTTCTTTTAATACCTCAAGATATTGCAAAATGAGGTATTGATGTGGCCTTTTTTGACCTTCTATCTCAAGGTTAGCTTCTTGAAGCAAAAGATCATAATATACCTTTTGGTTTTCTGGAATTCCCAAATAGTCAGCTGTTGAATACTGATCAAAATCTTGCTTTGCAATGGACCATAACGCTTTTTGTAGGGCTTGTTCAACACAGGTCACCGTTTTGTTTCGAGCATAGTCGTAAGCAAAATGACCGGCCTCAACCAAAAGAGTTGGCACCCCAAGAGTTGAAAAAGTATCCCCCACACAATTGGGATTAAAAGCATCATCAAACCGACCTATACCCTTAGGAAGCACCTCTTTCAGCTCAGCCGAAATAGCAGCAATCAATTGCATGGCCTTTTGTCGCGCTGGAGTGACGGAACATTGAGCATCTGCCGCAGGGGCTAAAAAAGAAAGTGTAGCCGCAGCACCTGATACTCCAGCCCCATATATGGTGCGTTGATCGTGAAGGTTAAAACAGTAGTCGGGTTGTAAGCGGTCAAAATAGGTGCGCAGACATTGGCTTTCAGGTTGGCTTAAAGCAATAGCATCTCGATTTAAATCTACCCCAACGGCATTGTGTCGGGTGTAGGCCTGTGCACCATCAGGATTTAGCTGTGGAATGATGTGGATACTTAAAGTGTGTAATAACTCACTTTGAGCGGGTTCCAACAACCAAGTAATGAGGTGCATGAGAGCCCTAGTGGTAGTACTCTCATTGCCGTGCATTTGAGACCAAAGCAATAGTTTTGTTTTTCCTTGCCCTAGGGTAAGGCCATAAATTGGACGTTGTTCCACCGAGGTAGCCAAGGGAACAATAGGGAACAGATCTTTCCATTCTTCCAAGAAGGGAAGTAACCGATCAGGTGAAAAATAGCGGTCTTGTATGTCTGCCATATGTACAAATGTAAACAACTATGAGTTTACATTGTTAAACTAATTGATCCCTCAATTGTTTACAATTCCATCCAAATCGAGCTCGTTTTTGATACAGTTATAAACAAATTGTGTTTATTTATTTGTATAAAACTATTAATCAGCACTTTATAATCTTTATTTAAACAAAAAGTTTATCTATATTTCGTTTAGAAATTGCCTATTACACTGCATTAAAAGCTGTATCTTTAGGTTGTAATTATGTATATTTACAATGTTAAACACTTCTGATTTTCTATATCGGTTACAAGAATTAATGTCGCAAAAGCAACTTTCAGCGTCGGCTTTTGCCACAAGGATTGGCGTGCAACGATCTTCCGTTTCACATATACTAGCACAACGCAATAAACCCAGTTTAGAATTTATTTTAAAAATTCACGAAGCTTTTGATGATGTAGATTTGTCATGGCTCTTGTTAGGCGAAAAAAAAGTGCCCACTCAAAATGTAAGGGAACCCTCACCTCTACCCGACCCTATTAAACCGGAAGCAAAACCTTCAACCGATCCAGCTCCGTCTCCTAACAACTCATTTGAACCCCAAGAAATTGAAGCGATTATTACGCTTTATAAAGACGGTAGTTTTAAAAAGTATTCTCCAAATTCTTAGTATTTTTGCTTCGTCTATGAAGCCTGCTTTTGTTTTCTTTTTTCTTTTGTGCTTCGCTTCCTGCTATCAGGTGGAACGAAACTGTTCTCCCTTTCACGAGGGTGTTTTTGAATTTAGAACGGTGGTGAATGGTACTCTTAAAGCCTCCCGTTTTGAGCGTTATAAAGACTATGAAGTTGAATTTTATGAAGGTCAAGTTGATACAGCCGATATCCGATGGGTGAATGATTGCGAATGTATTTTAACCAAACGCAATCCGGTTTCTAACCAAGACAAAAGGCCCATTCGCATTGAAATTCTCACCACCCAAAAAAATGAATACACCTTTGAATATGCCCTGGTGGGGGATACCAAAAATGTGCAACGTGGCACCATCCAAAAAATAGAATAAACTCATCCCTACTTACCTATGTTTAGCTCAGAACTCATTAGTGCTTTTTTGACCCTCACCTTCTTAGAAATTGTTCTGGGCATTGACAATATTATTTTTATCTCCATTCTAGCCGATCGCTTTCCCCAAAAGGAACGCAAAAAATTGATGCGTATTGGTCTTCTCTTAGCCATGATTACTCGGATTGCGCTACTCTTTGGCGTTTCATTACTAGTTAAAATGCGACAGCCCTTTATGGCGTTTAGCACCTCTTTTATTTCCTCCGAAATATCAATAGAAACCCTCATTCTCTTTTTAGGAGGGCTATTTTTATTGTATAAAAGTACGCATGAAATTTTTCAAAAAGTTGAAGTACACGTGTCTGAATCCAGCTCAGATACGACTCCAAAAAAGCCCTTGCGAACTTTAAACGCCCTTTTTCAAATCATGCTTATCGATGTTGTTTTTTCTTTTGACTCGATACTCACGGCTGTAGGCATGACCAACGGCATTGACTTTGCTTTTGGTGTTATGGTTAGCGCCATTGTGGTTTCTATTGTACTAATGATTCTCTTTGCTGGAACCATCAACCGTTTTATGAATGAGCACCCTTCGCTGCAAGTATTGGGCCTTTCGTTTTTGTTGCTCATCGGGTTTATGCTCATTGCAGAAGCAGCCCATCAATCTAATACGCTGTTGTTGGGCACTAGCATAGGCACCATTCCTAAGGGGTATCTGTATTTTGCCATAGCCTTTTCGTTAGGCGTAGAAATGATCAATATGCGTATTAAACGTAAAAATTAAAGATCCAATCGGATTTGAGAATCCTCTCCGTCACTCTCTAAGGTTTCCTCCTCATTCACCTCAATCTCGTCCAGCGGTTCTTCTTGTGGTGGTTGATAAGGCAAGGCTTCTTTTAAAAGCACTGTTTTGATTTTTTTATCAGTAAGTTGATTTCCCAAAGCTTTAAAACCTTTAACGGCAATAAATTCTTCTGCATTAATTTCTAGAGGAGCTAAGGATTCTTTACCCCTAGGCTTTTCAAATTGAATTTCCAAAAGGGGTCGCCATTCAAAGCTGCAATACGTGAGCGTGCCTTCTTCCTTGATAAAACTGTCTTCTTTGTTTTCGTTTTCTATCAAAAAGCGTTTTAGGAAGTAGCGATTCTTTTCGGCATCAAAATAGATGGCTGTGAGCGGCTTTTCGGGAATCCATTTTTCCAATTGCAAGAGATTCTCTTCAAAATGCAAACTCATTTCGGGTTGCACTACCTTGGCCATTCCCTGATCAGAAACCACCAAGAGCTTATCTTCTCCTCTAAAGGCTCCCAATAGCCTACCACGACCTTCTAAATTGAGGCGCTTCACGGTTTCGTCAAACCAAATTTTTCTAGGCTTGAGTGTAGATACACCTTTTTCTTTCAATTCAATTTTACGGACGGGATATTTCGTTACGGTATTGCCACGAACACTTCTACCTTTTATTTGTAAATCTGCAAAATTGAGCTCCCATTTCAATTTTTTAATACTGCCGGTGTTGCGTAAAAGCACCGTTACCACTTCGGCTTCCCCATTGGGATTAGCCGAAAAATAGAGCACCGAAGATTGTGCCGTGCCTTGGGTGAGGTCATAGACTTTGTCTCGTGTTACGCCCGTAACTGCAAAGCGCTTCATGTAGGTAGCACCTCGGCTACCGTCTCTATAGATCATATTGTATATGGTGCGGCTGTCTTTTTTCTTAAACACATTAACATGCAAAATGCCTCTACCCACAAACACTTTTGAATCCACTTTCACCACCTGCATTTTCCCGTCTTCAGTAAACACTATCACATCGTCTATATCGGAGCAATCGCAAACATATTCGTCTTTGCGCATGCCGGTGCCAATAAAACCCTCTTCCCGGTTAACATAGAGCTTTTGATTGCGCACCACCACTTTTTTGGCATCAACATCATCAAAAATGCGAATTTCGGTTTTGCGTTCTTTGTCTACACCGTAGGTCTTTTTGAGATGCATAAAATAGCGAATAGCATAATCAATGAGGTGGTTTAGGTTGTTTTTAACCTCTTCAATATCGCCTTCTAAGGCCTCAATTTTCTGTTGGGCTTTATCGAGGTCAAATTTTGATATTCGTTTAATTTTAATTTCTGTGAGGCGCACCAAATCTTCTTCAATCACCGGTCGTTTGAGGTGTGCAATATGAGGTTTTAATCCTTCATCTATGGCCTGTAACACCCCTTCCCAGGTAGTTTCTTCTTCTATATTGCGATAGATCCTATTTTCTATAAAAATACGCTCTAGGGAAGCATAGTGCCATTGGTTTTCCAGTTCTTGCAACTGCACTTCCAGTTCCATTTTAAGAATTTGTACGGTGTGATCGGTTGAAATTTTCAACATTTCACTCACGCCCATAAAATGAGGTTTGTTGTCTATAATCAAACAGCCTAGAGGTGAAATAGAAGTTTCACAAGCGGTGAAAGCATAGAGCGCATCTATGGTTTTATCGGGAGAAATGCCACTGGGCAAGTGCACTAAAATCTCTACTTCTGCGGCGGTATTATCTTCAATTTGCTTGATCTTGATTTTACCCTTTTCATTGGCTTTTAGGATACTATCAATCAAGCTGGAGGTGTTGGTGCTAAAAGGAATTTCGGTGATGACCAAGGTGCTTTTGTCTAACTGACTAATTTTGGCCCGCACCCGCACTTTGCCGCCTCGTTTACCATCGCTATATTGTTGCACATCCACAATGCCCCCCGTTTGAAAATCGGGATAAAGCTCAAAGCGTCTTCCTTTGAGGTGTTGGATGCTAGCCTCTAATAATTCGTTGAAATTATGGGGTAAAATTTTGGTAGACAATCCCACTGCAATTCCCTCTGCCCCTTGGGCAAGCAACAAAGGAAACTTAACCGGAAGGTGTATAGGTTCTTTTTTTCTTCCGTCGTAGGACAGTTGCCATTCGGTTACTTTTGGACTAAAGACCACCTCAAGGGCAAATTTAGACAAGCGGGCTTCTATATATCGAGAAGCTGCAGCACTGTCTCCGGTGAGAATATTACCCCAGTTGCCCTGCATATCTATGAGCAACTCCTTTTGACCAATTTGCACCATGGCATCTGCAATACTGGCATCGCCGTGGGGATGATATTGCATGGTGTGGCCCACTATGTTGGCCACTTTGTTGTAGCGACCGTCATCGAGGTCTTTCATGGAGTGCAAAATGCGACGCTGCACGGGTTTTAGTCCGTCTTCAATAACGGGCACGGCACGCTCCAAAATTACATAAGAAGCATAGTCTAAAAACCAATCTTGATACATTCCGGTGACCTTCACCAAAGTGTCACCTGCATTGGCATCTTGATTTATTTGATCTTCCGTCTCCATAGGTCTAATGTTTCAAAAATACTATTTCCCCTTTATACAGCCCCCTCCCCTGGGACTGGGATATTAACAGTTCACGGTTAAAAACTTTTTTAGCGCTTAAAAAGTGTTTTTTAGTTTAAGCAACAAAATGAAAATCATAGCAATAGGCTGTAATTGGCGAAAGGACTAAACAGCTTCTTCGGCTAAATCCAATTCTACTTTGAGGTTGTCAATGATAAATTTTTGGCGTTCTTGGGTGTTTTTGCCCATATAGAATTGCAACAATTGATCAACTGTGGTGCTTTTGTCTAACATGACCGGATCAAGGCGAATGTCATCGCTAATAAAATGTTTAAATTCATCGGGAGAAATTTCTCCAAGCCCCTTAAAGCGGGTGATTTCGGGCTTACCTTTTAATGCTCTTATAGCCGCTTGGCGCTCGGTTTCACTATAACAATATATGGTTTCTTTTTTGTCGCGTACCCTAAAGAGGGGGGTTTGCAAAATATAGAGATGCCCTTCTTTGATGAGTTCCGGAAAAAATTGAAGAAAAAAGGTAATTAACAATAAGCGAATGTGCATGCCATCTACATCGGCATCGGTAGCAATTACAATATTATTGTAGCGCAAATCTTCCAAACTGTCTTCAATGTTTAGGGCCGCCTGCAAGAGGTTGAATTCCTCGTTTTCATACACAATCTTTTTGGACATGCCATAGCTGTTTAGGGGCTTTCCTCTCAGGCTGAAAACCGCTTGGGTATTCACGTCCCGCGACTTGGTGATGGATCCACTGGCCGAGTCGCCCTCGGTGATAAACAAGGTAGATTCCAATCGGCGGTCTTTTTTCAATTCGTTGAGGTGCACCCTGCAATCGCGTAATTTCTTATTGTGTAAACTCGCTTTCTTTGCTCGTTCTCGCGCTAATTTTCGAATACCAGACAATTCCTTGCGTTCTTTTTCAGCTTGAATAATTTTCCTTTGAATGGCTTCTGCTGCCGTTGGATTTTTATGCAGATAGTTGTCAAGATTGGTGCTGAGAAAATCGATAATATAGGACCGTACGGAAGGCATGCCCTCCCCCATTTCAGTAGAGCCCAGCTTGGTTTTGGTTTGCGATTCAAACACCGGTTCCATCACTTTGATGCTAACGGCTGAAATGATGGATTTTCGAACATCAGAAGCATCATAGTTTTTGCCAAAATGCTCCCGAATCACTTTCACCAAACCTTCTCTAAAGGCGGCTTGGTGAGTACCCCCTTGGGTGGTGTGTTGGCCGTTAACAAAGGAGTGATATTCTTCGCTATATTGTGTTTTGCTGTGGGTGAGCGCCACTTCAATGTCTTCTCCCTTGAGGTGAATGATGGGATAGCGCAGGTCTTCTTCACTGCTGTGTTCTTGTAGTAAATCTTTGAGTCCGTTTTCAGAAAAAAACCGCTCTCCATTCAATTCTATAGTCAATCCTGGGTTGAGATAGACGTAGTTTTTCACCATGCGCTCTACATATTCTAGGCGATAGCGGAAGTTTTTAAATATTTGTAGATCAGGAACAAAACGCACTAAGGTTCCTTTGCGTTTGGACGAGGCTTCTTCGGGTAGCTCTTCTATCAGATTGCCAAATTCAAAGGTGGCTTTTTTGGTTTTTTGATCGCGGTTGGATTCTACCGTAAAGCTTGAAGAAAGGGCATTAACCGCCTTGGTTCCCACTCCGTTTAGTCCCACCGATTTTTTAAAGGCACGGGTGTCATATTTCCCCCCTGTATTCATTTTAGAGACCACATCTACCACCTTGCCCAGCGGAATACCCCGCCCATAATCACGAACCGAAACGGTGTTCTCTTTAATGCTAATTTCGATAGTCTTGCCAGCTCCCATCACAAACTCGTCTATGCAGTTGTCTAACACTTCTTTTAGGAGAATATAAATGCCGTCGTCTGGAGAGGAACCGTCACCCAGTTTTCCGATATACATACCCGGGCGCATGCGGATGTGTTCTCGCCAATCGAGTGAGCGGATATTGTCTTCGGTATATTGGGTGGCTTCTGGCATGGGTATAAAAATAGTGTTTCAACGGCTAAATAGAAAAGGACCCCCGCTAAAGAAATTAACAAATCTAAAGGCAAAATTGTTGAAAGGCTTTGGTTCGGGTGGTGGAGGTGGACTTATTTGGTTGAACTCTGAATTGAAGAAAGATATCCCGGATTTGAAAATCATTCTGACGGACTTTTACCCCAACATTCCAGCATTCAAATTCACAAAAGAGAAAGCGGACAACTTTGAAAATGTGGAAAAGTCCGTTGATGCAAGAAGTGTTCCAAATGAATTTAAAGGCCTGAGAACTCAATTTTTATCATTGCACCATTTCAAGCCGAAAGACGCTAGATTAATTCTTCAAAATGCCATTGACACCGATAGTTCAATTGCCATATTTGAGGGACAAGAAAGAAGTTTTCCAAGTATTTTGGCTATGTTGCTTTCACCCATATCAGTTTTACTAACCACACTGTTTATAAGACCTTTTAAGATTCAACGAATTGTATTTACATATCTTATTCCTATAGTCCCATTATTTGTTCTCTGGGACGGCGTAATTTCCTCTTTGCGAACTTATTCAGTTGAAGAAATGAAAAAACTTGTTGAAAATTTGAACGGAACTGAAACATATGATTGGGAAATTAATAAATTAAAATCAGGACCAAGCGTAATACTCTATTTGCTTGGCTCTAAAAAACAATAAACATACCTGCTACAACAAAGTGTATAAATTATTGCGGCTGAATTCCTAATCGGAATTCATTGCAATTTGCTATCTTTCGGCTAGGGCGGAAAATTATTACTGATTTTTCGCAACTGCTCATACAAGAGACCCTTGTAGGCAAGCAATAAATACCTAACATTAACGAATTAAAAATGTATAAAATGAGAATTTCAATTTCAGCCCTAATGTTTATAGTCTCACTATCGGCATTTTCCCAAGACTCTGCATATCAAGTTTCTTCGTATTTGACAGCAGGTGCCGAAGCACCAAATACACATTACATTGGGGAAGCTTGGCTGAATGCAATTATTCACGATGATCCAGAATTAGGTTATAATATCACAAAAGCAACCTTTAAAGCCAACTCAACCTTGGATTGGCACAAACACGCTTCTTCACAAGTTTTAATTATTGTTGATGGAGAAGCATATTATCAGGAAAGAGGAAAAGAAGCTGTGATTTTGAAAACAGGCGATATACTCAAATGTGAGAAAGACACGGAACATTGGCATTCTTCAAGCAAGTTGAATGATGTCACTTATTTAGCTTTATACGGCGGTGGACAACCAACTACTTGGACTGAAGTGGTGACACAAGAATACTATGATGAAGTAGCCGAAAAACTAAAAAGCAATTGACCTTCTAAAACCAATCGTTAGCCTTGCGGTGTTATGGAAGCCCACCCCGCTCTTAAAAGGAGAGATTCTTTTTGTTATGCTCAATTTTTATATCTTCGACACAAACAAATCAATTTTTAAATAATAATTATGGCTAATGCAACTGCTGCCCCCAAAACCCTTGACGCCAACCTCATTCACACCGTCTTTTTTTGGTTAAAAAATCCAGACGATGCTACCGATCGAGCAGCCTTTGAAACGGCCATGGAGAAATTGCGGCAAACCAATCCCCAGGGGCTAAAAAGCCATTTGGGATGCCCTGCAGCCACCGAAGAACGAGGCGTAGTGGACAGCTCTTTTACCTATTGCTATGTGATGACCTTTGCCAGTGTAGAAGACGAAATTGCCTATCAAACCGACCCCACCCATTTAGCCTTTATAGAAGAAGCCTCTCATTTATGGGAAAAAGTGGTGGTGTATGATTCAAAATCAATCGCTTAATTATATGAAAACAATAGTTTACACCAAATTAATAGGCAGTTGCTTAACGCTGCTGCTGTTAGCACAATGTCAATCAACCCCCAAAGCGCCACTTGCAGAACGCTGGAGTGAAGAACGCGCTTGGGCGTGGCAAGAAAAACACGGCTGGATGGCGGGCACAAACTTCAACCCCAGCACGGCCATAAATCAATTAGAATTTTGGCAGGAGGACACTTTTGATCCCGAAACCATAGACCGAGAGTTGCAGTGGAGTGCCGAATTGGGCATGAATTTACATAGAGTGTATTTGCACAACCTCCTTTGGGAACAAGACTCATTAGGCTTTTTAAAACGTTTAGATCACTATTTAAACTTGGCCGACAGCAAGGGCATTAAAACCCTTTTTGTGCTCTTAGACGATGTTTGGCATCCAATTCCCAAATTGGGTAAACAACCCGAACCAATTCCTTTTGTGCACAATTCGGGATGGGTACAAGCGCCTGGAGCAGAAATTTTAGGCGACAGTTTGCGCCACGGAGAAGTTAAAAAATATATTAAAGGGGTGCTAACTCATTTTGCCAATGATGAACGTGTGGTGGCCTGGGATCTCTACAACGAACCCGACAATGTGGCCAATCAAGAAGGTCGCGGTGAATTGGAGGTAAAAAATAAACACCTCTATTCCATGTCGTTGTTAAAGAAAGTATTCCGTTGGGCCCGAGAAGTCAATCCTTCGCAACCCCTCACCGTGGGGCCTTGGAAGGGCGATTATAAAAAATGGGGGACGCTAGACAGCCTGCCACCCATTGATCGTTTTGCCTTGTCTCATTCTGACGTAATTTCCTTTCATGCATATGATGGCAATATAGAAGACGTTAGAGGTAAAATTGAACAACTGGAAAAATACAACCGTCCCCTACTCTGCACCGAATATTTGGCACGTGGTGGTGGCAACACCTTTCAAACCATGCTTCCTTTGTTTAAAGAAAAACAAGTGGCTGCCATCAACTGGGGATTTGTAGCCGGAAAGACCAACACGGCATTTCCGTGGGTATCTTGGACCGAAAAATTTGATTCGCTGCCAAAAGTATGGCATCACGATATTTATTTGCCCGATAAAACACCTTTTGATCCGGAAGAAATCACCTTTCTAAAAGCTACCTTAGGTCGCTAGTACAATCGAAAGGTTGTGGCTTTTGCCAGTCCATATAAGGCTAGCCAATAGCTGCCCAAAACCCAAAACGACTCCCAAGGTAAGGGAGCCACAAATTTATTGTAGCCCAACAAACTGTCAGACAGCATAAAACACAAAGCACCCACAGCCAAAAGGGCTGTGGGTTTGTTTTTATGTTTAAAATAGGCTCCTACCCCCTGCCAAACCATAAAGGCTATGGCTAGCATGTAGCCCAAAACAGGTAGTTGTAGCGTTCCTAAATGAGGATATAAGAGGACAAAAACAAGAACCGCAACGCACAATACTCCAGCCAAAACCCCTAGTGATTTAGAAAACCCAAAAGTATTGCTAAAAGTGTAGGCAAAAAGAAGGTGCGCAACTAAAAAAGCACCCAGACCAAACAAAAAGAAATGATCCCAAAGCAAAAAAACATCGCCAACCAAACAAAAGAACAAGCCCGTTACCATACCCCTACGAAATGCTCTTGGGGCAGATGCCCATGAACTTAGGGGAAGCAATAGGAGCAGTATTGTGGTTAAGGGCTTTAGCCCCATAAACCAAATTGAGCCTTGCCATTTGCTGAAAATAGCCAAAAAAGCCACACTAAAAATCAGCAATCCATAGGTTCGTTTTATAAAATGCATGCCCTTTTTGGAGTTTAAGGTAATGATTTTGATATAATTATAATTCCTAAAGGTTGTTAAACTGAGCAAATAACTGTTTTGTTTTAAAAAGATATACCAAGGATAATAGCATTGCGTCTCTTCTTTATTAAAATAATCAAAAAGACCCAAAAAGGTTAAAAAATAGTATATTTGAAAAAAGCATAGCGTTACACCCTACGCACTCCTTTGCCAAAACTCCAAAAACCTCAAATTGCCCCTATGCCTTTTAGTCCCCAACACCTCCAAAAAGCCCAATCCAGAAAAGATTTAATTCAAATTGCCCAAGAAGAAAACATTCCGGTGGAAAAGCCTTGGAAAAAGTCAACTATGAAGAAGAGTTAGCACTTTTACAATCTGAACTGGTAAACTTACAGCAATGGATAGCCGAAAAGAAAATGCGAGTGGCTGTCTTATTTGAAGGGCGAGATGCCTCTGGCAAAGGCGGTTCCATCAAACGATTTAAAGAGCATTTAAATCCGCGAACAGCCCGGGTAGTTGCCCTCACCAAACCAACCAATGTGGAACGGGGACAATGGTATTTTAGACGCTACATTAGAGTATTGCCTAACCCAGGAGAATTGGTCTTTTTTGACCGGAGTTGGTATAACCGTGCCGTGGTAGAACCCGTTATGGGATTTTGTACACCCGAACAATACAGCACCTTTATGATGCAAGTGCCCGAATTTGAACATTTGCTTTATGAAGACCACCTAAAAATCATCAAATTTTGGTTTTCTATTTCAAAAGAAGAACAGAAAAAGCGCTTTGATTCCCGCCTACAAAACCCCCTCAAAGGCTGGAAATTTAGTCCCGTTGATCAAAAAGGGCAAAGTCTCTGGAAAGACTATACACATTATAAAGAACAAATGCTGAGTAAAACCCACACCAATTTTTCCCCTTGGGTCATTGTAAAAGCCAACAATAAGAAACAAGCACGCTTAGAAAGCATCCGCTATGTGCTCTCTCAATTTGACTATCCTGGCAAAGGAGATGCCAAAACCTGCCTGCTCCCCGATCCTAATATTGTGATGCGCTATCACAGAAGCATTGTGCAACTAGACGTTTAAATTTTAATGCTATGCCTACACCCCAATTTAGCCCAGAAGAAATGGCTTTGTTCAATTCTAAACTTGGATACTATACCCTTTTAAAACGAAAAAAATTGAATCCTCAAAAAGTATTGGAAGAATTGCATTATTACACGACACTGCGAAACTATCAAGAAGAATTGATCAAACTTCAAAATTGGGTCATAGACCGGCAAGAAAAAGTAGTGGTGGTGTTTGAAGGGCGTGATGCTGCCGGAAAAGGGGGTGCCATTAGACGGATTACCGAATATATCAATCCCCGACACTATCGGATTGTAGCGCTAAACATTCCTAGCGAAGATGAACGAAATCAATGGTTTTTTCAGCGCTATATCAATCATTTACCCAAACCTGGAGAAATTGTATTTTTTGACCGTAGTTGGTATAATCGAGCGGTGGTGGAACCGGTAAACGGCTTTTGTACAGCAGCAGAATATGAGCGATTTATGTCCCAAGTCAACGACTTTGAACGTATGCTCGTTGAATCTAACATTTATTATATCAAATTTTATTTTTCAATCTCTAAAGAAGAACAAGCTTCACGCTTTGCGGAAATTAAATCCAACCCGCTTAAACGATGGAAAATAACCCCTGTAGATGAAAAGGCACAAGAACTTTGGGATGAGTATACGCGCTATAAAAAAAGAATGCATAAAGCCACCCATACCCCAATAGCCCCTTGGATAATTATTGAAGCCAACAAAAAAACAGAAGCCCGTATAAAAGCCATTTCACATATTTTGAACGTGGTGGTGCCCTATACTAAAGATTAAAATATCAAAAAATATCCCTAACCTTCCCTATTTGCATCAGTATGCGTATACTTGCTGTGAAAGTTTATAGTGCCAAATGAAAAAGTTTCTTTTCTTTTTATTTCTTCTAATCTTTGTTGGTTGCCAAAAAGAAGATCCCGCTCTTGAAGAAGAACAAAACAGCAAACCTGCAGAAGCTCAAACTACGAGTGCCTTGCCCTATTTTGAAATCACCACCGCTGTAGCTATAGAAAATGAGCCCAAAGTGCCGGGTTTGATGAAAATTTACAAAAAAGACAGCTTAGTTCTAGAGCACCCCATCGGCATTGAATACAGAGGGTCAACCTCTTTCCGTTTGAGCGATAAAAAATCATATGGAATAGAAACTTGGGATGAAAATGGCGAAGATGTAAGCCTGAGTTTGTTGGGATTTCCCGAAGAAGAAGATTGGATTCTAACCGGCCACGTATTTCGTGCCAGTGAAAACAGAATTTTTGATCCCACCCTTATGCGCCATTATGTGGGTTATGAACTCTACAGGCAAATGGGGCGCTATGCCAGTCGTTGTGAATTTGTAGAAGTGTCTGTTAACGGTAGCTATGAGGGGGTTTATGTTTTTATGGAAAAACTCAAACGCGATAAAAACAGAATTGATATTGCAAAACTCAAACCCGATGAAAACGATGCTGATAATATTGGTGGGGGCTATCTCCTAAAAATTGATAAAACGGCCGGTGGTGATGTGGCCCCTGCGGGTGCTCCCCTCTCCTATTTTGAATCCAATTGGCAAGATGATGCCCGCTATAATGAAAACATTAGTTTTCGTTCTGCCTATGGCACCAATCAAACCGTTTTAGACTTTGTGCCTTTTCAAAGTCCCTATCATGCCCAACAACATTTGGAAACCTATTTTTTATATGAATATCCCAAAGCCGAAGACCTATCGGAGCCCCAAAAGGCCTATATTCAAAATTACATTCACACCTTTGAAACCGCCCTATTAGAAGATGATTTTAGCAGCCCCGAAAGAACCTATACCAATTATATTGACCTGCCCAGCTTTGTTGACTATTTTCTCCTCAATGAATTGGTACGCAATATGGATGCTTATCGCTTAAGTACGTATTTGCATAAAGATTTAGAGGGTAAATTACAAATGGGGCCGGTTTGGGATTTGAATATTGGCTATACTGATGATCGTATTCCGCTAGACGAGTGGATTGTTAACTACAACAACTACCAGCCTCAAGACCCGTGGCTAGTGCCCTTTTGGTGGCCTCGTTTACTCACCGATCCAATTTTTGTTAGTGCCCTAAAGGAGCGCTGGAAAAGCCTTAGAAACGGAGTGTTCACCATCGATAAAGTGACCGGACTGGTGGCTAACACGGCCTTCTATTTACAAGAAAACGGAGCTGTGCAACGCAATTACGAACGTTGGACAGGTATTGCGGTAAACTATTTTGAAGAAATTACCAGCATGAACAACTATCTAGCCTATCGACTAACTTGGATGGATGAGGCTTTAGAAAAGTTATAAATTTTAAAGAATATAAAGTCGATGCCTAATTTTGAAAAATCTAAACAAATGGTTTTAGCCAATTTTTTTTAGACTCAAATCATGATAAAACTCTTATTACGAAAAGCGAGATACTATTTAAAAAACATTCAGGACAAAAAACTTTTGCTCAAAATGAGACCCTCTGAAAATGACCTGCTATGTGAGATTAAAGAAAAAAAATTAACCTATCTCACCAAAACTAAACTTGCTAACATTCTCTATACAGTGAACGATTTAGAGCAAAATGAATGTCCTGGCCTATTTATAGAAGCAGGGTGTGCACTTGGGGGCTCCTCCATTCTTATTTGCCGATTGAAAGGATCAAAAAGAGCATTTAATGTCTATGACGTTTTTGAAATGATTCCAGCCCCCACAGAAAAAGATACGGAAGACGTTCACCAAAGATTCAAAATCATTAAAGAAGGTAAATCCAAAGGAATTAAAGGCGATTTATATTATGGCTATGAGAATGACCTTTATGCCAAAGTAGTACAAAACTTTGAAGATTTTAATATTCAATTGGAACGTGAAAAAGTGAAGCTTGTTAAGGGATTAGTTCAAGATACTATGAAAATTAGTGAGCCCGTTGCATTTGCACATATTGATGTTGATTGGTATGAACCGGTTAAAACATGTCTTGAGCAAATTTGGCCCAATTTAATTGTTGGTGGTAGTATTATTCTTGACGATTATCACGACTGGGGCGGATGCAGAAAAGCTGTGGATGAATATTTTGAAAGGCAAGAAGGACCATTTTCTTGGCAGGATGAATTTGGTTCTCTTAAAGTGACTCGTATTAAAAAAGCATGATTGTATTATACCCATAAACACGCAACACAAAAAGGTTTAGAACAAGTACCCATGGTTTAGGCAATCTCTTGTAGGGATCTTCGCTTTTTAGGCTTACCCTTCTTCTGACAAACTTTCTCCCTCCTCACTAAGTTCCTCCCCTTCCGAAGCATCGTCAGATTCTTGAATTTTAAAATCTAAATCTTAAAATTAAAATTATGACTTGCCTCAAATCCTACACCAGCCATTGTTTCCTTATCTTTTTGGTGATCGTATGCTCTTGTGAACTTCATGAAGAGTTAGACACTCCTACCCACACAACAAGTTTTGAAGAAAACATTCGTATCTATGACGACTTAAAAACGTCTTATGTTGAGTTGACCCTCAAAGCCAAAAGCCAAAAACTTTTAGAAGAACAACTCCAATTGTACCAAAACATCTCCCTTGATCTTCTTGCTAAAGAGGATTTTGAAACTGTTAGGGAGGAACAGCTAAAAACCGAAAATAATAGTGTAAAACTTCAAAACAACACTAGTAACAGAGAATCAATTCCAGCACTTCCTAACAGCATTGAACCAGCCGTTACCATAGTGTTTAATAGGATTCATTTGGATGAAAAAATGAAGCAGTAAGGATATGGAATTGGCTTTAAGACAAAGGACTCATCTATTCAAAAGGGATCTACAAATTTTTCTTCGGCAGATGGAAGTCTACCTATTTTTTTATTCTACAACCCTCTTTTTGCGTTTGAAGACACCCTTTTAGTCACCGTGAAATTTAACAGTAACGATGTGAATCATATTCTTTTTTACAGTTTTACTAGTCATCCAGGATATGCCTATATGAATGCGGCCCCAAATAGTAAGCCACCCATCAACAACGAGACTAGGAAATCAAAATCGAATATTTTCTACTTTAATAGAGGCTGGTCAAGCTTTTATGATGTAAATAAAACTTTTTCTTCTATCAGCTTTGCAATAGGAAAACGATCTTCCGAACCATCGTTGATTTTTGGACAGTTATATTTTTATGAAAATTGGTAAAAGGGTTAGACCTCCCTTAAAAGGGGTCATTATCGGCCTAAAAAAGAGGATTTTAGCTAGCTAGAAAACATATAACCCCTCAGAAATTAATACCTGCTGCGTGACTTCAAAAAAGCCTCAGTGCCTTAGACATTAAACCTAAAGTGCATCACATCACCATCTTGCACCACATATTCTTTTCCTTCTATACGCATTTTTCCGGCTTCTTTCACCTTAAGCTCGGTGCCATAGGCCACATAGTCGTCAAAAGAAATTACTTCAGCTCTAATAAACCCTTTTTCAAAATCGGTGTGAATCACACCAGCCGCTTCAGGGGCACTAGCGCCAAGGGGAAAGGTCCAAGCTCGCACTTCTTTTTCTCCGGCTGTGAAATAGGTTTGCTGTTGCAGCAAGGCATAAGCTTTACGAATCAACTTAGCAGCACCCGGTTCGCTTAAGCCTAAATCTTCTAAAAACACTTGGCGTTCTTCAAAGGTCTCCAGTTCGTTGATATCGGCTTCAATGGAAACTGCTAGGGTCAACACTTCGGCTTGTTCGGCTGTGGCAATTGCCTGCACTTGAGTCACCAGGGCGTTGCCTGATGCGGCATCACTTTCAGAAACATTACACACATACAAAACGGGCTTATCGGTTAGCAGTTGCAAATCTTTAACAATTTCTTCTCGCTCTTTTGCAGAAAAATCAAGTTGACGAACGTTTTGAGCAGCTTCCAATCCTTCCTTGATCCGAATCAAAACAGCCAATGTTTTTTGAGCTTCTTTATCACCGGTTCGGGCAGCTCTTCCCACTTTATCAATTCGCTTTTCAAGCGTTTCTAAATCTTTTAATTGTAATTCAATATCAATAATTTCCTTATCGCGAATGGGATCAACAGAACCCTCAACATGCACAATATTATCGTTTTCAAAACAGCGTAGCACGTGAATAATAGCATCGGTCTCTCGAATATTGGCTAAAAATTGATTGCCTAACCCCTCTCCTTTGCTAGCTCCTTTCACCAAGCCGGCTATATCCACAATCTCTACTGTGGCCGGAATGGTTTTTTCGGGTTGTACCAATTCAGCCAGTTGAGTGAGTCGAGTGTCAGGCACATTCACCACCCCCACATTGGGTTCAATGGTGCAAAATGGAAAATTTGCACTTTGTGCTTTGGCATTAGAAAGACAATTAAAAAGGGTGGATTTTCCCACGTTTGGAAGGCCTACAATTCCTGCTTTCATTGAAAAAAATTTGTGCAAAAATAAGCTTTCTTTTGGCAAACTAATTTGCTTTTGTAATTTAAACCTTGAAATAATTTTAAACCCAAATAATATGGAAAAACGCTATTTGATGGTGCATGCAGACGATGCTGGATTGGCACTCTCGCACAACCGTGCCATTCAAGATGGAATGCTCAACGGCAGCATTTCTTCCTGCAGCTTAATGGTGCCCACCCCTTGGTTCTATGAAATGGCACAATTTTGTTTGGCACACCCAGCCTTAGACTATGGGCTCCATCTCACCCTCACCGGCGAGTGGAAATACTATCCCTTTCGCCCCTTAAGTCCTGCTGAAGCTATTCCCTCCCTACTCACTCCAGAAGGCTATTTACATCCCACTCGAGCTCCTTTTCAAGAAGTTGTAAAGGCAGAAGAAGCCTATGTGGAATTAAAAAATCAAATTGAGCATGCCCTCCATTTAGGGTTAACACCCACTCATCTCGATTCGCATATGTATGTTTTAGGCATGCGTCAGGATTTATTGGAGGTTTATACCCAATTGGGAAAAGACTATCAATTGCCCATACTTTATAGTACCAAACTGATTTCCTATACGGGCACAAAAGCGCATAATTTAGCACTTCCACTAACCGATTGGGAACAAATTTATATGGCAACCTTTTCGCATTTTGAACAAGAGGGGTTAACGGCTTTTTATGATCAGGTGCTTGACCAACTTCCTACAGGGTTGTCACAAATTTTGATTCATCCAGCCTATGCCAGTGCCTCCATGGATTTAATCACGCTGGACCATCCCAATTTTGGGGCTGCTTGGCGAGCAGAAGACGCCGCTTATTTTAACAGCATCCATTGTCAAGAAAAACTACAGCAAAATAATATTGAATTAGTGGGGTGGAAAGAGGTCGTTAACCTTAATCTTCTCCGTGCATAAAACGTTGTTTACCCAAAAGCGTTTCTTCAGACTCGACATGGTCTTCATCGGGCACACAACAATCTACCGGACAAACAGCCGCACATTGGGGCTCTTCATGAAAACCTTTACATTCAGTGCATTTGTCGGGCACAATAAAATAAAATTCATCCGAAACAGGTTCTTGAAACGTTTCTGCATTGACTGCTTTTCCGTTGGGCAACACAACCTCTCCCGTTAGTTGTGTACCGTCTTTATAGCGCCAATCTTCTGCACCTTCATAGATGGCAGTATTGGGGCATTCGGGTTCACAGGCACCGCAATTAATACATTCGTCGGTAATTATGATCGCCATAAGAGAGAACTTCTTTAGTTTTGCGCAAAGGTATAACGTAAATAGCGATTGGCAAAAGAATGCATAAAGAAACCGAAAGCGTAAAAGCGTTAGTGTCATTGGGGCAATTTTTGACAAACTATGAGCCCCAAAAAAAGGGCTATGAGGCACTTGAAAGCATTTTGAGCCAGGCTAATGCTGCTAATGGATGGTTTTCTACTACCAACCTTCAACATGCGCTCAAAACTTGGGGAGACACATTAAGCTCAGAAAATGTTACACGCTGGCTGAAAGCATACCCTCTTAAACAGCCTAAAAGTCCCAAAACCATTGGATTGGTCTTGGCCGGAAATATTCCCCTAGTAGGTTTTCACGATTTGCTTTGTGTTTGGGTGAGTGGTCATCAGGCGCAAATAAAAGTATCCTCTAAAGACAACATTCTATTGCCCTACATAGCCCAAAAATTAGAAGAATTTGGTGGCAAAACGTGCTTTCAGTTTCAAGACAAACCCCTTGAAAATGTGGCTGCTATTGTTGCCACTGGATCCAACAACGCTGCTCGCTATTTTGAACATTATTTTGCCAAGGTTCCCCACATTATTCGAAAAAACAGAAACGGCATAGCCGTCCTAACCGGAGAAGAAACCAAAGAAGAACTTGAAGGATTGGGACAAGATATTCTGCAACATTATGGTCTTGGCTGTCGCAATGTATCCAAACTCTTACTTCCAAAAGGCTATGATCTCAATTTAATTTTTGGGGGACTTTATCCGTATGCATCCGTTTTAGAAAATGCCAAATATGCCCATAACTACGATTACAATAAGGCTGTGTTTTTAATGAGTGATTTTGACTTTTTAGAAAATGGGTTTTTTATGCTGAAACAAGACCAGGCTATTGCCGCGCCAATTGCCGTGGCCTATTATGAGTATTACGATCATCCTGAAGGCTTGCAAGACTACCTAAACCGTCATCAAGACGAAATTCAATGTGTTGTTGGAAAAGACTATATTCCCTTTGGGCAAGCCCAAAATCCTATGCTTTGGGAATATGCTGATCAAGTGGATACCCTTCAATTTTTAGCATCGCTTTAGTGTCCTAAACGCTGGTGTTAGTAGTGCTGTTAACAAAAAACAAAAAAAATAAACTTTTCCCGAGGATTTTGTGTGTTGAATTGTCATCTTTGCATGAAAAGAAAATTAGAGCGTATCCTAAATGACAAACCATAATCATTTGGGTATCAATACCAGTATAAAATTCCTATTCCACACACAATGAGAAAACATAATTTTAGTGCAGGTCCCGCTATTTTAGCTCCCGAGGTGCTAGCACAATCTGCTAAAGCTGTAGCCGATTTAGATGGCATTGGGCTTTCATTAGTTGAAATTTCACATCGCAGCAAAGAATTTATAGCTATCATGGACGAAGCTTGCCAATTGGCCTTAGAGCTCTCCGGACTAGAAGGAAAAGGTTATAAGGCCCTTTTCTTACAAGGAGGTGCCAGCCTACAGTTCTTAATGGCAGCCTATAATTTACTTGAAAATAAGGCGGGCTATATCAATACGGGAACTTGGTCTGAAAAAGCCATCAAAGAAGCAAAACTTTTTGGTGAAGTGATCGAATTAGCTTCCTCAAAAGATCAAAACTTTAACTATATCCCCAAAAACGTCTCTATTCCAAGTGGATTGGATTATGTTCACATCACCACGAATAACACCATTTTTGGAACGCAATTCAAAAGCATCCCTACTACTGATGCACCCTTAGTGGCAGATATGAGTTCTGATATATTTTCAAGGCCTTTAGATTACTCTAAATTCGCTTTAATCTATGCAGGAGCACAAAAAAACCTAGGCCCTGCTGGAACAGCTTTGGTTTTAATTAAAGAATCTCTTTTTGATTCCGTTTCTCGAACAATTCCTTCTATGTTGAATTATAAAATTCACGCCGACAAAGACAGTATGTTTAATACCCCTCCTGTTTTTGCGGTATATACAACTATGTTGAACATGCGTTGGATAAAAGCGCAAGGTGGTTTGACTTCAGTTGGAGAGAAAAATGCCCTTAAGGCTTCTATGCTCTACAGAGAAATTGACCGCAACACAAAATTCAAGGGCTTTGCCGCCCCAGAAGATCGCAGTGATATGAATGCCACTTTTAATTTAGTAGATGAAAACGAAGGTGCTGCCTTTGATTCGCTTTGGCAATCAGCTGGCATTAGTGGTCTTAAAGGACACCGCTCTGTAGGAGGCTATCGCGCTTCAATCTACAATGCGCTTCCTCTAGACAGCATTGAACTCTTGATCGATTGTATGCAAACTTTTGAAAATAACAACTAATACCCTTCCACAATGAAAATATTAGCTAATGATGGCATTTCTGCTTCTGGCATAAAAGCTCTTGAAGCCGCTAACTTTGAAGTACTAACGGTCAAAGTGGCCCAAGAACAATTGATTCAGTATATAAACGATAATGATATTAAAGCCCTTTTGGTGCGAAGTGCAACTACCGCCAGAAAAGAACTTATTGATGCTTGTCCAGGACTACAATTAATTGGACGTGGTGGCGTAGGTATGGACAATATAGATGTGGCCTATGCCAAAGAAAAAGGCTTGCATGTTATCAATACCCCAGCAGCCTCTTCGGCCTCTGTAGCAGAATTGGTTTTTGCCCATCTTTATGGGGGGGTGCGTTTTTTATATGACGCTAACCGAAACATGCCATTAGAGGGTGAATCAAATTTTAGTGGTTTGAAAAAAGCTTATGCTAAAGGAAACGAACTAAGAGGGAAAACGCTTGGCATTATTGGCTTTGGTCGCATTGGACAAGAAGTGGCCAAGATTGGATTAGGGGTTGGAATGAAAGTTATTGCCGCTGATCCTTTTTCAGAGGGAGCTTCTATTCCCCTAACTTTTTTTGATGGACAAAGCCTAAACATAGAAATTAAAACTCAAAGCATGGAAAGTGTTTTGGAAGAAGCCGATTTTATTAGCTTACACGTGCCGGCCCAAAAAGACTATGTGATTGATGCAAAAGCGCTTGGCAGAATGAAAAAAGGAGCCGCCTTGGTTAATGCTGCCCGTGGAGGTGTTGTAGACGAAGTAGCACTAGTAGAAGCTTTGGACAACGAACAGCTTTCTTTTGCGGCACTAGATACTTTTGAAAACGAACCGAAACCCGAAATAAAACTCTTGATGCATCCTAAAATTTCGCTTACGCCTCATATTGGTGCTGCCACCGTTGAAGCGCAAGATCGTATTGGAGAAGAGTTAGCAGCTCAAATTATAAGTTTATTAAAATAAAACACACTTGGCCCTAAAGAAATTAAAAGAGAAATGGAACATTACTTCCAACTTTCAACTCTTGATCATTTTTGTTGTTTTTGGAATAACCGGATCATTAAGTGTTAGGCTAGGCCAACCTGTCCTTCATTTTCTCCACCTCACACCTAATAGTTTTACCTCGCTCCCTCTGGGAACAGCTCTCTATTGGGTGCTACGCATTCTCATTATTTTCCCACTCTATCAAGTGCTACTGTTAGTCGTAGGAACAATCTTCCTCCAATTTCGCTTTTTTTGGGAATTTGAAAAAAAGATTTTAAGACGCATGGGATTTAAAAAACAATTTCCCGAAAACTAAACGTTGTTAGGTAAGATTATTACTAATAAGTTTTAAAAACTCATTTCGCGTTTCGGTTTCTTTAAAAGAACCTCTAAAGCCTGATGTAGTAGTAGTAGAATTTTGCTTTTGTACACCACGCATCATCATACACATATGTGAAGCTTCAATTACCACAGCAACTCCCTGCGGTTTTAGGGTGTCATTAATACAATCTAAAATCTGTTCTGTTAAGCGCTCTTGTACTTGCAATCTACGGGCAAATACATCTACCACACGAGGAAGTTTACTTAAACCTACTATATGTCCATTGGGAATGTAGGCAATATGAGCCTTGCCAAAAAATGGAAGAATATGGTGTTCACACAGTGAATAGAGCTCAATATCCTTAACAATAACCATTTCATTGTAGCTTTCTTCAAACATGGCACTTTGCAAAATTTGCTTAGGGTCCATTTCATAGCCCTCTGTTAAAAACTTCATGGCTTTAGCTGCCCGTTCTGGCGTTTTAATCAAGCCATTTCGGCTTTCATCTTCGCCCAACAAACCTAAAATATCATGATAGTTCTTCTTTAGTTCTTCGGTCAAAGGGAGTGTTTCAATATTAAAATTTTCATTCATAGCTTTTATTCTAAATAGTTTTTAAAATATAGTTTTAGTTTTTCAAGCTTTGGGGTAATGGTAAGGGCACAATAGGGCTCTTCTTGATGCGTATTATAATAGTTGTGATGTAGTTCTTCTGCTTCATAAAAAACAGAGAAAGGCTCCACTTGGGTCACAAGCGGCTCTGGGTATATTTTTTCGGCTTCGATCTGCCGCATGACAATTTCTATGGTTTCCTTTTGTTTAGCGTCTTGATAGAAAATAGCCGAGCGATATTGCGTTCCTTGATCATTTCCTTGACGATTGAGCGTAGTAGGATCATGAACGTTAAAAAAGACCAACAACAGGTCTACCAAACGAATTTGTTTAGGGTTAAAAGTCACCGCAACTGCTTCTGCATGTCCGGTGCGTCCGGTACAAACTTCTCTGTAAGCCGGATTTTTAATATGCCCTCCAGTGTAGCCCGATAATACTTTTTCAACGCCTTTAAGACGCTGAAAGACCGCTTCTATACACCAAAAACAACCGCCCGCAAAATAAATTGTTGAACTCATGGAAACTTTGTTTAACAAATATAGCATTAAAAATAAACAAAATCTAATTTAACCCTATAGAATAGTTGCTACTTTTAAAACAGTAGTTTGTTAATGTATGGTGTTCTGCAGAAAAAGGACTATTTTCGAAAGCGCATGAAAAAGCTAGTAGAAGCGAAGCATATAACAAAGAATTATGGCTCCATTGAAGTGCTGAAGGGAGTTGATTTATCCATTAATGAAAATGAAATTGTTGCTATTGTTGGCCCCTCAGGTGCTGGCAAAACCACACTTTTACAAATTTTAGGCACCCTTGATCGACCGGAAAAAAATCCGGAAACCCAGCTGCACATTGCCCAACAGAATATCCTGCAATTAAAAGAAGATGAATTAGCCCGTTTTCGCAATACCCAATTGGGTTTTGTGTTTCAATTTCATGAACTGTTGCCAGAGTTTACGGCTTTAGAAAATGTTTGTTTACCCACCTGGATTGCTAAAACAAAAACCGAAACTGCACTCAAAAAAGCCAAACAACTGTTGGAAGAATTAGGTTTACAAGACCGCATGCACCACAAACCAGATGCTCTTTCGGGAGGCGAACAGCAACGTGTGGCGGTGGCAAGAGCCCTTATTAATGACCCTAAATTAGTATTGGCCGACGAACCCAGTGGCAACCTCGATTCTGAAAATGCTGAGCAATTGCACTCCCTTTTCTTTCAACTGCGAAAGAAAACCCAATGTAGCTTTGTAATTGTGACCCATAACAACACCCTTGCTACTCAAGTAGATCGCGTCATTCGACTAAGCGACGGCAAGATCATCTCATGAAAAGAGCTGAACTGAAAGCCTTTTTAGACGAAAAGGCCCAACGCTATGAACAATCTGATTTTTTAAGTGCTGATCCCATACAGGTACCGCATCAATTTTCTAAAAAGGAAGATATTGAAATCATGGCTTTTCTCACCGCAACCATTGCATGGGGCAATCGGCAAAGCATCATAAAAAGCGCCCACAAAATGGGTGCGCTAATGGATGGTGCCCCCTTTCAGTTTATATGTCAGCATCAAGAGGAAGATCGAAACCGTTTTCAAGCATTTGTCCACCGTACCTTTAATGGTGAAGATGTATGCTATTTTATGAAGGCGCTACAATTTATTTACACTCAAAAAGGAGGATTAGAAGCACTTTTTACACCCTATGCTCAGGCAGCTAGTTTGCATCAGGCTATCCATGATTTTAGAACTACATTTTTTAGTTTGCCACATTCAAAAAGAACAGAAAAGCATGTGGCAGACCCCTTAAAAGGATCGGCAGCCAAAAGACTCAATATGTTTTTACGTTGGATGGTGCGTTCCCCTAAACAAGGAGTTGATTTTGGCTTGTGGACCCAATTGCATCCCCGCCAACTTTCATGCCCCCTTGATGTTCACAGCGGTAATGTGGCGCGTGCATTGGGGATCCTCTCTCGAAAACAAAACGACCACAAAGCAGTTCTTTTATTGGATGACTACTTAAGAAAACTCGATCCTGAAGACCCAGTGAAGTATGATTTTGCCCTTTTTGGCCTTGGGGTTTTTGAACAATTTTGAGAAAATGGTTTTCCCCTAGTTTGCGGCCGCTTAAATTAAAATTGTTTCTTATTTTTGCAGTGGCTCCTAACAACCGCTAGTCTATGAAGTTTCTTCTCAAGAACGCCACCCTCATTGATGCTAAAAGCCCTTTTCATTTACAGACCCATGATTTATTGATTGACAACGGCAAACTCATTGCCTTAGGAGAACAACTTGATGAGCAAGACGCTAAAGTGCTTCAGTTTGACAACCTCCATGTTTCCAACGCTTGGTTTGACCCCTCGGTTTCTTTTGGTGAACCTGGCTATGAAGAGCGAGAAACGCTTGAAAACGGATTGCTAACAGCCGCTAAAAGCGGATTTGGTGCTGTGCTTTTAAACTCCAATACCCACCCGGCCTTAGACACCCATGCCAGTATCCAGCACCTCTTAAACAAAACAGCTTCAGCTGCCACCAAGCTATATGTTACAGCCGCCTTGAGCAAAGGAGGCCAAGGAGAACAAATTGCAGAATTGAACGACCTTCATGTAGCGGGTGCAAAGGCTTTTGGAGATTACAAAAACCAACAACAAAACACCCACCTTTTGCGCATTGCGCTTGACTATGCCCAGTCTTTTGAAGGCATTATTCACGCCTATCCCATGGAAACAAGTTTGAGTCAGCGTGGACTCATGCACGAAGGTGAACAAAGTATTCATATGGGTGTGCGTGGTATTCCCACTATTGCCGAAACCATTGCCTTGGCTCGAGATCTAGAACTATTGGCCTATACAAAAGGCAAAATGCACCTAAACTTTATCAGTTCTGCTAAGGGTGTAGAACTGGTGCGAGAAGCTAAACAAAAAGGACTTAGGGTGAGTGCTAGCGTGGCATTACCGCACTTGCTATATACAGATATAGAACTGCAAGGGTTTAATAGCGCTTTCAAAATAGAGCCTCCTTTGCGACATAAAGACGACCGACAGGCCCTCAGAGCTGCACTCTTAGACGGCACTATTGATATGGTAACCGCTCTGCATGAACCCTTAAATATAGAGTTAAAACAACTTGAATTTGAATATAGCACTCCCGGTAGCCTTGGCTTAGAAGCTGCCTTTGGTTTGCTCAACAGTATTTTTACACTCGAAAAAACCATTGCTTTTCTCACCCGAGGGAAAACCTTTTTTGGGATTCCCAACCCTGCTATTAAAGAAGGAGTTGAAGCTGCTTTTACACTTTTTAACCCTACAGAACAATATACGCTAACAGAGGCTCAATTGCATTCCACTTCTAAAAACTGCATGCATTTAGGACAACAAATGCAAGGCAAAGTGATTGGTTGCTTAATGGGGAACCAATTTGTTGAAAATAAATAATGGCAGCTTCCCAACCGCTTCGGTATTTAATCCAAACACCCAAAGAGGCTCAAGATCAATATCCTGCAATTATCCTCTTACACGGATACGGTAGCAATGCAGAAGATTTATTTTCATTCACTCCCTATTTACCCCAAGATCATGTCATTATTTCCTTAGAAGCGCCTCATCCCCTCCCCCAAATGGGATCTGCTTGGTATGCCATTCATTTTGAGGCTTCTCAAGACCGATGGACCGATGTGCCTCAGGCCAAAGATTCTATGGCTTTGGTTATGGAAAATATGGAACTCCTCATACAAAAACACCACCTCAATCCTCGCGATCTCACGCTGCTTGGCTTTAGCCAGGGCGCCATTCTCAGTTGGGCCTTAGCACTCAATCACCCTCTATATTTTAGACGTATAGTGGCACTAAGTGGCTATGTTAATCAAGATTTAATAGATCAACAAGAAGTCACTTTTTTGGCCTTTGCCTCTCATGGAAAAGCAGATCCGGTGATTCCCTTTGTATGGGCTGAGAAGAGCATTGCTCCCCTAGTGGCTGCAAATTCAACTATTCGGTTTGAGGCTTTTGAATCTGGACACACTGTGAGTCAAGAAAATTTTTTGGCGCTTTTAGAGTGGCTAAAAGAAACAACGCTAGGCTACTCATAAACGAGTGCCAAGGGCTTAAAAGAAAATCCCTCTGGCGAATCTGCATACCAAACAAGCAATTCCCCTGCCCTTTTTTGATTGTTAAATCGTGTAATTAACCAGTGTTCATTCAACACATGTGTTTTTTCTAATAGCACAACTCCCTCCAGGTTTTCACTTGGAAATAAAAAGTTAGGTTGTTCTTTGTGCTGCTGAAGTAATGCTTTTTGAATTTGTTCTCTGTAGGCTTCAACAGCTTTACCAGTAGGGGCTGATTTTAAGGTAAATAAAACCGCTTGTGCTGCTTGATTTCGGGCATCTTGTAAATCTTTCTTAAGAAGTTTAAGTTCTTTATTCTGGTTCTGTAAAAGCGCTTCTTGAAAATTTAAAATTTTATTGGTATTGAAGATTTGAAACAGCAAAATCAAAAAAACAAAGCAAAGGAGATAAATGAGAATTTTTATTTTCATAGCAATTAAGAAGAATGTATGGTGAGGGTGTCATAGGCTAAAAAAACAGAAGGAGGCAACAACTTAGAAACTTCCTGATGAAAGCCCATTAGGTGGCTAATATGGGTCAAATAGGCAGTTTTAGGATTTATTTTTTTGATGAGTGCAAGGGCTTCTTCCAAATTGAGGTGATTGGCATGAGGTTCAATACGCAAAGCACTCAACACCAAAACATCCAAATGTTGAAGTTTAGCACATTCGTGTTCTGCAATAGTTTTGACATCAGTCAGATAGGCAAAATTACCTATGCGATAGCACATAACTGGAAGTTTATTGTGTAGCACAGCAACGGGAATTACCTCTTTATTGCCAAGCTCAAAAGGCTCTTCTGCGTTAATTTGGTGTACTTCAACAGAGGGGGCACCTGGATATTTATTATGTTCTGAAAATATATAGGTAAAGCGATGCGCTAAATTTTGATGAACGCTCTCTGTTAAATAGATGGGAATATTCCCTTGCCGAAAAAAAAACGGCCTAATATCATCAAGTCCGGCGGTATGGTCGGCGTGTTCGTGGGTAAATAATAGGCCGTCTAATTTTTGGAGACCACAACGCAGCATTTGTTGTCTAAAATCAGGGCCACAATCGATCACATAACTGTAGTGCTCCCATTGCAGTAAAACAGAAACCCGCAAACGTTTGTCTTTAGGATCTTCACTCAAACACACCGGATGGTCACTACCGATAACGGGAATCCCTTGTGATGTTCCGGTGCCGAGAAAAGTAATTTTTAGCATGATTGAAAACAAAGGTAATTAAATGTGGATTTAATGAGTCGAATTTGTATTTTTGAGTTCTACATAACCTCACACTCTAATGGCGGTAGAAATTTTAGGAGACCAAGGCTTTAACAATACCCCTTCTATAGAAGCGAAAGCGCTAAGAATCAACCTCAACCCCTACATTTACGGAACTTTTGCAGAAATTGGAGCAGGCCAAGAAGTTGCCCGCCATTTTTTTAGAGTGGGTGGTGCTTCGGGCACCATTGCCAAAACCATTAGTGCCTACGACAAAAATTTTAGTGATACTATTTATGGTGAAGAAGAGGATGGTCGCTATGTAACCGAAGCCCGACTGCACAAAATGTTGGTCTATGAAATGGGACTTTTGGAAGATCGAATTCCCAAAGACAAGAATCCGGATAAAATGTTCTTTACGCTCGCAAATACTGTAGCAACCATAGATTTTGCGAAGAAATATAAAGGTCACGGTTGGATGGGTATTCGCTTTCAAGCTGCGCCTTCACAACCCTATAACGATATTGTTCTACACGTTCGCTTTCATCATGTAGAAGCTCGCTTGCAACAAGAAGTGTTGGGCATCATGGGGGTGAATTTAGTCTATGGCGCCTTCTATAAACACGACGATCCAAAGAAAATCTTAAAATATCTCTTCGATCATATTGATACCGATGCTGTTGAAATTGACACCATCAATTTTTCTGGCCCTTTGTTTAAAAATGTAGATAACCGTTTGATCAGCTTACAACTTATTCGCAATGGCATGACCGATGCGGTGATGTTTGATTCGCATGGCAATAATATCCTTCCTGCTCGAATCCTTTACAAGAAAAATATCTTGGCTTTTAGAGGTAGTTTCCGACCCGTGACCAAGGTGAATATTGATATGTATGAGAAATCACTCAATATTTTTAGTCGAGAACCCAATGTAAATCACGATAAAACCGAAGTCATTTTTGAAATTACACTATCCAATTTAAGGGCCCAAGGTGAAATTGATGAAACCGACTTTATGGAACGCGCCAAACTGTTGTGCTCCTTAGGACATACCGTGATGATTTCTAACTTCAAGGAGTACTATCGTTTAGTCGATTATTTCTCGCACTATACCAAAGAGCAAGTAGCCTTGGCAATGGGTGTAAATAATTTTGTAGAAATTTTCGACGAACATTATTACCAAGACCTTAGCGGTGGTATTTTGGAAGCGTTTGGAAAACTATTCTACAACAACCTAAAGGTCTATCTCTACCCCATGAAAGACGAACAAACTGGGGAAATTATCAACAGCAACAACTTGAAGCTACACCCTCGTATGAAGGATTTTTATAAATTCTTCAAATACAACAACAAAGTGGTAGACATTTTTGATTTTGAACCTGAATATCTAGATATTTTCTCTAGAGACATACTAGAAAAAATAAGAACCAATCAAGCCGGTTGGGAAAGTCAGCTTCCAGAAGGAATTGCCGACATAATTCAAAAAGAGAAAATGTTTGGGTTAAACAAATCCAAAAGTATTGCCAAATAAACTGGCTTAGCCTGCTAGAATTTGAGCAGTGTGCTCTTTTGTTTTCACCTTGTCTATAACACGTTCAATAATTCCCTTTTCGTCAATAATGAATGTTACACGGTGAATTCCGTCATATTCTTTTCCCATAAATTTTTTAGGTCCCCAAACTCCAAACGCCTCTATGAGTTGTTTGTCTGTATCGGCCAATAACGGATAGGGAAAGTTAAACTTTGTGGCAAAATTAAGCTGTTGCTTTACCGTATCGGCACTCACGCCTAAAATTTGATAGCCGTGGTTTTGAAGAGTGGCGTAGTTTTCGCTTAAGTTACACGCCTCGGCGGTGCAGCCCGGAGTATTGGCTTTAGGATAGAAAAAAACAATGAGTTTTTTTCCTAAAAAGTCACTGAGTTGGTGTTGATTGCCATTTTGGTCTTGAGCAGAAAAGTCTGGTGCCTTATCGCCTACCTTTAGTGTTTTCATTAGCATAGCTTTTGTATTTTCGAAGAAACAAAATTTCTAATGAATAAAAAAGAAAAAGTAGCCTTTGTGATCAAAACCCTAGAGGAACTCTATCCTGAAATTCCAATTCCCTTAGACCACTCTGACCCCTACACCCTTCTTATTGCCGTTTTGCTGTCCGCACAGAGCACTGATGTTCGCGTAAATCAAATTACTCCCCTACTCTTTAATCGTGCCAAAACCCCACAAGAAATGGTACAACTCACCCCAGAAGAAATTAGAGATATTATTCGTCCAGTGGGACTTTCGCCCATGAAATCAAAAGGAATTTATGAATTGTCTCATATCTTATTAGACCAACACCAAGGGCAGGTTCCTCAAGATTTTGAGGCCCTTGAGGCCTTGCCGGCCGTGGGCCATAAAACTGCCAGTGTGGTTATGGCACAGGCGTTTGGTGTGCCCGCTTTTCCCGTAGACACCCATATTCATCGATTGCTCTATCGATGGGGGTTTTCAAACGGCAAAAATGTGGTGCAAACAGAAAAAGATGCTAAACGACTATTTCCGAAAGAAAAATGGAACGATTTGCACCTTCAGATCATTTGGTATGGCAGAGAATATTCACCCGCAAGAGGATGGCAGCTAGAACGCGATATTATTACCAGAACAATTGGAAGAAAGTCTGTAATTAACGCTCAATTAAAAAAAGTTAATTCTTAAAATGCAACTCTTCAAAAGGATGCTTGGCTCGATAACTTTTGGAAAAAGCCATAATCCTTTTTAGGGTTTTAGCGCGTTGCTTTTCCGATCTGAGGTTTTTCGATAAAGAAGAATAATCTGAGTAGTTTTTTTCCATTAAAGCTTGTTTATACTCTAATAACGGAAAAAAAGGGTGACTATTGTGCTAGATCAGATTAATTTTGTTCTCTTCTATGAGCTTTCTTAAATTGATAATTGCATAACGCATTCGGCCTAGAGCAGTATTAATACTTACTTGAGTTTGCTCGGCAATTTCCTTAAAACTCAAATCGCGATACAAACGCATATGGAGTACCTCACGTTGATCGTCTGGCAACTCTTCTACCAAACGCTGAAGGTCCTCTATAATTTGGTCATTTACCAAAAGACTTTCCACATTAGGGGTTCCATCTCCAATGATTTGAAAGATATCAAAATCGTCTTTGGTTTCTAGTGCAGGAATTCTGTTTTTCTTTCTAAAAAAATCAATTACAAGGTTATGAGCAATGCGCATCACCCAAGGCAAGAACTTACCTTCTTCATTATAGACCCCATTTTTGAGCGTTTTTACAACTTTAATAAAGGTTTCTTGAAAAATATCTTCTGCGGTTTCGCGGTCTAAAACTTTGGAATAAATAAAGTTAAAGATACGTTGCTCGTGCTTTTTAATTAAAAATTCAAGAGCTAATTCATCACCCTCAATATAATGGGAAACGAGAAGGGCATCTGGAGTTTGGATTTGGAGTGTTTGCATAATAAAAACTACTTTTTGCAATTAAATTGCGGTTAGAATTCCGTTAAAAAATCAAAGTAGTTTTTTGCGTATAGGCAGTGCTATTTTGCTCAAAGATATAAAAAAAATAAACGAACCTTCTTTTTTAAATCAAAAACACGTTTTCAAAAGCCCTCATTTCTTCAAAGATTGAAGAAGAGATAGGCATTAGTCTAGAGATAAAATTGTATTTTGTGCCCTTTTATTTTTGGCATGAAACAGCGTTTAGACCAGGATCCTAAAAAATTTATTCTCATTAAGGGAGCTCGCCTTAACAACCTAAAAAACATTGATTTAGCTCTTCCTAGAAATAAATTTATTGTGATCACCGGACTCTCTGGCTCGGGAAAATCTACATTGGCCTTTGACACGCTCTATGCAGAAGGCCAAAGACGCTATATTGAAAGTCTTTCTTCCTATGCTCGTCAATTTATGGGCCGCTTAAATAAACCAAAAGTTGATTCAATTAAAGGGCTATCTCCTGCCATTGCTGTGGAACAAAAAGTGAACAGCACCAATCCCCGTTCTACCGTAGGCACCAAAACTGAGATTTATGATTATCTCAAATTGCTTTATGCTCGCATTGGTAAAACATTTTCTCCCGTTTCAGGTCGTGAAGTGAAAAAAGACACCGTGAGTGATGTGATTGAAGCGGTTAAAAAGCATAAAGTTGGCACAAAGCTCCTACTCCTAGCCCCTGTTGAGGAAGAAGCACATCGTAGTTTTAAAGACAAAATAAACATTTTCAAGCAACAGGGATTTGCCCGTATTTTAGTCAACCAGGAGGTAGTGCGATTAGAAACACTTGAAAAAATTCCAACTCAACCTTTTCATTTAGTAGTAGACCGCTTAGTAGTTCGTTCAGAAGAAGATTTTTATCAGCGCTTAGCTGATGCCGTTAGTATTGCCTTTTTTGAGGGAAAAGGAAGCTGTAGTCTCTATGAATTAGACAACGAAAAAGAAACGACCTTTTCAAATGCTTTTGCTTTAGATGGACTTCAGTTTTCTACTCCCAATGTGCATTTATTTAGTTTTAACAACCCCCTAGGGGCCTGTCAACATTGCGAGGGTTTTGGTGATGTGATTGGGATTGATCCTGAATTGGTCATTCCCAATAGCGCCGCTTCCATATACGATCATGCTATTGCCCCTTGGAAAGGTACTGGCTTCAAAAAATACTACAACGATCTGGTTAAAAATGCCTACCATTTTAATTTTCCCATCCACACCCCCTATTTCGAATTGACAGAAGAACAAAAAGAGCTTTTGTGGACGGGCAACAACTATTTTAAGGGCATTCATAGCTTCTTTAAAAAAATTGAAGCCAAGAACTACAAAATCCAAAATAGAGTGTTGCTTTCTCGCTATCGAGGCAAGACCCGCTGTGCACATTGCCAGGGTTCTCGTTTGCGAGAAAAAGCGGGCTATGTGAAGGTGGGCGAAAAAAGTTTACCCGAGTTGCTCACCCTTCCTATTCACACCCTAGCCGCTTTTTTTGAACAACTAGAACTTTCAGCTCATGACACTGCCGTTGCGGAACGCATTTTAATTGAAATCAAAAGTCGTTTGCGTTTTGTTCAAGAAGTAGGTTTAGGCTATTTAACCCTCAACCGACGCTCAAATACTCTTTCAGGTGGTGAATCACAACGCATTCAGCTTGCCACATCCTTAGGCAGCAGTTTGGTGGGTTCGCTCTATATTTTAGATGAACCTTCCATAGGACTTCATCCAAGAGACAATCAAAAATTGATTGAGGTTCTGCAAAATCTTCGGGATTTGGGCAATACCGTAATTGTAGTAGAGCACGATGAAGAAATGATGCTAACTGCCGATTGGTTAGTTGATATTGGACCAGAGGCCGGAAGCTTAGGAGGTGAAGTGGTGGCCTTTGGCACTCCTCAAGAAATTCTTAAATCAGCAGGGTTAACCGCCGCTTATCTCAGAGGTGAAAAGCAAATTACACTTCCCAAAAAACGCCGCAGCTCAAAACAAAAAATTGTGGTTGAAGGCGCTCGCGCTCATAACCTTAAAAATATTGATGCCCATTTTCCATTGGGTTGCTTAACGGTGGTTACTGGCGTTTCGGGAAGTGGCAAAACAAGTCTTGTTAGAGGTATTCTCTATCCGGCCCTACTCCGCCATTTTGATATTTTTAGCCAAAAACCATTAGCACACAATCAAATTTCAGGTAACCTAAATGTGTTGAAAAGCGTTGAATTTGTAGATCAAAATCCAATTGGCCGCTCCTCTCGTTCTAATCCAGTGACCTACAGCAAGGCCTATGATGACATTAGAACCCTCTTCTCTAAGCAAAAAAGAGCTAAAATTCAAAACTTGCAACCCAAACATTTCTCATTTAATGTGGACGGGGGACGTTGTGACGTTTGTAAAGGAGAAGGAACGGTGACCATCGAAATGCAGTTTATGGCAGATGTCATTCTCAAATGCGAAAACTGCCAAGGCAAACGGTTTAAAAAAGAGGTGTTAGACATCCAATTTGAAGGCAAAAATATTGACGATATTTTAAACATGACCGTAGATGACGCCATGGCCTTTTTTAGCACCCACCGGCAAACAAAAATTCTGAATAAAATGAAACCCCTACAAGAAGTAGGTTTGGGCTATGTGACCCTAGGGCAGTCTTCAGCTACCCTATCGGGTGGAGAAGCGCAACGCATTAAATTAGCTTCCTTTTTAGGGCAGGGCATCACCAAAGAAAAGGTGCTTTTCATTTTTGATGAACCCACAACCGGATTACATATTCACGACATTCAAAAACTACTGGCTTCGTTTGAAGCTCTACTAGAGCAAGGCCATACGGTGGTGGTGGTGGAGCATAATTTAGACCTCATCAAATGTGCTGATCATCTAATTGATTTGGGTCCTGAAGCCGGGGATCAAGGAGGCTATTTAGTGGGCCAAGGCAATCCAGAAGAAATTGCAGCCCTTCCCAATTCCTTAACAGGTCAATTTTTAAAAGCTAAACTAGCGCAACCGTCTCAAAGCGTTTCGGTATAAACGGATTAACTCGCTAGAAAGCTCCGCTTTGATAACCACTATTACAAATAGAACTGAAATTAAAAGGGTTTTTAAGAGGATGTTTAGTAAGGGTTGTGTCACGAGTGTAGTCTTAAAAAAGAGGCCATAGGTAGCCAAAATTAATGCTAAAGTAATGCCCATTTTAACGGAAAAAGGGTGCATTTTTAATCGATAGGCCACTAGAACAAGTTTGAGACTATTGGTTAGAAGCATTACCACCAGAGTGGCCCATGCGGCTCCCATTAACCCATAACGTTCAATCAACAATACGTTCAACAACACGGCCAAAAGGGCCCCGATAACAGAAAACCAAAACACATAATTATAAAGCTTTGAATTACTAATAATGTTGTTTAAGCACCCCATGGACATGCTGAAAAGTTTTCCCACAGAAATTAAGCCTACAACCCAAAAAGCCGAAGCATAGCCCTCTTGGTTTACTAGACTGTAAAAATCAGTTAAATTAACATTAATTACTACTGCAATAAAACCACTAATAATCAATAAATTAGAAGCACTTTTTTGAAGTAGCTTTTTCAATCTGTTTTCATCCTCTTTGTGAATGGCTTGTGAGACTAAAGGAGCCACAATTTGAAACATTCCTCTCCCCGGAGCTTCAATTAAGGTGGCTATAAAAATGGCAACAGAATAGTAGGCTACATTGTCTAAGGTCAATACGTTAGACAACATAGATTTATCAATATCCAAAATAAAACTGGCTGCTGCTCCCGATAAAAAGATGGTAGCACTGTAGCGTAAAATCAGCTTCCACTGGGTAGGTAATCCAAAAGAAAATTGGGGCACATAGACCCAAAAGCTATAGCCCATCATGAGCAATAGACGGACATAATAGCCTACGATTAAATAGAAGATAAATTGCTCTTCGTTGAGAATTTTTAAAGCAAAAAGCACAAGACCCGCAAAAATGAGCAGCCGATTGTATAATTCTTTTAAAAAATTACCAATAACTGTTTTTAAATACACGCGTTGCCAACTGTAAAAAATTTCAAAATAGGCTGTTGCAATGCCCAAACTTAAAATGAGGTAGGCATAAGAGCGTAGCGATTCATTTTCTTGGGCTAAAAAGGCTGCAATTTCGGGTTCATAGAACAGGTATAACCCTAAAAAGAGGACAACCAGCAGAAGCGGAAACAACATAGAAAACCACAACAGACGATCTTGCTCTTGCTTGGTTTCACACTGACTGTAGAATTTGATAAGGGCGTGTTGAACGCCAAAAGAAATAAAGGGCTGCAACAAATTGGAAAAGGCTAAAAGCGCCACAATTAGGCCCTGAAATGCTTTGCCGGGATAAGTAGGATAGAGATAGAGCGTGCTCACGCCGCCTAAAGCAAAGGCAAGGGCTATGCTAAAAAAATTGACAATGGATTGTCTCGCAATCATACGGCCGCTTTTTGTTCTCTCCACCCCCAAGATAGGACAATGACTAAGAACAACAAAAGACTCACACCTCTAAGAAGAGTTCCTTGTTGTACTACTTCGGGTTTAAATTTAAATTCAATGAGGTGCTCACCCGGGGGGAGTAGCGCCCCTCTCAAAACATAGTTCACACGATAGATGGGGTGTGGCTTTTGGTCAACAGTCAGCTGCCAACCATGGGGATAATACATTTCAGAAAAAACGGCAAATTGCTCCTGCTTCAAATTTGCGCTATAGCGCAGTTGGTCAACTTTTGCGCTGGTGAGTAAAATTACGTTTGTACTATCGGTTTGAAAATTGAGGGGTATTGGGGGGTTGAAATCATTTTGCTCTACCAATGCTGTTGTTTTTGGATTTAAAGTTTTAAAGCCGGCTAAGGCAGCATCGGCATTGGGCACCACTTTGAGGCTGTCAACCAACCAAACGGGTCCGCTAACAGATCCATTTCGAGAAGGATAGAGCCCTGTGCTGTCTTGAAAGATAAAATATTTAACGTTTAGCATGTCCAAAACCGACCGCAATTCATGTTGGGTATAATAGTCATAAAGCTCTTGCAAGCGGCGTGGTTTTGCTCCGTGATAGCCCCCAATGGTGTTGTGAAAATAGGCTGTTCGAGCACCAGTGAGTCCACTTTGGGGCTCAAAAACCCTGTAGCGGGTAGTGTCTTGCAAAATGGCTTGGTCTGTAGGAGTTTGCTGAAAACGCAAAGCAGAAGCGTTAGGAGACACAAAAAGAGTACGGTCAATGTAACGGCTGGCTACACCCAGTAAATCAAAAAGCAAAAGACTGATGACAGCTGTCATAAAAAGAGCAGGTTTTATTTTTTGAGTTAAAAAAGCCCAAACCAAGGCCATTAGGCCTAAACTAAATAAAATACCGCGCATCAAATCGGCGCTGTAAAAATCCTCCCGAGCTTCTAGAATAAAACTAAAAAGCGTGGGGCCAAAAATTTGTTGGTAGTAGCCATCATTTAAGCCTTGAAAAGAAAGACTTCCCTTTAGCAACCACAAAAGAAGCAGCAATGCGGTTGGAAATGCAGTGAGCCATACTGTTTTTTTCCATAGTGTTTTGGGTAGGGTAAAAAGCGCATGGAGACCCAGTGCAGCTAGAACAGGCATACAAAACTCCAAAACAATTTGAATAGAAGACACGGCTCTAAATTTATTGTAGAGCGGAAAATAGTCGATCATGAATTGGGTGAGAGCAGGCAGGTTTTTACCCCAAGAGAGAAACAAAGACATTAGTGTGCCTATCACCAGGGCATTTCGGGTGGGGCCTCGCACTAAAAAAGCCCCTAGAAACGCGAAAAAGAAAAGGGTGATGCCAATATAGGCCGGTGCTTCCAAAATG
>Ga0255778_10000448_pt1 | contig 38125 bp, 34 predicted proteins | sample 071ome_31_FD_179976 | JGI IMG/M metagenome (GOLD analysis project Ga0255778, IMG submission 179976) | Coastal salt marsh microbial communities from the Groves Creek Marsh, Skidaway Island, Georgia - 071405CT metaG (version 2) | ecosystem: Environmental > Aquatic > Marine > Intertidal zone >...
CAATCTCATTACCACCCGCAAGGTACACCGCATCACGGTTACTGTTGTCGGACTGCATGGTGTTGCCGTTCACATCACCGTACTCGTCGGTTTGTGCGCGAGGTGCCTGATTGCCTTGATTGCCCTGGTTATCATGGCGACGTTGTTGCGGTTTGTTTTGAGGCTTCTTCTTTGGCTTTGCTCGCTGCTGACGTGGCTTTTTCTCAAAGTTTTCATCAGAAGATTCAGTCTCATCACTCTGCTCACCATCAGCATTAGCTTGACGCGGCTTACGTGGTGGACGCTCTTTACGCAGCGGCTCTGGCTCGATTGTTGGATCCACTTCAAAGCCTTCAACTTCACTGCTCTCGATCTCTTTACCCAGGTGCTTTTGCAAGTTATCAAGCAACGCCGATTCGTCGATACACACCAAAGACCACGACGAGCTGGCATGCCCGATGCGTTGAATGTAGTCATCAGGGATCTGAGGTAAGTCGTAGTTCACAACCGCTTGCAGATCGTCCATATCCATACCGCGTGCGGCGATATCGGTTGCCACCAATACTTTCAGTTCACCAGTGGCAAAACCTTCGATGGCTTTTGCACGAGCGGCTGGGTTTTTATTACCGTGCATCGCCACCGATGGCACGCCAGATTTACCTAGGTAATAAGCCAAACGATTCGCTGCGTGCTTAGTACGAATGAACACCAAGATGCGGGTCCACTCATTTTGCTCAACCAAGTGCGCAAGCAACTCTGTTTTACGGCGCTTATCAACACGATAAACATGCTGTGAGATTTCATCGACATTGATCTCTGGACCTGCAATCTCGACCACCTCAGGTGATTTCAATAACTTATCCGATAACGTTTTGACCGCCTCGTTCATGGTGCCGGCAAAGATCATGTTTTGGCGCTGCTCTGGCAACAAAGCGAGCACTTTATCGACATCTTCCATAAAGCCCATATCGAGCATGCGATCCGCTTCATCAAGAACCAACATGTCAATGCTAGAAAGATCGATAGTTTGCTTATCTGCGTGATCGAGCAGTCGACCCGGGGTCGCTACCACCAGATCCACACCACGCTTCAGACGACCGATCTGTGGGCCAATACGAACACCACCAAAGACAACCGCCCAACGCAGTGATAGCTCACGGCATTGCTCTTTGATCTCTTCAGTGATTTGCGCGGCTAACTCACGCGTTGGCGTAAGAATCAGTGCGCGGAGGTTTGGTTTTTCATCCTCTTTATCCACCATCAAGCGATGCATGATCGGTAGCGTAAAGCTGCCGGTCTTACCTGGATCCACTTGGGTAGCAACCAGTACGTCTTTGCCGCCAAGGATGTGAGGGATTACTTGTTCTTGTGCTGGAGTTGGCTCTGTTGTGCCTTCTGCTTCCAATACACGCAATATATCGGCATTAAGGCCGAGCTGCTCAAAAGTCATTGTTTTCAGTTTCTCCGGGGTCTTCCTGCCACACACATGCGCGGGGCTACGGTCTGGGAAGAACTCGATTTTTATTGTGTCATTTCTTCGTTATATCGCTTGAATGCGTAACTAATCATCAATGCATTCAAGGCTAAGACACGGACCGTAATAGCGTCCTCATTTGCATTAAACCCAAAATTATCCGATTTGTCACCTACTTAGCGAACTTTATAATGTGCGCTGTTTTAGTATCGGATGACACCATGTCGGAACCTGTCTACATTTTTGAACTCTCTGAGAGCACCTTCGATAGCTCTGCCCTACAAAATTCCCATCAGATCCCTGTTTTAGCCTTATTTATGGGCGTCTGGTCTGGCCCCTGTATTGCCACCTCTGATCGGATTGCAGATCTAGCACAAGAATTCGCGGGTAAGTTCATTTTTGCCAAGATCGACATCGATGAGCAGCAAGGCCTGCGCGATCGCTACAACATAGAGAATGTTCCCACCCTGGTTGTTCTACACAATGGCGAAGAGGTTCACCGTGAAGTCGGTGAACTGCAAGTAGCTGACCTACGTACGCTGCTTAAACAGTATGGCATTTATCGCCAGTCAGATGATCTGCGTGAGCAAGCACGCGCTGAGCATATGGCAGGCAATACCCAGCAAGCGATTTTATTACTCACGCAAGCCATCCAAAGCGACCCAAGCAATGTGCGTGTTGCTTTAGACATGGTGCAGATCTTTTTAGATATTGAGGAATGGGAGCAAGCCAAAGGTTTGTTTGCTCGCTTACCCGATAAGGTGAAACAGGATGGCTTAGGACAAAGTATCGTCAACCAACTGCGCTTTGTTGATCTAGCCGAAACAACTGCAGGCATTGAATCGCTCAGTCAACAGGTGATTAACGAGCCTGATAACTGGCAAGCACACTTTGACTTAGCGCTATGCCTGTTAGCACGCTTAAACAGCGACGAGGCGGTTGAGCATTTGTTTACGATTCAAGAAAAAGCACCGGACTTTCGCGAAGGTGCAGCACGCGAGCTGATTGGTCTGTTGGCGAACATGTGGGCCGAAGGTTCACCGGATGCTGCCAAGCAATTAAGGCAACGCTTAGCCAATATGACCGCAAGCTAAGAGCATAAAAAAACCGAGGCGGTTGCCTCGGTTTTTTTGTTTTAGCTACGCTTAGCTTGCTTTACCTTGGTAATCCGCAATACCAGGATTACTCATTACGCCGATCAATTCAGGATCGTTGATCTTTGGCAAGCGCAGAACGTTATCTTTGCTCTTGTTTGCCAAGATATAGTCACGTACCACATCCCACATCAGACGACCTTCTGGCGTGCGGTTAACAGTTGCCCAACCAGAAACCTTGTACTTGGTCTTCGCATCCAGCTTACGACCGTCATCCAACACGATATTAGTAATACGCTCACCGAGCTTCTTACTTGGGTCGATGGTGTAATCCAAGCCACCCACGCGCACCATGTCACCACCTGACTGTAGGTATGGATCTGGGTCGAACAGGTTGTCCGCAACGCCTTCGAGCATGTTGTGAATCTCTTCACCGGTCATCTCGCTGACATAGGTCTCAGCGTAGGTCATTGAGCACTGGGTCATCACGTCTTCCATGGTGATCCAGTCACCTTTAAGGGTTGAAGTACCCCAACGCACACCGGCTGATAGCGCGATATCCGCTTTGTGCTCCCAGCGTAATGCGTTACACAACACTTGGTCCCAAGTGCCCATGAAATTACCGCGACGGTAGAGCAGGCGGTCAGCAATCGCGAGCTTCTCAGACAAGATCTCTTCGTAGGTTTTACCTAAACGGTCTTTGCTGTAGAAAGAATCTGAGCGACGTGACTCAACGATGTTCTCGTCGTACTTCGTTGAACGCATTTGCTTCAAGTAAGCCGCCATCTCTTTATCTTCTGGTAACCAGTCTGAGATAACTGGCAACATGTTGTAGGTCATATTCTTGATTTGGCCATCGGCGATATCAAAGTCCATCACACCAACGTATTTACCGTTAGAGCCAGCGTTAGTGACCCAACACTCACCACCATCAACATTCTTCACTTTAATAGGCTTTGGCATACCGTCGTGAGTGTGTCCACCGAAGACAGCATTCAGGCCAGGCACACGCTCGGCCATTTTGATATCAACGTCCATACCGTTGTGAGACAACAAAACGACCGCATCTGGACTTTCGTTTTCACGAATTGATGCCACCAAATCTTTCATGTCGTCTTCACGCAAACCGAATGACCAGTCAGGGAAGAACTCTTGAGGGTTGGCATTTGCAGTACGAGGGAAAGCTTGACCAACGATCGCGATACGCGCGCCGTTAATTTCTTTAATAACGTAAGGCTGGAAAGCGTGTCCACTATCTTCGTCAAAAAGGCCACGACCATCATATTTTTCAACCAAGGCTGGATATTCATCACCAAAGAGCGAGTCAGGCTTTACACGAACGTTCTGGCCAATGAAGTCACCCTTGAACAAGGCCACGTTAGAGAGGACTTCATCTTCTTTATAAGTGAATTCCCAGTGACCCACCATGACATCCAAACCGAGGATATTAGACGCCTCAACCATATCGACACCACGTGTCCACAATGAGGTGCCTGAACCTTGCCATAAGTCACCCCCATCAATGGTCAAGGTATTGTCTTTGCCGCCTGCTTGGTCACGCAGACGATCGAGCAAGGTTTTAACGTGAGCAAAACCACCCGTGCGACCGTATTTCAGAGCTGCGTTATCAAAATCGAGGTAGGTGTACGCATAAGACTCAGGCGTATTTGGCTCTAAACCCATTTCCTTGAGTAGCTTTTTACCCACAACGTGTGGCGGACGAGCGTAAGCATCACCCACACCTAAGTTGACGTTTGGCTCGCGGAAATACACAGGGAGCAATTGGCCGTGAACGTCAGTGATGTGTAGGAGACGAACATTACCTTTCATCGGTAGGTCATAAAAACCGTCTGGTGCTTTTGAACCCGCAAAGGCTTGATTAGCCGCAAAAGGGGCTGCAGTCGCTGCTGCGCCAATACCCATGAGTTTGAGAAAATCACGACGGTCGATTTTTTGGGTCATGCTCATTCCTTGTTGTTGGTGCCTTAGGGCTGTCAATTATGATGCCGGACAATATATCAGCTGGTTTCTATGTTAGCAGCCATTTTTTGGGCCAAAAAAGAGGACTTACAACTCAGGTGGTTCATTGTGAGAAAATGCTCATAAATTAGTCATTCAGTTTTAATTTTCCCATGTTTAATCGTTTATTAACCGCTTTCCTATTGGTTTTCATCGGAGGTGTTAGCCCCTTACACGCCGATGTCGTTAAACCAGCACTTGTTGAAATTTCGGTCTTTAACGATGGTACCTTTGATGTTGAGCTACGCACTTCGATTGAAGCTCTGCTCACCGGCATTAATGCTCGTTACAAAAACACCCAAGAAGCCCCAAACGCCGAAGAATATGACCATTTTCGTGAAATGGCTCCTGAGGACTTACGAAAAGCCTTTGAGCCTTTTCATCAAACCCTGCTCGATAACATTGAGATACGTTTCGACTCTCGAATGAGTCACTTTGCACTTGGCGATATCATTATTCCAGAGCGTGGCTACACTAAAGTCCCACGAACCAGCATCATACATTTGACGGGTAAGGTTCCCAGCGATGCACAATCGATGACCTGGTATTACCCGGCTCGCTTTGGCGACAACGCGGTCCGCGTACGCCAAGTCAATAAAACATCCGAGGAATACCATTGGTCTGAGCATCAATGGTTACGTCATGACAAACCCTCACAGCCCTTCTCTCTTACTGAAGTCGCCAACCCTCGAAGCACCTTTGATGTTATGGCTGATTATTTAGTCGCGGGAATTGAGCACATCATCCCTATGGGGCTCGATCACATTCTGTTCATTTTGGGGCTTTATTTATTTAGCACCAAAATCAAGCCACTGTTGTGGCAAGTCACCATGTTTACCCTGGCACATACCATCACACTGGGCTTGGCGATGTATGGCATCGTGCAATTGCCTGCCTCCGTTGTTGAGCCGCTGATTGCCTTATCGATTGCGTATGTCGGCATCGAGAATGTGATGCATAAAAGGCTCGAGAACTCCCGCTTGGCGCTTGTCTTTGCATTCGGACTCCTACACGGCATGGGCTTTGCGAGTGTATTGACCGAATTTGGCATGCCTCAGGATGCTTTTGCTACCGCTCTGATCGCGTTTAACATCGGCGTGGAAGTAGGACAACTTGCCGTCATCACGCTTGCTTTCGTGTTAACCGGACTATGGTTCCGACATAAGTCATGGTATCGCTCAGTAATCGTTATCCCCAGTTCACTCGCCATCGCTGCAGTGGCACTCTACTGGACATACGATCGATTCCAATTAACCACCGCACTGACGGATTTAGGACTAGCCTAATTCATGACCTCACCTGCCGACGACACGCTGATTCTTACGGTCAATAATCGTCTGGCACGTGAGCAGCTACGCAACCAGGAATCACAGCTATCTCACAATGCAAAGGTATGGCATACGCCAAACGTTTTAGCCTGGAGCACCTGGCTAAACACTTGCTATGAAACGCTTGTCGACTTGGGCCAGATCGAGGCTGTTTTACTGACGAGCTTTCAAGAGCGCTTGATCTGGGAAAGCATCATCCGTCGCCATAGCGATGATGTAGCACTACTTCGACCAGACAAAGCAGCGCAAAGTGTTCAAGAAGCTTATCAACGCAGCTGCGCTTGGCAACTCGATGAAAGTGCTATTGCTCTTGAAGGCACCGAAGAGAGTCGCTTCTTTTTACGCTGGAAAAAAGCCTTTGAAACGCATTGCACGCAACATCATTTACTTTCAGCAAGCCAGCTAACCGCTGCCATTATCCTTGGCATCGATAATGGCTTTATCCCCGTTCCTAAAACGCTTCAGCTGATCGGCTTCGAGCAGTTCTCGCCAGAACAAGCTCAACTCATTGCATCAATCAAGCAACGCGGCTGCCAACTCGTTACCTCATCGGCTGAAAGATTGACCCTAGCATCAGCGGAACGCGCAAGCTTTCATAATGAACAAGACGAAATTCTTGCTGCGTGCTCATGGGCTAAACGCACGCTAGCCGCTGAGCCCAATGCTCAAGTCGCGATTGTCAGTCCCGTCCTTCAAAATCATAAGCACGCCTTACAGCGACAGTTATCACGGTTACTAACACCACGTGACTACCTGAATACCAATAACAACAACCCCGCATTTAACATTTCACTCGGTGAGCCATTAAGCGACCATCCGATCATTGATCATGCACTCAAAGCACTGAATTGGTTGCTTGCTAAACCGATGTCGCTTGAACATGTCAGCATCCTACTTCGCTCCCCTTTCATTGGCGGACATAGCGACGAATGGGATGCTAGAGCACAACTTGATAAGGCTTGTCGCTCACAACAATTCATCACCATGAGCACAGCGTTCTTGGCAACCCAAGCGCAAGAAACTTGCCCAACGCTAAATGCCATTCTGAATGAACTTAGCTCGCTTGCAGCAGAGCATACGGATCGCGCATCACCTGCAGATTGGGCAAGCGTTTTTCGTGATGCGCTAAACCTGATCGGCTGGCCCGGTGATCGCAGCATCAATAGCGTTGAGTACCAAACAACTGAACGCTTTAAAACCCTCCTCAGTGAATACGCTGGTCTACAACGGGTTCAAAAAAGCCTTACGCTTCCTCAAGCGCATCAACTGCTCACTCAGCTGGCTCAAAGCATCACTTTTCAGGCCAAGACGGCGCCTCAATCGATTCATGTGCTGGGCGTCCTCGAAGCTGCCGGTCTGCGTTTTGATGCCATCTGGTTTCTTGGTGTGGATGATCAACATTGGCCTGCTTCACCAAACCCAAATCCTTGGTTACCCAAACGCTTACAACGCGATCATGACATGCCTAATGCGTCGCATGAACGCGAACTTAAATATGCGCGCAGCTTGTTAAATCAGTTACGCGGACATGCAAAGCACGTGATCGCCAGCTACACCGAGTTTCGTGATGACGCAGAACAACGCCCATCACCACTGATCACCGATTGGCCCGAGTGGCAGCACCAGATATCGGATACTGACCCGATTGAAGATGCCGCAATCACTGAGACAACTCAACCACTCGCCGCACTTGAAGCGGTGTTGCCTGTGAATGAATTCAGAGGTGGCTCAGGTCTTGTCTCTGCACAAGCACAATGTCCCTTTAAAGCATTTGCGCGCTATCGCTTGAATGCTGAAAGCCTCGATGACTTAGCACCCTATCCTGATGCGATGCTTACCGGCAACATCATGCATAGCGCATTGGAACAACTGTTTAAACAGATCGACAGCAATCAAAAACTTAAGTCACTGACACCCGATGAGCTATCACGGATTATTGATGGCGCCGTTGAAACCGCACTGCAACAACATGCTAAAAAACGATTAGATATCTTTACCCCTAGTTTTCAGTCTCTCGAATCACAAAGACTGGAAAGAATTTTGCATGAATGGCTTTCACTTGAAGCGTCACGTCCCTCGGAATGGGAAATCGCTTCGCTTGAACATCCTTCTCAGGTCACACTGGGTGAGCTCACGCTGAAGATTAAACTCGACCGGGTAGATAAATTTGCTGACGGCACGCACGCGGTAATCGATTACAAGACAGGCCGAACCCATCACATAAATGAATGGACAGAAGATCGACCAAGCGAATGTCAAATTCCTTTGTATGCCATGGCGACCCAAAACCCGAGTGCTGGGGCGATTGCTCAAGTGCATGCCAAAGAAAGTCAATTTATTGGCTTGGCGGATAACGGCCAACGTTTAACCGGTGCTAAAGCTATCGCTGACAATAAACATTTCGATACATGGAATGAATTACTAGCGCATTGGCAAACCACACTTAATGATTTAGCAACCGAGTTAACTAGCGGTCGTATTGACGTTGAGCCAAAAAAATATGCTTGTGATTACTGCGAGCTCGATTCGCTATGTCGTATAAGTCAGGCACAACTCACTGAGGAGATCGATGATGCAGATTCATGATGCCGCTGCACGATCGAATGCTCTTCAGCCAAATCGATCTTTTATTGTCCAAGCGCCTGCAGGTTCCGGTAAGACCGAGCTACTCACACAGCGATACTTGATGCTTCTTGCGCAAGTAAAAGCGCCTGAAGAGATCATCGCCATTACTTTTACCCGCAAGGCCGCGGCCGAGATGCGGGCGCGCATCTTGAAAGCACTGGAATCTGCCCGAGGTGGCCAGCCAAGCGAAGCGCACAAGTTAATCACCTGGCAGCTTGCTAGTGCCGCTTTAACTAATGACGATGCGAATCAATGGGACATACAACACAACCCTAATCGCCTACGCATTCAAACCTTTGATAGCTTAGCGGCGGAGCTGACGCGTCAAATGCCGGTACTATCGACCACCGGCGCACAACCCGGTGTGACAGAGAATGCTGGATCACTTTATGAAGAAGCTGCGAAAGCCACTCTCAGTAGCCTTGATGACCCTAACACAGGCATTCATATCCAAGGGGTTTTGTCACATCTCGATAATCGTTGGTCACTGGCCAGTGAATTACTTGTCAGCATGCTGGCGCGACGCGACCAATGGCTCAATATCTTAGAGCCCAACAAGATCCTATTGATTGAGCACACCCTTGAAGATGTACTAAACACCAAACTCAGTACACTTCATTCACTTTTTGACACTCATGACCTTGATGCACTTTGTGAGCTAACGCACTTTGCTGCCAATAATCTAAACGATACCTCTTTGCCACAACACGCTTTCCTAAATGATGCCGCGTTACCTCAAGCATCTCGAAGCGATCTTGCGAAATGGTGCGGCATTGCTGAAATGGTGCTGACCAAAAACGGTACAGCCCGAAAAAAAGGTGGCATCAACGTCAAGATGGGTTTCCCCCCAGAGAAAAAACAAGAGAAGGAAGAACTTGTAGCGATTATCGACAAGCTCGCTAGCGACAAAGCCCTACTAGAGCGCCTAGATGAAGTGCGCAGCATGCCTCAAGATAACTATAAGGACGATCAAACAACTATCCTTATTGATCTACTGCATTGCCTTAACTTCGCTGTCAGAAAGTTACAGGAGGTATTTGCACAACATCATGAGGTCGACTTTGCCGAGATCCAGTTACGTGCATTACAAGCACTCGGTGATGAAGAGTCACCCACTGATCTGGCATTAAGCTTGGATTACCAAGTTCAACATTTACTGATTGATGAATTTCAAGATACCTCGAGCTCTCAATACAAACTAATCAAAAAACTCACCACCGGATGGTTACCCAACGATGGTCGCACGCTATTCATTGTCGGCGACCCAATGCAGTCGATTTATCGTTTCCGACAAGCCGAGGTTGGCTTGTTCCTGCAAACCCAAGATCACGGATTAGGCGACATCTCATTGGAGCGGCTCACCTTGAGCATGAACTTCCGCTCTCAAGGCGGCATCATCGACTGGGTCAATCACACCTTCGCCAAGGTATTCCCGGCTTATGACGATCGCAATGAAGGCGCTGTCAGTTACTCCCCATCCGTCGCAGCGCATCCTGCAAGTCATGAGATCAGCGTTCACACACATACCTTTGATGCGACTTATTACGCAGAGACTGAAGCCGCTTTCATCACACAACAGATTCAGTCATACCGTGACACCCATCCGGACAACAGCATCGCGTTACTAGCTCGTTCTCGCCGTCATCTCGATCTGATTGTGGAATCACTTAAGCTTGCTGACATACCAGTGCAAGCCAACAAGATTGAAGCACTGATTCATCGGGCCACCGTGATGGATCTTCGCAGCCTCACTCGCGCCCTACTGCACCCCGCTGATCGTTTAGCTTGGTTATCGCTTTTGCGATCGCCGCTTGTTGGAATGCACATCAAAGACATTGCCTTAATAGCTGAAAGCTACAGCAACGACACGCTGTATACACAGATGCGTCGCGATCAGACACGCAAGCAACTCAGCGAAGATGGTCAACAACGCCTTGCCCATCTTGAGACCATTCTTTCTCCACACCTACCTTATCGACCAACACGCAGTTTGCGCCAAACACTTGAGGCTATTTGGACATTACTTGGTGGCTTAACGCTAGCAAGCAATACCGATCAGCAAGATGCACGTGATTACTTTGAGTTGATTGAATCACTGAGTGATACCGATGGACTGCTTGATTTTGCACAACTGGACAACAAGCTTGATTCGCTTTATTCGCAAACGGTAGCGAGCGATGGCAACCCTGTGCATTTGATGACCATGCATGGCGCCAAGGGTCTTGAGTTTGATCTCGTGATTCTTCCAGGACTAACCCGACAACCGGGACAAGATGGTCATGAGTTACTCGTTTGGCAAGAACGCCTCGATGAGAGTAAGTCAGAACAGCTCCTCCTCGCGCCTATTGCTGCCTACGAATCTGACAAGGAACCGATAGCCAGCTACATCAAGAGTTTAAACAAGCAAAAAGATACGCATGAGATTGCACGCCTTTTATATGTTGCGGCGACTCGCGCCAAGGATCAATTGATTCTGTGTGGCAAAGGAGAGATAGACCCTAAGACCGATGTGCTCAAAGCACCGAATAAAAGCAGTCTGATGTACCGCCTCTGGCCATCGATTGCAGACACCGTCATTCACCACGCTGGTGTAACTGAAGCAATAGCCTCAGAAAGGGCTCAAGAGCAATGCTTACCGAGCGACTGGGCTTTCACTTCTCCAGAGCAGCTTGCGAACTCAACACAGCCAAGCCAAGCGCAGCGTAGCGATATCGAATGGAACGATAATGCAGCGCGTCATATTGGCACCTTGGTGCATCGCTACCTTGAACGAATCAGTCATGAAGGTATCGAGCAATGGCCCACCTCACGCATCGAAACATTAACCCGCGCCATACGAACCGGTCTAATGCATTTAGGTGTGAGTGATGCGGAACTCGATAGATCAATTGCTCAAGTCGAACGCGCGTTAAAGCAAACACTTAACGACAAAACAGGACAATGGATTTTACGTTCGCATCCAGAGGCGCAGAGTGAACTTGCCTTAAGTCGACTCTCTAACAATATCGAACACTTTATTATTGACCGGACATTTGTTGAGGATGGCATGCGCTGGATTGTGGATTACAAAACCAGTGAAGACATACAAAACGATAGGTCCGTATTTTTAACGCAAGAACGTGAACATTATCGTGAACAACTGGAAAACTATGCACGCCTAGTCAGTGAGTTTGACCCACGCCCAATAAAGTTAGCGCTCTACTTCCCATTGATGCAGCATCTAGAGAGCTGGGATTACACCAACTAAGGTTGTAGGCGTTGAATATCCCATGCGTCGCCTTGGCGGCGAAACTCGAAGCGATCATGCAGACGATTCTCACGGCCCTGCCAAAACTCAATCACTGACGGCTCTAAACGGTACCCACCCCAAAAATCCGGCAGAGGTATTTCACCTTCAGCAAACTTCTTTTTCATCGATTCAAACGCCTGCACCAACAAGGTACGCGAACCAATGGGTGAGCTTTGTTGCGAAGACCATGCGCCGATCTGACTACCCCGTGGACGCGAGGTGAAGTATGCCAACGACTCTGCTGTACTGATGCGACTCACATCACCCTGAATTTTGACTTGACGATCCAACTCTAACCAGTGGAATAACATAGCCGACTTAGGATTACGATCTAAGTCATGCGCCTTACGACTTCCGTAGTTAGTAAAAAAGACAAAGCCTTTTTCATCGAAGGCTTTGAGTAATACGGTTCGCAAGGAGGGTGAGCCATCCTCATTCACCGTTGCCAAACTCAGGGCATTCGGGTTGTCTAAGTTCGCATCGCGGGCATCTACAAACCATTTCTCAAATTGTTCAATCGGGTTTTCATTCAGGTCGTCACGCGATAAACCTGCATATTGAAACTCGCGACGAATATCCGCTATATCCATGTGATGCTCTCTTATTGAATTGACCTCGCTAAACACAGCGCGGCTAAGTACACTGCCATTATGGTACAGGTAATCGTTGATCCCGAATCGAAATCGCTGCAAGAACGTGCAGCATTGATCAAAACACCACGCAAAGGGCGTAAGCGCTTCCCCGAGGGATGTGTGTCCATCGTTGAATCGATTGAAGATGCACAAGCTGGCGCAAACGAAGCCAAAAACCTTCACCCCGCCATTGTCTATGGACCCTCGGTTTCGTCTGAAAGTCAGCGCATCTACTATCTCGTGCGTTGGCTCAGTTAACACCACCCCTTGAAATCTTTTTTAAGCACCCCATCTCTTCATTAAGACGCCATATTGGGTCTTACTCGGTGGCTTATTCGCACCGATTTTCGAACTGTTGCTTTAAGAGGACATTCAGATGACAACTTTTGATTTTTCACCCCTTTTCCGTACCGCTGTTGGTTTCGATCGCCTGACTGATGCACTTGAGAGTGCTCGTCGTCACGAGGGCTCAAACTTCCCTCCCTACAATATCGAACTGGTAAGCGATAACGATTATCGAATCACTATGGCTGTTGCTGGCTTCTCAACTGATGAGTTGGAGATAGAAGTTAATGACGGCAAACTCAAAGTTACTGGCAATAAACGCCAAGATGGCGTTGAACGTAAATACCTTCACCAAGGCATTGCGAACCGCAGCTTTGAACGTACCTACCAGCTTGCAGATCACGTCCGTGTCACTGGCGCAGAAGTGAAAGATGGCTTGTTACACATCGAATTAGTCCGCGAGATTCCAGAAGCGATGAAGCCACGTCGAATTGAAATCAAAACCGCACAAGCAGTAATTGATAACGAGCAAGCAAACGCGGCCTAAGAAACTTTCTCTCTGTAAGGCGGTCTATTCTTTGTCTGGATAGATCTCCTCTCCGCAACCCCTTGACTCTAACGAGTTGAGGGGGATTTATTTCAGGCACAAAAAAGCCGCTCAATTGAGCGGCTTTTTCTTGATAATCTTTTTTACCAAGGCATGAATGTATTCATCATTCGCATTGGACGGCCAATGTCGCGGTTCATACGATGCATGTTGATATTCATACCCTGCGCTGATTGAGTCAGGCTAGTCATGTTTGCCAACATGGGCTCCAACGTACCTACTTTCTTATCAATGCTATCAAGACTAACAGTCATTGCACGGACATTACTGGTTAACTGACCCATATTCTGGGAAATGTTCTGCATATTGCTCGCCAGAGTGGTCATATTAGAGTCAACACTGATGGCCAAGTAATGCACGTCTTTTTGTAGGTTATAGACTAGGTAGAATCCGTAGAGTGCTAATAAGACGAAAGCAAATAGCGAGGGGTAAATAATCAACTCCCAACGCTTCTGACTCAATTCTGAACGCAGCTGGTCAGCCTCAAGCGCACACGCTAAGCGAGAAATATCATCTGAAACAGCTGATTCTTCCGGCTTTTGATTTTGTTCTGACATAAATAATTCTACTTTGAGGGGCTTATTAGGGATAACACTAGCACAAGAACCCTATATTGGCACCATTTTAAATCAGGCACTGAATGGCCAGAAATCAGGTAATGCTAGAAGTTTACTGACTTAGCGGGCAGCGTAATCACGCGTCATGGGTGGAATTACCGGACGAATCGTCTGGCGTCCAAAGCGCGGCATACGGCCAAACATAGGATCCATCATGCTCCAGTGAGGCTGAGGCAATGGGATGGCTGGCTGAATCGCAAATGGCATGAACTGCTGAGGCGCCACAGGGAACTGCGGTGGAAATACCGGTGGTGGTGGCGGAGCCATGTGCATACGAGGTTGCGGCTGATAAGCCATATAGGGCTGTGGCACATACGGCATGACATAACCCATTTGAGGCATTGGGTAGTAAGGCTGAGGTGCATAACTAGGCTGCGGCATCATCGGTGCCGGCTCCGCTTGCTGGCGTGCTATCAAACCCGATGTTGCTGGGGCAGATTCCGGACGCCAACGGTATGCAGTTACTGCAGGCTTATTCTCGTTAGGTCGTACTTTTTCCGCCATTCCCCAATAGGCTGAGGTGAACTTTGGCTGCTCTGGCTCACGTAAAGCCATGGTAGGCGCTTGTTTTTGCACCAGGAATGGCTTTGCCGCTGGACGCCAACCAAATTGCTGGGTAAAGGCAGGTTGAGGTGACGCTACCGGTGCATAACGGGGTGCTATCGGCTGCCAAGTTGGGGCTTGGTTCGCTTGTGCCACCATAGCTTGATCAATCGGACGGAAACCGCGATTAATTGGTGCAACACGAGGTAGCTGCTGAGGCATGTGTTGTTGAAGGTTAATGCCTGATGGGCGCCACTGAGGTCCGTAAGCCAGCGCCACTTGCATCGGGATACTAACAACAATCATCGAAATCAAAGTTGGCTTTAACCAGCGGTGAGACATAAGCGTCCTCTTATTCTTCAATCCAGCCCAAGGGCCTTTTTACTACTTCACCAACGGCCCCAATAAGGGGTTGGCATCATTGGCATCACATAAGGTGATGCTGGATAAATCCATACCGGAACCGGCACATACACTGGCCGTCTCGGCTCTGTTTGCCCTACCGTATTCGGCGTTACCCAGGAACGTTCTTGTTGAGAGCGTCCCAAAGGTCGAAATTGCGAATGCTCTGGCGCCCGCGTAATTAAACGAGGATTCGCCGGGGGCATAATCAACTGTTTATCACCTTCTATAGGCCGCATTTGAGCTTGCTGCTCGTTGCGTGAATAGATCGGTGATGGCTGCACAAATGCGCGTTGAGTCGGACGCCATTGTGAAGCCGTGTTGTATTGCTTTATTGGTTGCCCAGTTTTAGGACTGGTTGGCCGAAGTTCAACAAACGAACGTCCACTTTTTGACTGTGAATAAGGCCACCAATTGGCGCTGAGCAAGCTCGAAACACCAAAAAGAGTCAGTACCAACAGCGTCAGCGGACGTCTTTTCAGATCAATTACCCTTGCAGTGTTCACTGCCGTGAGTTCTTGAGTAAATTGTAACCTGAACCAAGGGTCATTCGCACTCGGCAAATGCCCTAGGTTGTCAAAAATTAGTCTTCGTCAGACTTCAAACGAATACCTCGACGATACGAAGAGCGCGCAGGTTGCTCTACATCATCTTCCGCCTCAGCAGACTCATCAACTGGACGCTTTTTGGGCGTATCCAAGCGGCTACCGAATCGACTGCCAGACATGTCGCTAGACGATGGCGTTGAGCTGACCGTTGGTTCAGCCACCGATTCACTTGTTGGTGCTGCAGGCGATGTTACAGGTGCAGGAGCCGGGCTTGGCGAAGGCGGCGGTGAACTTGGCTTGCGCTTAAACAAACCCAGTATCCAAGTCACGATGCCAATCACCGCAAAGATAATCGACATCAAGCCAGACCAAAGCTTCATTAACAATGGTGTACCAGACGATGCAGCACCGGGTGCTGAGTTCTGACCTTTGGCTTGTGATGGCAGCAAGTTTTTCTCTTGGCAATCAACGCCAGCCACTTCGCACAAGGAGTCAGCGGCCTGCACACAACCCAAAGGAATCACAATTAGGGTCAACACAGTCGATACCAACACGCCAGAAGCAAGCGAGATCGCCATACCTTGGAAGATTGGGTCGAAGAAGATAACAGATGAACCTGCAACCAAAGCTAATGCGGTGATCACAATCGGACGAGTACGTGTCTTACACGAAGTAATAACCGCCTCTACCACCGGCGTTCCTTGACGAATCAAGTGCACCGAGAAGTCCACCAGCAAAATTGAGTTACGCACGATGATACCGGCCAATGCAATCCAACCGATCATGGATGTTGCGGTGAACTCACCGCCCCAGCCCATCTGGAAGAAGACCAAGTGAGCCGGAATAATACCGAGCAAGGTCAACGGAATCGGCGCCATGATCAAAGCAGGAATACGGAAGTTACCAAACTCCCACACCACCAGGATGTAGATCAAAACAAGGGCCGCACCAAAGGCCATACCCATGTCACGGAAGGTCTCGTAGGTAACCGTCCACTCACCTGCCCACTGAATACCTGACCGAGAGTCATCCTCAGGTGGCGCTGTCCAATTGATGTTGTCACACAACGAATGACCATCCGGGGTCTGGCAACCCACTTCCATTAACTTGTCTTGCACCTGGAACATGCCATAGATAGGTGCAGCAAGCTTGCCACCCACATCACCAACAACATACTCAACCGCACGCAAATCCTTATGGTGAATTAAGTGATCTTCTTCGCGTAATTCAAAGTGTCCAAGCTCGCGCAAAGGAACACTAGAGCCTTTAGGTGTGCCAACCAAAATATCACCCAATCGTGAGATGTTAGAACGCTCAGCCATTGGGATTTGAACGACAATATTCACAGGCTCATGACCTGCGCGCTGCTTTACATCGCCGAGCACATAACCACCCAAAGCCATCGCAAGCTCACGGTTAATATCTTGGACTGAAATACCGCGACGCTGAGCTTTTTCAGTTTCGATCACAAAGTGCCAATAGTCATATGGCTCACGCATATAGTTATCAACGTCAACCAAGCTTTCTGTCTTGGTGAAAATCTCAGTTAAATCGGCAGCAACCTGACGACGTGTTTGAGCATCTGGACCATACACCTCAGCCACAACTGACTGGAGTACTGGCGGACCAGGCGGCATCTCAACGACGGAGAATTTTGCACCCGTACCCGCGAGTAATTCTTTAACTTGCGCACGTGCATCAACTGCAATCTCGTGAGAAGAACGTTTACGCTCACGCTTATCTAACAACTGCAGTTGAATCTCAGCCTGCCATGGTTGTTGACGTAGATAGTAGTGGCGCACCATACCGTTGAAGTCGAACGGCTTAGCCGTGCCAACATAAATCTGCGCATCACGCACTTCTGGCATACGGCGTAATTTATCCGCTACACGGTGCGCTTGGTTACCTGTGACCGCCAAGGCAGATCCCTCTGGCATATCCAAAACAACCGAGAACTCAGGCTTGTTATCCAGCGGCAGCATTTTTACCGCTACCCACTTGAAGTAGAAGAACGAGCACATAACCAAGAAGGTGCCCCACATGGCCAACTTGAACATGCGCGCCTTCCATGGGTACTCAATCATTGGGACAAGTGCAGAACGGAACACACCATCAAGCCATTCAGCTTCTTTATGTTCACGTTTCTCAGCAACTTCTAGGTATTTTAAGGTTGGCTTGAAAAGAGGATGAATTGCCAACCAAGGAGTAAACACAAAGGCTGCAAATAGCGAGATCACCATGGCCACAGAGCCAAGCACTGGGATTGGCATCATGTAAGGCCCCATCATGCCGCTGACAAAGCCCATCGGTAATAGTGCACCGATAACAGTACCCGTAGCCAGAATGGTTGGGTTACCCACCTCTCGTACCGCATCAACCGCAGTTTCAGCATCGACAGAGTTTGCCTCGAGCCATCGGCGGTAAATGTTTTCAACTACCACGATCGCATCGTCAACCAAGATACCAATCGAGAAGATCAAGGCGAATAGTGATACCCGGTCAATTGTAAAGCCCAACAGCCATGCTGAAAGAATCGTAAACAAGAGAACAACTGGGATAACCAACAACACAACGATAGCCGGCTTAAGTGCGCGGAATGCTGCCCACACCAATAAGAAAACAAAGCCTGTTGCTATGAATAACTTGAAGATAAGGTCGTTAACTTTTTGCTTAGCTGACAAACCGTAGTTACGCGTTAAGCTGACGTTGACATCATTAGGAATCAAACGTCCCTTAAGAGAGTCAACACGCGCAATAACATCCTCTGCTACCGAGACCCCGTTGGCTCCCTTCTTTTTAGCTACTGCGATAGTCACTGCAGGGACCGCAATCGCACGGTTTAAATCAGTGGCCGCGCCTGTGTAGTAAGCCACTGTTTGTTTTGCATCTTCAGGGCCTTGAGTAACTTCAGCAACATCATGAACATAGACGGGCACGCCGTTATGAAAACCGACTTGTAACTGGTTGATATCATCAACTGATTTTAAGTACTCACCTGAAACAACCATGACATGAGAGCCGCCATTTTCGACACCCCCCATCTGAGTTTCAACATTTGCCCCTTGGATAGCTTGCGCAACCTGACCAACACTCAGACCAAAGCCCGCTAGGCGTTCTGGGAACACTTCAACGGTCACCTGCTCAGCGCGACCACCAACCACAAAGCTCGCACCCGTGTCAGGAATCTGCTTAATCTCTTGCAGCACCGATTGGGCTAAACGACGTAACTGCGAATCATCAACATCGGGAATGCCGTCACCGTTGTAATCTTTCTCAGACCACAATGTCATAGTGACCGCTGGCACATCATCAATACTTTTTGCTTTGACCAACGGCGGTACAACGCCAGCTGGAACACGATCCTTATTGGAAGCTAGCTTGTCATTCACCTTAACCAGTGACGACTCCATCTGCTCACCAACATCAAACTGAATGGTGACGATGCCCATACCACGTGCAGTCGATGAATACACGTGCTTGACGCCCTGGATCTCAAACATCAGACGCTCGAGAGGCTGAACCGCTAAAGAGGCTACCGTCGCAGCATCAGCACCGGGATACTGAACAACCAAATCAATGAGTGGTACCTCAATTTGCGGATCTTCCTGACGAGGCGTTGCCATCAAGCCCAATATGCCTAACAACAACATTGCAACATAGAGCAATGGGGAAAGTGGCGAGTTAATAAATGATTTGGCAATGGAGCCGGCAATACCGAGGCTCTTACCCTCATGAATTACACCCGACTCCCATGGCTCAGATGGTTTTGTATCTATCTTGCTCATGCGTGCATACCTGCTAGCTCAGCCGGCTTTTATTGTTTTTCTTCTGGAAGGTTTGTGCGCTGAGGACGACTCAACATGTCTGGGCCTGGATTGGCATAAACCATATCGCCTTCTGCAATACCCGAGAGGATTGTGGTTAACCCATTACCTAGTCGCTTCCCTTCACGAACCATACGTAACTCTGGATAACCCTCCATGTTCTTCACATAAATAATGGGAAGGTTGCCACGGTAACGAATCGCACTACTCGGAATCGCTGGCATCTGACTCATTGATGATGCTGCGGTTACATCAGGAATCAACACCTTGGCGTACATTCCAGGCTTGGAAACGCCCTGTGGAATATCAAACTTAACTTTTATGGTGTGACGCTGCATGTCAGCCATTGGGAAGATTTGCGCAACACGCACATCCACCGCTTCAGGATGATCGTCAAATGATGCTGATTGCTTCAAGATCATCATTGCCTGCAAGCCCTGTGCGAGACGCGCTGGAACATCTACCTCGACTTGCAACCAAGTGACATCTGAGAAGGTCAGCATCGGTTGGCCTGGCTGAATGGTGTCACCCTCTTCAACCATTTTCTGCATGATCACACCATCGAAAGGCGCAATTGATTTTGCATCACGCAACTTGGCATCAATGGCCTGAATTTCTGATTGTGCGCGCATGATTTGGCTACGAGCTTGTTCGATCCGCGTGGTCGACGCATAGAGATCTGCGCTGCGTTCTGCATCACGGTCACGACCACCAACAAAATCTTCCATGGGACGAGTAAAGACCTGATCGAACAAGTTTGGAATACCCATACCACCTGGTGATGCCTTACCCTGAGGTGACCACAATTCTCGGTTGTATTGCACACCAGCATTGCGCATATCAGCTTCTGCCGCGTTTAAGGCAGCAACTGCCGCTGAACGATTCGCTAAAAGCTCTGCTTCATCCAATTCAATGAGTACTTTTCCAGCCTCAAATGCATCACCTTCAATGCCTGAAATGGTTTTTATGCGACCGGGCAATTGCGCCGCAAAGGTAACTTCCCTGAATGGCACCACTGTGCCACCAACCGCAATGGTAGGACGTTCAGTTGATGCCTCAACTACAAAGATGTCGTCTGACGCTGGAATTGAATTTTGAGCGGCTGCGAGTGACGAAAAAGCAGCCAATGCTGCAGACAACAAAATACGACGCATCTGTTTCTTCCTAATTTCTGCGATTTCCGACTTTACCCGCTGCCAAAAAACGCTTTTATTATTAAAAACAAGAGGTTAATTGATTCCTATTTGAACCGTCTTAACCAAGTGCTTGCTAGGTTCTGATTAGCACGCGATTATCCTTCAATCGGGGCTGTTAATGCAATTGAGAAAACCCTTATGAGGCACCTCGTTCAGAGTGAAATCTTGACTTTCATTAGAGCTAAGCGGCTTAGCCAATTGAAATTAAAACGATTTTTGTAGAGTAAAAAATGCGCATCGGAATCGATCTTGGTGGAACAAAAATTGAAGGCATTTTGTTGGCCGATTCAGGGGATATTTTGCAGCGCCATCGCGTGGATACCCCAAAAGGCGACTATCAACAAACCCTGCAAAAAATTCGATCACTGATCGACCAACTCACTGATGACAAACACCTTGCAATTGGCATTGGCACGCCAGGTGCCCCATCACCTGAAACAGGTCTTATGCGAAATGCAAATTCAACTTGTTTAAACGGACAGCCGTTACAACAGGATCTCGAAGAGTTACTGCAGCGTCCCGTGCGAGTTGCGAATGATGCAGACTGTTTCGCGCTTTCCGAGGCCAACGATGGTGCCGGAAAAGACGCGAACTCGGTTTTTGGGGTGATTGTAGGCACAGGCACAGGTGGCGGATTGGTCATCCACAAGCAATTACTTCAGGGACCCAACGCCATTGCCGGTGAATGGGGCCACAACCCGCTGCCCTGGCCACAAGAGAATGAATTACCCGGCCCTCAGTGTTATTGCGGCAAACAGGGCTGCGTTGAAACCTGGCTATCAGGCCCCGGGCTTGCGCGCGACCATGGCGGCGAAATTCAGGCTAAAGAAATTATCCAGCAAGCAAAGCAAGGTGAAAAACAAGCTCTAGCAACGCTTGAGCGCTACTACGATCGTATGGCGCGCTGCCTTGCTCTGGTCATCAATATCGTCGATCCCGAAGTGATTGTGCTTGGTGGGGGCTTATCAAATGCAGAAACCCTTTATAATGAAGTGCCTCGCCGCCTGCCGCGTTATGTCTTTTCAGATACACTGAAAACACAACTAAAACCGCCAGTTCATGGTGATTCAAGTGGCGTCAGAGGAGCCGCATGGCTCTGGCCGATCACCATGGACTCGTAAAGAAAACTGAGAAATTCATTGAACACGTCAGCAGCACCCAACGTGCCCGAAATTCATGTGCCAGCGCATCCTGTTTGGCCATCATTATCCGCGCCTGAAAAAGAAGCATTGAAAGACCGCATCAAAGCTTTAATGCGAGAGCAAAATGCCACGCTAGTCGCTCACTATTATGTCGATGCTGATCTGCAAGCTTTAGCTGAAGAAACTGGCGGCTGCGTATCCGACTCTCTGGAGATGGCGCGCTTTGGCGCACAATCCAGGGCACAAACATTATTAGTTTGCGGTGTTCGCTTCATGGGTGAAACCGCAAAAATTCTCAATCCAGAGAAAACCATATTAATGCCTGACCTCAAGGCGACCTGCTCTCTCGATGAAAGCTGCCCAGTTGATCAATTTTCTGACTTTTGCGATCAGCACCCCGATCGCACGGTAGTTGTTTACGCCAATACCAGTGCGGCAGTAAAAGCACGTGCGGATTGGATGGTGACATCGGGTATCGCACTTGATGTCGTTAAGCATCTGCATGCACAAGGTAAAAAGATTCTGTGGGCACCAGATAAACACCTTGGCGCTTATGTGCAAAAAATGACTGGTGCCGACATGCTGTTTTGGAATGGCAGTTGCGTCGTACATGAAGAGTTCAAAGGATTTGCTTTAGAGCGTTTACGAAAGCTACATCCCGAGGCTGCTGTTTTAGTTCACCCTGAATCACCGGATGACATCATTAATCAAGCCGATCTAGTAGGGTCTACAACAGCACTAATCAATGCTGTACGTGAGATGCCGCAAGATGAATTCATCGTCGCCACGGACGACGGCATTTTCTGGAAGATGCAACAGCAAGCTCCACACAAAAAATTGATCTCCGCTCCCACTGCTGGAGAAGGCGCAACCTGCGAGAGCTGTGCTCACTGCCCATGGATGGCCATGAATGCATTACAGAACCTCGAAACGACCCTGCTGCAACGGAGCGGTGAAATTCTCATCGAGTCATCCGTCCGCGAACAAGCAGTGCATTCGATTCAGCGCATGTTGGACTTTGCCGCTCTTCGTAAATAATAACGGGATAGAACGTGAGGAAGGTCTTATTCCAGATCGGCGATAATCGCTGTTAAGTCTTATTGAGGTAACTATGGCACTTCGAATTAAAAGCCGATGGCACGATGATGGCGCAGAACGCTCTGTTGATGAGATCGCAAGCGCACTCGCTTTCATCAGCTGGCGTATCGCAAAAGATAAAGCCATCAACCTGCACGGCGAAGATTACATCTATGACTCTGACGAACAACGCATGGATGTCATCGTTGAATATCTGATCTTTCAATTGCAAATCGTTGACCGTCTTGCGCACTTACGTTTCGAGATGCCAGATGACCTGCGTCGCAAACTTGTCATCACCCTTGCTAAGCACTTAGCCGGACATCTGCAAGACAATTGCTCTGACATCCTTGGCCCGGGTGATTATGTAATGCCGTTCATAGAAAAAATGAACAAGCGCGGTGAAGAGTATTCAGAGTTCAATTACACCAATGATGGCCCCTCTTACCCTTTCTTGCGTTGCTTAGGATATGAGATTCAGCAAGTGATGGGACCCTCACAAGAGAATCGCTGGGTGATTGATCAGGTGATGGATAAAGATGGGGTTGAGGTTAACAAGGAACTGGTTCGAGCAATGATGAATCTCTACGAGTAACACTAAATCCCAGACATAAAAAAAGCGGGTCACTGACCCGCTTTTTTATTGGTAAGGGAAAATTACTTCGCCCAGTTACCAAAGTTATCGGTGCTTTTTTCTTCACCGTCTGCGTAGCCTGCCTCGTAAGCTTCGTTTACGCGCTGCTCTTCACGCATTGGGTTTTGCAGACAACCAGCCTGCCAGCCCTGAATGTACTCTTCATCACAGCCCATCTCTTCCATCTTGGTTACTGCGTCGTAGTAGAACTGGTTCATAAAAGTCTCCGAAATTAATCGTTTCTGCCGCCCTTATGGGTCGGTGATGTAAATTTTGCCGTTTGGCCTCATTGCGTTAGCAACCTTAGCGCTGACAGAGCGACACGAAAGTGGCTCCGAAACGGGGCATTAGAATACCCTTATTTACTCACTAATGACAAGCAAGAATTTAACTTGTCAATGTATGGGGATTTTCCACACGCCAGAACGGTTGATGTTTAAAGGCTTATTCCCCATCCTTCGGCAAAATAATTCGAAAAACCTTACCCAACTGGCGGAGATCGTATGCGCCCAGCCCAATTAATGACCATTCTCGAACGCGAATTCAGCAGTACGCTCGACGGTGTTCACACCCCCGTAATGATCTGGGGACCTCCCGGGGTTGGTAAATCCGACATGATTCGTCAGACCGCTGAACAGCACGACGTATCAGTCATCGATATTCGTCTGTCCCAAATGGAACCGAGCGATCTACGCGGTATACCCTTTCGCAACGAAGAAAATGTTGAATGGGCAATCCCAGCCATCTTGCCAAACGCGACACGCCACGGCGAACGCGGCATTCTATTTCTTGACGAAATCACATCAGCTCCGCCGAGTGTCTCAGCCGCTGCCTATCAACTGATTCTTGATCGCCGCTTGGGTGAATACGAAGTCCCTGAAGGTTGGGCTATCTTTGCTGCAGGCAACCGTCAGGGCGACCGCGGCGTGACTTACACCATGCCAGCACCACTGGCGAATCGCTTTTCTCACTTTGAACTCGAGGCCCACCTAGATGACTGGGTTGCTTGGGCTTACAAACATGAAATCGATGAGCGCGTGATCGGCTTCCTACGATTCCGTCCAGAGCTGTTATTTGATTTTGATCCAGCGCATAACCCGGTTGCTTTTCCCTCGCCTCGCTCTTGGGAGTTTGCTCATCGCGCACTGAAAAAGTTCGGCAATAGCGCTGATCTTTTACAAGGCACTCTTCAAGCTTGTGTCGGACCAGCTGCCGGGATTGAGCTGACTGCATTTGTGAATAGCCTCGACAAAATGCCAGATCTCGATGCCATTGTTGCAGGCGAACCGACTCCCGTACCGGATGAAATTGATCTGCAATATGCGGTTGCCGCAGCTTTAGTTGGTCGAGCAATTCGCGCAGCAGATACCGACAAAGCCAACACCGTGATTGGCAACATACTTGATTACGCAAATACCTTCCCGCAACGCGAGATGGGTGTCATGTTGGTCTCTGATCTACATCGTGCGATTGGAGAAGCCTTATTTGCGGTCCCTCAGTTTGCCGACTGGGCTAACGCAATTGCCGATGTGATGCTGTACGAGTAAGCCACGATGGATCTGCAAAAGATCGAAACAAAACTAACCGCTGCACGCACCAAGCTTATTTTAGATAAGCCTTTTTTAGGTGCTCTGGTTTTGCGCTTACCTATGGTTGCTGCAAACGATCAGTGGTGCCCGACAACCGCTACCGATGCGCGTAAGTTTTATTACAACCCGGAATACATCGAAAGCCTGTCAGTTGAGCAAACGCAATTCATGTTGGCGCATGAAGCCCTGCATTGCGCTCTTTCACATTTCGCACGACGCAAGCATCGCGTTAAACACCGTTGGGACCTTGCATGCGACTATGCGATTAATCCGTTATTGATAGATGACGGACTGAAGCCACCACCGAATGCCAACATTATGCCGCTCTATCTGGGCATGACCGCTGAAGAGATTTATCCATTACTGGATGACAACGATCAAACTGAAACGCTTGACCAACACCTATACGACAAAGAAAACGAAGGCGGTGGCGGTCAGCAAGGCAAGTCACCTGAAGATGCCGAGCAACAGCTGAAAGAGCAACGCCAGCAGGAACAATCACCTTCTGATGAGCAAGAAGGTAAAGGCGGCCTGCCCAAGCAGCACAGCGAGCAAGGTGAGTCCGGTAAAAAGTCCGATAATGCCCCGCAAGCAGATATGGGTGAACCCGATACTCAAACCGAACCTGAAAACGAAAGTGACCAAGGTGATCCAGCACCCCCACCACTGACACCTGAAGAGCGCGACACGCTCGATGTGCAGTGGCAACAGCGATTGGCCGGCGCCGCTCAACAAGCCATACAAGCCGGCAAGCTCGGTGGCACCATGGCGCGCATCATTGATCATCTGCTACAGCCGCAACTGCCATGGCGCATGTTGTTAGCACGATATATGACAGCCATTGCGCGTGATGACTTCAGCTATATGCGTCCATCACGCCGAGAAGGTGATGCGATTTTACCGTCATTAAAAAGTGCTCAACTCGATATTACGGTTGCCATTGATACCAGTGGCTCTATCAAAGCGAATGAGATTAATGAATTTTTATCTGAGATCGATGCACTCAAGGGTCAGATGCGCGCTCGAATCAATCTATACGCTTGTGATTCAGCCTTAGCAGATAACTGCCCTTGGACGTTTGAACCATGGGAAGAGTTTGAATGTCCGTCCCAAATCACTGGCGGCGGCGGTACTGACTTCCGTCCCGTGTTCGATCATTTGAACAAACACGGCATCAATCCAGCATTAATGGTTTACTTTACGGATGCAGAGGGCACTTTTCCCAAGGTAGAGCCGAACTTTCCAGTGATCTGGCTCGTCAAAGGCAAAGAAAAGACTCCATGGGGTCAACGCATTCAACTTAACTAAGCCCGCTAACGGGTAAACTAACCCGTATGACATTCTTCAAAAAAGCGCTTATCACTCTTTGCATCATCAGCTTAGTTAGCACATCCAGCTATGCATTGAATATTGAGCTGCCTGAACTGGGGAACAGTGCCAATCGTCTAATGACGCCAAAGCAAGAACGCCAACTTGGACAAGCATTCATGCGCAGCGTACGACGTAATCAGGCCGTACTCTCCGATCTCATCCTCAGTGACTACATCCAAGAGCTTGGTCAACGCTTGGTCAAAAATAGCGATGCCTCGGGACAGGACTTTCACTTCTTTCTCATCGATAACCCGCAAATCAATGCCTTTGCCGGACCGGCAGGTCATATTGGTGTTTATACCGGCTTAATCGCCACCACCGAAACCGAAAGTGAACTGGCAGCCGTTGTTGCACACGAGATCGCTCACGTCAGCCAGCAACACCTTTTTCGTGCATGGGAAACTGCACAAAATATGGCGATCCCCAATGCAGCTGTATTAATCGCAGCGATTGCATTGGGCGTAGCCGTTGGCGGTGATGCCGGTGTTGCAGCGGCAGCAGGTGGACAAGCCGCTATCCTTCAAGAACAAATCAACTTCACTCGCGCCAACGAGCAAGAAGCCGACCGCGTGGGTATTGATGTCTTAGCTGAATCAGGCTTCTCACCCAATGCGATGCCTGCATTCTTTTCGCGCATGGGCAAAGCGAACCGGGTTTACGACAGTAAGCTACCGGAGTTCTTAATGACCCACCCGGTCAGTACTAATCGGACTGCTGAATCGATCGATTTGGCGAGTCGTTATCCTTACATCCAAAACGAAGACAGCTTACGTTATCACTTGGTCAAATCGCGTTTACGTGTTGAGGCCGCTATCAATCACGAACAGCACCTCGTTGCACTCAAAGGACAATTAGAAGACGGTCGTCTGCGTCTGCGTGACGCCAAGCTTTACGAACAAGCCCTCACTTTACTCAAGCTTAAACGTTACAAAGAGGCACAAACCGTTTTGCGTGATCTGATTAAGAAGCATCCAGACACGATCGATTTTGTCATCACGCTCAGCCAACTGGATGCTCAGCTTGGCGATCCAACAACCGCTTTTGCTCGCCTCGATGCTGCACTGCAACAAAAACCGCTGAACATTGCACTAAACACCGTTCGCGCTGACATGGCGATGAAGCTACAACGTTGGAATGAGGTCATAGAAAACATCGAGCGACTGGTCGAACTTGAGGTGAAAACCCCCTCGTTATTTAGCCTTTTATCCCGCGCTTATGGCGAGTCTGGTCAAGTGGTTACCGCGCATCGCTACAAGGCAGAGGCCTATTATCTGAATGGACAACTCGAAGAAGCGATTGCACAGTTAGACATAGCCATGAATCAACCAAGGTTATCTTTTTACGAGAACGCACTGGTCGATTCACGACGAAAATTGTTCAAGGCGGAAAAGCGCGCCTTGGATGATCAAATTCGTTAACAAAAGCTCAACGAGGACCTACAAGAATCGCCTTATAAGTGTTTTCTAAAATACGGATAAAACTAAAAAAAGCCTTGTTATCCCTTGCTTACTACGAATGAATCATTAATATCTACACACTACCCAAAACACTGGGTGTAAGAATTCGAATAAGTTGTCACTTTCGAGTGACTCCTTAACTCGAACATTACTAATAAAGTTGAATTCGTAGAAATTCACCCAATTGAGCTTAGGAGGAAATGCGATGCGGAACACCGCTAAGAACGCAAAGACCGCTCTATCATTTGCCGCAATGGTTGCTGGTGCATCATTGATGTCTTCAGTCGCTTTCGCAGGTGATGTTGCAGATGGTTACAAACTGATTACCGACAAGAAGAAAGGCAACTGTGTGGCATGTCACGCAATCGCTGCTCCAGATGGTAAGAACAATCAAGCAGGTAATGCTGGTCCACCACTTCACATTCTTGATGCCGCTGGCGAAAAGTCTGTGATGCCTGGTTACATGAAGATGCGCTTCCCAAACCGCGCTGATTTGTACAACCAAATCTATGATGCGACTAAGAAGAACGAGAACACTTTGATGCCTCCATTCGGCACGTTCAATATTTTGAGCGAAGCTGAAATCAACAGCATCATGGATTACCTGTACTCAATCTAAATCCAATTATTCAACTCTTAGGAGAGTAGTAAATGAATACTGATATGAAACGTCGAGTCTTCTTGAAAGGCTCTTTGGCTGCAGGCACTGTTGGTGTTGCAGTAAGTGCTGGTCTTTTGGCACCTCAAGCTGTAATGGCTGCATGGCCTAAAGCTGAGTTCGAAGCTAAGAAAATGGGTGACCTTGGTGCTGCTTCAGGTGACATCAACGTTAAAGCGCCAGATATCGCAGAAAACGGTGCCGTTGTACCTGTTACTGTGACTCACAGCATGAATGCTGACAGCGTTGCAATCTACGCATCTGCTAACGGCACACCATTGGTAGCGCAATTCATGGGCCCAGGTGCACAATCTTCTGTATCTACTCGTATCAAGATGGGTAAGACCGGTGATGTGATCGCTGTTGTTAAGTCAGGCGGCAAAATGCATCACGCTAAGAAGTCTGTAAAAGTCACCATCGGTGGTTGTGGCGGTTAATCCGAACACATCCATACGAATAGCTAAAGAATTCAAGAGGTATTAACCATGGCTAAGAAGTCAATCAAGGTTCGCGCTAAAGAGAAAGGCGGCGTCGTAACTGTTAAAGCACTTATGAATCACCCAATGGAAACGGGTCTTCGTAAAAACAAGAAGACTGGCAAAATGTTTCCTGCTCACTACATCACTGAAGTGACAGCAACTATCGGCGGTGCAAATGCACTTTCTGCCAACTGGGCAGGCGGCATCTCTAAGAACCCTTACCTAGCGTTCGACGCACCAGGTAAGAAAGGTGACGAGATCACTCTGTCTTGGACCGATAACCAAGGTAATAGCGAGTCAGCTACTGCCAAAGTTAAATAAACCGGCTAAGGTAATTGGGTTGGAGTTGCTTGGCCATGTACCAAGCAACCGCCCTACACCCACTCTGGGAGGAGTCAATAAATGAAAATGACAAAATATGCGTTAGCCGCAGTTGTCGCTTTCTCAGCATCTTCTGTTGCGATTGCAGACGGTCACGGCAACAAGAAAGCTACTGATACAACACCAGCTGAAGACTTGGCTGCGTATCGTGCTTATTTCGAAAAACGTCATCCTGATGACGGCGCAGGCGGCAAGCCAGATTTTAGTAACGGCGTTTACTCAATACTTGCTGACGCACGTTCACAATGGGAAAACACCGAAGAATTCCCTCCATATGAAGATATGGTCGCGAAAGGTGAAGAGATGTGGAACACCCCATTCAAAAACGGCAAAAGCTATGCCGATTGTTTCGGTGGCGACCCAGCTCAGCGTAAGAACTACCCAATGTGGGACGACAAGCGCAAGATGGTTGTGACCATGGAGCTAGCAGTTAACGAATGTCGTGAAGCAAACGGTGAAAAGCCACTCAAGTACAAGAAAGGTGATATGACCCGTTTAACTGCTTACATGGCTTACGAGTCTCGCGGCCAACAAGTCAACGTTCAAATCCCTAACGACGACGCGTTAGCGGCTTACAACAACGGTAAAGAGTTGTACTTTGGTCGTCGCGGCCAGTTGAACTTCTCATGTGCGTCTTGTCACGTACAAAGCAGTGGTACCCGCGTACGCGGTGACACCCTGTCAATGGGCTTAGGTCACGGTACCGGTTGGCCTGTTTACCGCCAAAAGTGGGGTGACCTAGGTACCCTACACCGTCGTCTAGGCGGCTGTATGAAGCAGATGCGTGCTAAGCCTTTCAAGGCTCAGGGCGAAGAGCTTCGTAACATGGAGTACTTCCTTACTCACATGAGTAATGGTATGGAATTCAACGGTCCATCTTCTCGTAAGTAACCCGTTATCCAGTTAGAAAGCCCGGCTTAGCCGGGCTTTTTTTATGTGCTTTAGAAATGTTTAAGCATACGGATTGGTTTGCTGATCGTTCACTGCTGTGTAACGACGATAAGCCCATTGGTATTGCGCTGGTTGATCAGCAATTACCCGCTCTACCGCCTGATTTAACGCAATAGCGGCCACTTGCGCATCTTTATCGCTCACCTCAGCGGCAGCATCGAAATATCGCATCACGTAACGATTGTCTGCCTGACGCTCAGCCCAGCAGAACAACACAGGACTATTATGCTTAGCCGCTAAACGGCTCATCAGCACCATGGTTGAACTCTCGCGACCAAAGAAGGGAGCACTCACTGCTGCAGCACCTGCGGCACGCGGCACTTGATCAGGGAGTATCGCGACAACATCGTTAGCTTTAAGCGTGTCGTAGAGTGCCTTAATGCCGGCACGGTCCGTTGCCACCATGGCAATCCGACCTATCTCACGACCCTTTTGCATGAGCGGCTCAATAAACGCCTGACGCGGCGGTCGATACAAAGCTGTTATCGCAACATCTTGTGGCACACCACTGCTGACCATCTCCCAGTTGCCATGATGCGGCATGGCGAGCACTAAACCTTGCCCTTGAGATAGCAGTTGATAAATCTTTTCCGGCAACCCATTTGGATTAACCCGTGAAGCAATGGTTGATGGAGATAACCAAATCTTTGGCATCTCCATAAAGGTCTTGGCACTGTGAACAAGCGCTTGCTTGGTCATCTTTTTGCAGTCTTGCACGCTTAAATCCGGGTAAGCGATCTTCAAGTTTGCCTGTACATTCTTAGCCTCGCGACCATTCGATAGGTACATAGCGTGACCCACAATAACGCCCAAGCCAGACAACGCCGACCATGGCAGCTTAGCCACGACATAAAACAGAGATGTGATCAGTCGCTCTCGCATTGACTTATTAAATGCTTTTAATTCCCAAAAGCCGATAGCTTTGTTCTATACCTTATCTAGGGATTACGCCCTGATAACCATCAACACCAAAGGAAAGACATGTCTAACCCAAACGAACCGGCTGGTATCTCGCCAAAAGCGGCCTACCAGCTTCTACAAGACGACAGTCGCGCTGTACTTGTCGATATCCGCTCATCCATGGAGTTCTTGTTCGTCGGACACCCTAAGGGGGCTGTTCACGTTCCTTGGATTGATGAACCTGACTGGGATATTAACCCAGAGTTCGTCACTGAAGTGCGCAAACTCCTGCTTGGTGGGGTTGTCTGCGCGGATAACGATGGCTGTGCACCTATTGTGTTGATTTGCCGCAGTGGCAAACGCTCACATGAAGCCGGCAAAGCACTGCTTGCCGCAGGCCTAAAAAATGTCATGCATGTTGACGAAGGTTTTGAGGGCGAGCTAAACGAAGAACATCAACGTAGCAAAGTAGGCGGTTGGCGATTCCATCAACTGCCTTGGGAGCAATGCTAGCAAGTGCTATCCTGCGGCGACTTATCTGATCGTCGCAGCCTTATGATCCTTTGCACTGAATCTGTCACTCAATCCCTTATCCAAATTCTCAATTACTACCAACTCACGGTTGTTAGTGTTGAGAATGATGCCCCTATCCCAGGTTCATATTGGGGCGAGAGTGAAGCAGGACTGATTGATAACCAGCTCTATATACGCCCAGATACACCACTCCACTCAGCACTCCACGAAGCGTGCCACTTCATCTGCATGGACCCTTATCGACGCGATGTACTCGATACCGATGCTGGTGGCGATTTTGATGAAGAAAACGCCGTCTGTTATCTACAGATACTGCTCTCAGATCACATTAGCACCACTCATCGCCAACAAATGTGCGCCGATATGGATGACTGGGGCTACACCTTTCGACTAGGCTCAACGCAAGCTTGGTTTGAGAGTGATGCAGCCGATGCCAAATCTTGGCTTTTACGTCACCAAATAATTGATCATAATGATCAAATCACGTGGCAGAAGCGCCAGTAAACTTATTTTCACCGAAAAGGATGTTCAGATGATCCGTAAATGTCTCTTCCCTGCTGCCGGTTACGGCACACGTTTTTTACCGGCCACTAAGGCAATGCCTAAAGAAGTGATGCCCATCGTTAATAAGCCATTGATCGAATATGGCGTTGAGGAAGCGATGGCAGCGGGTATGAACAATATCGGTATCATCACAGGTCGAGGTAAGCGCGCGATTGAAGATCACTTCGATACTAGCTATGAGCTTGAGCATCAAATTAGCGGCACCAGCAAAGAGAGTATGCTCGACGGCATTCGTCACATCATCAATAACTGCTGCTTCTCTTATACCCGTCAAATCGAGATGAAGGGCTTAGGTCATGCCATTTTGACTGGTGAAGCCCTGATTGGCCGCGAGCCCTTTGGCGTGGTTCTCGCCGATGACCTATGTGAAGGCGAAGGCGATCCTGTCTTGGCACAAATGGCTAAGCTTTATGAGAAACATCGCTGCAGCATTGTGGCTATCGAAGAAGTACCGATGGAAGAAACCAACAAGTATGGTGTGATTGCGGGCAATGAGATTGAAGAAGATGTCTTCATGATCACCAATATGGTGGAAAAACCAGACCCTAAAGATGCCCCTTCGAACCTTGCAATTATTGGTCGCTACATTCTGACACCCGATATCTTCGACATCATTCGTGAAACACCTCCCGGAAAAGGCGGTGAGATTCAAATCACTGATGCCCTCATGGAGCAAGCGAAGCGCAACATGGTATTGGCGTACAGGTTTAAAGGTCGTCGATTTGATTGCGGAAGCGTTGAAGGTTTTGTCGAAGCAACCAATTACTTCTACGAGAAGTACAAAGCTTAATCTTCGAGCAATCGCATAAAGGCTGTCGCCTTATCTAAACTTTCTTGGTATTCGTTGTCGGCTTCTGAGTCGGCAACGATACCGCCACCGGCCCAGTAATAAAGTGCGTCATCTTTCTTCACGATAGAACGAATCGTGATATTGCTATCCAAGCTTCCATCAAAGCCAAATCGCACCACAGACCCACAATATAATTCGCGACTCTCTTGCTCTAGCTCATCAATGAGCTGCATCGCACGGTGCTTAGGTGCACCTGTGATAGAACCACCGGGAAAGCAGGCCTTTAACAAGGAAACCGCATCCTCACCGTCTCTAAGTTGCCCAGATACCGTACTTACCAGATGATGCACCGTGGCATAACTTTCGACGTGAAACAGCTTAGGCACATGAATAGAGCCCGGAATACACACTCGACCAAGATCATTACGTAGCAGATCGACAATCATCAAATTTTCAGCTCGGTCTTTATCACTTGCTGCTAAATCCGCCAGGACTTGCGCGTCCTTTTGTATTGATTTCCCGCGTGGACGCGTGCCTTTAATAGGCTTGGTCTCAACATCTTTACCCTGCAACTTCAAAAACTGCTCAGGCGAGTTACTTAAGAGCTGATAACTGCCAGCATCAATATAGGCCCCAAAAGGTGCAGGGCTTAACTCACGCAATGCCAAATAGAGTTGCTCAGCTGAATAGTCAGATATGGCATCGAAACGATGGGTGAAATTAATTTGATACACATCACCTTCTTTGATGAGGTGCTTTATTGCATGAATACCTTCTCGATAGGTTTCAATCGACAAGCCTTTTTTAGTCAATCGCCCAACATTATTCACACATGGCGAACCACACGATGTGGAAGCACTTAACTGACTTACAAGCACTTGCCAATCGGATTCAGCAATATCACTGAAGCCTTGGCAGATAAGTTGCGTAACTCGACGCTCATGATCGACCACAACCATCCAGTCGTATAAGGCAATGAAACCATCGTTAATCAGACGAGGCTTCGTCGACTCCGGAAGCCCCATCCACAATCGACCTAACTCATAAGATAAGACACCCAAAACACCTCCAGAAAAAATCATCTCTGAGGCAGACTTACCACGAGCTAACCAATCTCGAATGACATCAGGAACTTGATGGGCATTACTTGAATCAATCGCTAATGATTCGACCGGATCTGCAGCAATAATATCGAGTCGACCTTCATCGCGACCGGGACGACCACTATCAAGCCATGTCAGATGAGAACGTCCCAACAATGCCATGAAATAACATTGCGCATTCTCAACGTACGGCAGGTCAACGACAGTGATGTTTGACATGAAAAAAGCTTAAGCAATCGTAGAGTTCAATTGTAACGCCAAGCTAAGATCTTTCTCACCGATAAAGTCACCATCATGTGTTTTCAGCCATAGTGCTAATCGACCCCATTCAACACACACCTTGGGATGATGATCAGCTTGCTCCGCCAACACCGAAACAGCTTTAAAAGCCTCAGCTGCTTTAGCCCAATTCGTAAACCGCCACTCACGATAGAGGCAACCTTCATCTAAGAGCCAATCTTTCAGTTGATCAGCTAACAAATCGTTAAGTTGTGCTTGAGAAAAACCTGACATCAGCCCACCTTCAAAATCACGTCACGAGGGATCCATATCCAACCTTCACTATTAGACACCTCTGGCTTTGGCTCCAATAGACGCTCAGGTAGTTTGACAGACCACATCGCCAAGATGGCGCACGTGATCGCGTCTTCACGATCTTCATCAGGCTGCTCAGCATAAAACTGCTTAGCATCCAACATATCTTGCGAGCGTTTACACGGCGAAGGATAGCCCTCGAAAGCAATTAGATTCTCACCATCGCTCCATTTCCCTGTTGCAATAACATCAGGTGAAAATTTTGCAAGCACATGAATACCTTTTGTTGCTTGAGCACCAATCATGTCTTTGATCGGTGATAAAGGACGTACGCCATGCTCAAATAAATAACGTTCTGTATATCGATAAAGATAGGGGTTTTCTGAGGATGATTGAATATCTTGAGTAACCGGCCTTCCATGAAGTAACGCCACTAACTCATCAGAGAATGCCAAAGGGATATCAATTGCCATCACCACCGCACCCTGATCTGGCGACCACTGAACACCGCAAAGCTGAAATAACGCCGCTATCCACTGCGCTGAAGAGGTGGACTGGTTAATCGTATCTCGCAAGTTGCCACGCCATGGCGCCCCAAGCAATTCGCCCTGCTCGTTTAAAATAGCAATCGCATCCCGACTACGCGGGTTGTTATCACAATTCCAACCGCCAACATCCCAACCAATGAACCAACGGATGGGTCTCATCATTAGAGCGATTTCTTCCAGTAAGTATCATCGATTTCATCAACCGCTTTGAGATGCTCAGGATTTATGCATAAGCGATTACCGCACGTCTGAACAACGATGTCGTCTTTTTTCATACCGCCAACAAACAGCTCGAATGCAGCACGATGCACACTGTGCATCTTGTTTCCCTCATCACTTTTCAGTAACACTTTGCCATAGCCACTGTTTGATATCTGGCCTTGCCAAACCCAACAGCCAGTATCATTTTGCTTAGCGACATACATCAGTAACTTACGTTGATTTCTCACCACTAACTCTGGGTTATTAATCATGGTGCAAATTCCTCACCTAAGAAATCAAAAAGTTTTCCAGAGTCTTCTGGAATCAATCTAGCCATCACTTCAACCAATTGAGCTGCAGTATATTGAGGTGTCTGTAGATGACCTTCAGCCACATTCTTCTGAAATGGTGCAGACAAAGGCGTCGCTGTGGTTCCTGGCTGCAAACCCACGATGATTTTTTTCTTTGGCGCTCGTGATAGCTCAATAGCATAGTTTTTTATCAGCATATTCAGTGCAGACTTACTGGCGCGATAGCTGTGCCATCCACCTAAACGATTATCACTCACGCTACCTACTCTAGCAGACAGAACACCGATCTTGGCTTGCTTGGACAACACCGGCATAAGCGCCTTAATGGCTAACGTGGGCGCAATGGTATTGATCATGAATGAGCGTTGCATTTGCTCAACACTCAACTGCTTGAAAGATTTTTCCGGCTGCATAGATTCATCATGCAACCAGCCAGTGGCAATGAGGCATAAATCAAAGGCGCCATAATCCTTAAGTCGCTCTGGTAACGACTTAATGTCATCGTCAGCGCATATATCTACCGCAAGCGGAGTATCTCTGTCATTGATGGGTAAGGCTTGTTCTCGAGAAATACTCACAAGCTGTAGAGAAGGGTAACGTTCAAGCAACCGCACACGTAGTGCATGACCAATTCCTCCATTAGCACCGACAACTAGAGCTAACTGAGGTAAGTCACCCTCGCCTCTATCGAGAACACTGGACATGACATCAAGACTGCAGGAATTCAGCTCGAGTGTGTTGATTGTCGAGGAAGCAACCGCCGAGAGCTGTCGTACTCGTTTTCGAATTTGAGTCCATAACTCCACGTGATTTCACACAATAATGTGTTGCCTCAATACTCACTGCAACATTTTCTGTGCCAAGCAACACTTGAAGCGCCACTAGAACTTGACGTGTCAAACGCTCTTGGACCTGTGGGCGTTGCGCAAAGAAACGAACGATACGGTTGATCTTTGAGAGGCCAATAATGGTTTTTTCTGGGATGTAAGCCACCTTCGCAACACCATCAATAGTGACAAAATGATGCTCGCAGGTGCTCGTCAGATCAATATCACTGACCTTGACCATCTCATGTGCATTCATCTTATTTTCGATAAGCGATAGCTTGGGAAACTTGGTGTAATCCAAACCAGAGAAAATCTCTCGCACATACATTTTCGCGATGCGATGTGGGGTTTCAGCCAAACTATCGTCTTCACGATCTAAACCTAACGTGTCCATCACCTCAGCCATCAGCTCACGGATGCGCTCGTACTTTTGCTCAGAATTCATCCCATTGTCGAACATCGGGGTTTCAAGCCCCTGCTCTAATAAAGTATCTCTAACAAGTCGCGCCTCAGCGCTAATCTCAGGATGCTTGGCTAATCGAACGGAGGGTGTGCTCATGTTCTTTTTCTCCTGCAGCGTCCACTGCTGCGTCATAAGACAAGGTAACCGATACAGAATCGGCAAATCGCAAAGCATGTGGCTTATCAATACGCACAGTGGCTTTCATAACAGAGGCATCCTCGGCACAGATAGCCAAGACCTCATGGGTCAATTTTTCTAAGAGTAGAAAGCGACCATCCTCTACCAACTTGATGATTTGCTTAGTGATGGTTTTGTAATTCAGCGCTGCATCCACTTGGTCGGCTTCCACGACCTGCGGGTCGAGACAATGCTGAATTTCGGCATTTATCACAATATCTTGCTGCTTCTCGCGCTCTTCATCGTTAAATCCGATAAAGGTTCTTAATCGGAGATTACTAATCGAAATGGTGGCTGAAGTTATTTTCATTTTTTGTACAATTTACACTCAGAACAAAATATGGTCATGAATGAACAATAGCTGACTTTTGACCAAAATAACCCATCTAGTTGACCTGAAATTCGATCTTCTGACCTGAACAGGTTGTCATCTATTTCGTACAGCTAAAGTCTGGCCCAAAACGCCGATAATCGTTTAATTCCTAATAATCAATTTCACAAGGATTCGTGACGATGGGTGATGGCGAAATCACCAAACATGGATCAGCACTCTCTACAAACAATCTACCCAGCAATGTTGAGATCGTTCGTCATGATGGAGATCGTAAAAGTTTTCTCGAGCATATTGCCGGCGCCACATTGGTCGTTTTACTGGTTCTTAAAGGCAATATCTCAGCGACTGGCATCAGCGTTTATCTGAGCGCAATGGCGCTTGGAAAATGTGTGATCATTTCTTCAGGGCCCGCAGTCGATGATGTTGTACCAACCGATGCTGCAATCACCGTCCCACCTGAGGACATTGCGACCCTCACATCAGCAATTAAAACCACCCTGAATGATCCAAATCTCCGTGAACAAGCTGCTGCTGCAGGTAAAACCTATGCCCTATCGCTGGGTGGAGAAGAAAATCTTTACCTTAACGTTTTACATCAGCTTAAAAATTTTAAACAGCGCCAAAGCAGAGTGACTTCA
>Ga0255778_10000450_pt1 | contig 38099 bp, 22 predicted proteins | sample 071ome_31_FD_179976 | JGI IMG/M metagenome (GOLD analysis project Ga0255778, IMG submission 179976) | Coastal salt marsh microbial communities from the Groves Creek Marsh, Skidaway Island, Georgia - 071405CT metaG (version 2) | ecosystem: Environmental > Aquatic > Marine > Intertidal zone >...
TTTGGTATACCACAAGGTTTCGCGTCGAGACGACCCGATCTACCTGCCGCCTAATTATAACCCTCTCCCTCAACTCCTCTTTTAGTCGTAGGTGTTGAGATTCCATCCTTGCTGGTGTTGGTGTTGCGGAGCCGTGGTTTGCGTTTTTTGTGGGGGGCAGGGGGAACGGCATGATGATCCAAACCCGCTTCTTCGATGTTCAGTTGAGTAATTTTGGCCTGGATCTTGTTGATGAGGTTGGCGCATTGAGTCAGAAAAATCAGGAAGATGCGATCACCACGCAAAGCTTCATGTGTGAGTTCGTCCAACGCTTTGAGTTTGATACGTGTGACCTTGTCCAGCATGCCTCTCAGTTCGGGGATGCTGTTGGATTCCATTTGGGAACGCTCGATACTTAATGTCTTGGTGAGCAGGGCATCCAGTTTGTCTTTCTCCAATAACATTCGTCTTTCGACATCCTTTTCCTGGATGCGTTTCCAACGATCCCATAATAGATACAATCCGGCCACGAGAGCAACGGCCAGTTCCTTGAAGGCGGCCAGCGATTCCATGATGTTGGCCATGTGTCCCACACGGTCGGATGGATTGAAAAACTGATGCGCCCGGGGATGATACCTTAGCTTGCTCCAGTCCCGTAGAATATCTTCGGTGCTGTGCAATGTGGGTAAATGCATCCAAAGAGATTGCTGAAAGACGCAATTGAGTAATTGGTCCACGACGACTGAATCAATGTCTTCACGCCCTACCAATAAGGATGTGGTCGCCACCGTGACACAGTCCACATCAGTGGGAACAGTGCCAAATCCATACAGAGCTTTAGGTATCTTCATCTGGATGAAGAAGGAATTCTGCATGGCGATGGCCTCCGCGTATTCGATGGGGATGAGTCGGTAGTTCCCGGTATTCAAGAGTAACTTGAGGTCCGGATTCATCATGCCCGCCGTGACGATGGCTGCGTCGATCTCGGGGTGCTTGTCCAATTCCGTGAAATACATCTCGTGGGCTTCAAATGTGTCTTCGGTCAGGCCGTGGTAATCGAGGATTTCTTCCGCGGTGGACCTCATTCCCGAGTTCGGTGAACCAATGAGGATTTGGTGGTCGCGCAGGTCCTGAACACGGTGGATGTCCGATTCTTTGCGGACGATGACGTGTACCAATTCTGGATAAAGTGGGGCAATGATGGAGAATCCATCCAGGGGAACTACATCTCCCTGCAGGATGGCCAGGTCAACGTCGTGATTGATCAGTGATGAACGGTTTTCACCACTGCCGGAGCTGGAAACAATCTCCAATGTGGAATCCGTATGTTTCTGCCATATTTCACTCAGCAAGTCACCCACCTGATGGTAGAGACCTCCGTCTTCCCCCGTGACGAGACGTAACCGAGATGGGGTTCGCTCCATGGTGGCGTACCATGCGATCACCGAGAAAGCGACCATGGCAGCCATGGTCCACGCCATCCAGATGCGGGGGCGGGATTCTTTGGACATCGGAACCACCTTTTTATGAGACTGCGTTTTGTTGTGTTGACGTTTGGGCCGTTTGTTTGGCCTGGGTGGTTTGGATGGATCCGGTTTCATGATCAACGAATGCCTTTGGATTCCATGTGTTTGATTTCCGATTCCCAAATGGCACGCTGATCGTTTGTAACATCCGGATCGGGCAAGAGACTGCGTCGACTGCAATGAACGAGTGCCTGCAGTGTCTGGTAGTGCCGGGTGGATTCGATGGCGGCAGGAAGGTGGTCGTTGACCACCTCGAGGATTTCTTCCAAACGCAAGTGGTCTGCCTTTTTGAGCATCTTCGTGGCGATGAGTTCTGATCGCAGTGATGCCATGGCAGCGGCTGAATAATCTGCCAGTTTGGATGACAGTGAATCGATGGTCTCTTTGGGCGGACGTTTGTCGACGACTGGTTTAAGCATCCAGTCAATAAATGCTGCGCGGTCATCATTATCCGGATCCAGTACCGGGATGATCAAATCACCGACACGCCCGGGACGTCGGAGGTCAGGCGATAGTTGATGGATGCGTGCCGTGATCAAAAGCCAGAAGACACGCCCTCTCAAGCGTGGATCGCTCATCATGGCCTGTATCTTACCGGTCAGGCGTCGTTCGGTTTCATGAGCATTGGCGCCGATGGCTCCGAACTGGGTGTCGGCTTCATCCACAAATATCAGGACCTTTGAAAGCGCTTCCAGCACGCGTCGCAATCGTTCAAAAATGACATCGGTTTGTCCGAACCATTGGCTGCGCAGGTTTTTGAGCACCAGAACCACCATATTCAGTTCCGAAGCAACCGCCTCAAAGATGAATGTTTTGCCGCTTCCAATCGGACCACACACCGCCGCACCCGGGAGGGCCGCTTTACCCTGAATTCGGAATCGTGGGATGAGTTCGCTGTTGAGAAAACCTTTTAATTTCCGAAAGCCAACCACGTCTTTGAGTTGATGTTCGGGCTTTTTGAATTCGACGACAGAGCCTCCCAATTGATTCTGGATGAAGGATTCGACCTTGGCGACGACTTCTGACGGTTGAAGCTTTTCGCGGGCGTGAGAGGCGCCTTTGAGCAGTTGGAGCAGCGCTTGGAGTGAAAGTCCGGCTGTTAGAGTAGCCAATTGGGTTTGACTGCTCCACAGCTTGAGTTCCTCTCCATCATTCAGATGACGATTGAACCATGAAATGAAATGTTTTCGTGTGTCTTCGTCGGGTGAAGGGATTTCTGTTTCCAGTAGGTAAGGCAGGTTGGCGAGTCGATGATGGATCAGGCTGCGTGATTCGGCCAACATGATGACCGAGTCTTCCGAACGCAAAAATCCCTGGTCACAGAACCAATCCTGGCATATGGCCACACGTTGTCGATCCACATCGCTGAGTTGGGACATGGGGGATTCGGGAAGCAGAAGGTCGGCCCCTTCGATCAGGATCAATAGATTTTGTTTAAGGATGGGTTTGCCATTGCGTGTGGTGCGTGAACACAGGCACATCTGGCGTAGCAACTCCAAAGCCAGCGTAGGATTTCCGATGGCTTTGTTCAGGTGGTGTTCAAAAGCATCTGCCACTGAATCCAAATCCGACTTTCCTTTTTCCAACATGCGTTGGATGGCCATTTCCTCGTCGCTCATGCCTGTGCGCCATTCCACCCAGGCACGTTTCATGAGTTCGGTATGTTCTTGATGCAGGAAACGGATGGGACCATTCAACTCATGAGTGATCAGGATGAAATCCGAAAGATCCCAATGGTGTAACAGAAATGGAAGAAGTGAGACATAATCTTCAAGTTCATCCTGTTTCTTGTAAAACAAATCATGAATGTTGCCCGTCAACAGCAACGTGCGCGCCTGACCGGAATTCAGAATACGACCTGCTTGTTTGAGAAATGGTGGCGCTTCGCGGCTCATGATGGATGTTGCTCTAGGTTTAAGCTTCTACCGGTATACGGGGTTTCTTGCCGTTCGGATCAAATACCTCATTCCTGACGGCGTCACGTTGTTCTTCAAAAATCTCGAAATCTCTGGTGGCGTCCGGATCAAATACAGGGGACGGCACATCGTAAACGATGCTTGCCCCTGGCGACTCAGTTAGTTGTTCTCCCTGCCAATCCCAGTATTGGGAGAGCCCAATCAAGCGGTCACCGACATAAATCGCCTCGTTCAGCTCGTGGGTAACGATGATCAGAGTGAATGGGGGAACTTCGCCTTGCTTCAAAGCCGTCTTGTTTTCGGCATAAAGCAGGAGCAGTGCCCGTTGAAGTTCTTCGCGCGTTGCTTCATCCAGGGCTCCGAAAGGTTCGTCGAGCAGGATGATTTCGGGTTTCATGACGAGAGCCTGTGCGATGGCAACGCGTTGGCGCATTCCGCCGGACATTTCATGCGGGTAAAGGTGCATGGCGTCGCCCAATTTGACCCGATCCAGATACTCTGCCGCTAGTTTCAAGTGTTGTTTACGCAGTTTGCGCCAGGCGAACCAGCGGAACGTGCGGAAAGGGATGTTGGTTTCATCCAGTTTTAAGCCGATCGCGACATTTTCAAGGGCTGTCAGAAATGGAAAGAGTGAGTAGTGTTGGTAGACAATTCCCCTATCCCGCCCGGGACCGGTGACCGGGGCCGGTGTTGCTCCTTCTTCCTTGGAGTGCACCAGGATGTTTCCTTTGCGTGGTAAATGGGTGCCGACGATGGCTCGCAGTAATGTGGATTTGCCACAGCCACTGGGACCAACAAGGCTGACAAATTGTCCGCGCTCGATTTTGAGGTTCACATCGTAAAGAACCTTTTTGCTCCCAAACCAGTGGGATACCGATTGGCAATGCAGGGCCAGTTGAGGTGTTTGTTTGTCGGTCATGGATTGCCTTTAATGACGTGCTTCAAACCAGGGTGAGATTTTACGCTGAAAGACTTTCAGCATGTAGTCCATGATGAATCCGAATCCCGCCAAAAGCGCAAGATACGGATAGACCACATTCATGCTGAGTAATTTTGACTGGATGCGGATGCGGTATCCGAAACCGACATCACCGAACAGCATTTCGGCTGCGATCAAATACACCATGGCTGGCCCGATCATCAAACGTGTGGCGTCAATGAGTTTTGGCAGGACCTGGGGGAAGATGATGGTCCAAATGACTTCCATGTGGGAAGCCCCCAGCGTGTAAGCCTTGTATTGAAGTTCTTCGGGGAACTCTTTGACCGCCTGGTAAACGCTGATCGCCATCGAGGGCAGGATGCCAAAGACAATCATGGTAATATACATTTCCATCCCCAGCCCGACGAGGGCCATGAAGACGGCGAGCACCGCCGTGGCAGGGATTTTAGCCAAAAATGAAAGTGGGGGATGAAAAAAGGCCTCCATCGGGGTGAGACATCCCATGCCGATTCCCAGCAGGCAAGCTCCGGCGACCGCAATGCCCAGTCCGGAAAAAAGTCGGATGACCGTTGCTTTGGCGTCATCCGTCAGCCAGCGCTCCTCCGTTCGTTCATTCCAGGTGACGGTCTTCTTGACACCTTCGGTGAGTTGCGTCCAGTTGGGGATGGTGGTGTCGTTTGGATTGGCGATGTGCTGGCGGTGTGAAAGCCAGGAATACCAGGTCAGTAGGCATACAACGGACAAAATGCCTAGCGAAATCCTGGTCAATGAACTGATTGGGCGACGTATCATAAGTGATGTTGTTGTTGATGAAAACGAAAGCGATGGATTTTGGCGATGATAAAATCCACAAGGAATTGTAGCTGGTGTAGTCTGTCCTATCGCATGGATACGTCGAGGACGTATTTTCTGGAGTGCGGCGTGCAGCGCCGCTCTGGATACGATCCGTCTACGCCAGAGGTAATCAGGTATACCTGGCGATGGCTTGCACGCTGACTGTATTCGTAAAAAGTAAATGAATGCGGTTGGAGGCAGGTAACCATCACGTTTCCCTGGCGTATCCAGAGCGGTGCGGTGATCACCGCAGTCCAGAGTTGAGCTGGGTACTTTGTTTCATCCGGGTTTTACTGCATCAAATACCCGAACAGATCGCGTAGTTGTTGGTCGTTGAGTCCTTCCAGGAGTCCTTCGGGCATGAGGGATAGTTTGGAGGTCGTGGTTTCTTCGATGGCTTCTTTTTCCAGGACCATGGTTTGGGTGGGGGATTTGAGGACCATGGTGGATTGGGTTTCCGGCCCTTTGAGTCCCTCCAGTGAACGTCCGTCTTTCATGTCGACTCGCAGCATGCGGTAGTCATCGGGAACGACACGGCTGGGGAAGAGGATATTTTCGAGGAGGTAATCCAGGTTGGATCGGTCTGAACCCGTCAAATCCGGTCCCAGATCGCCACCTGTGCCGCGAAGTTTATGGCATGTGCCGCAGAGGGCGCTGAACAACTCGCGTCCAGTCGTCAGATCAGAACGGGTAGCTTCAAGAGCGGTTAATCTATTGTGCCAGTTTTCATGGAGGACTTTTTCTTCCAGATCCTCCTTCATTGATTCCGGCCAGATGCTTCGTATGGTTTCCAGATGGGAAGGGTCGCTCATTCTTACCATTTTCCGGCGTTCGAATGCCTTGATGTCACGTGCCGGGATGCGTTTGTTTTGGATGCCCTTCAGTAAATGCCCGATGCCTGATGCACGACTGATCAATGTTTCGATCACCGTGTCTTTGCCATGCCGTGACATGCCTCCATACCGGCGTGTCAGCAGGTCACCGACTTCCTCCGACCATTGTAGCGACAAACCCTGCACCGCAATGTCGCTCATTTTGCGTTCTTGCAGCATGCGTTGAAGGAATGGGGTGTTGGATGCTTTGTTTGATTTGGCGAGTGTGTCGAGTGCGTTTCGTCGGGTATGGATGTCGCGTGTCTCGTCGCCGGCGATGGCCATCAACGTTGCATCGACGCGTCCATCTCCGAACACCACGGCCAATTCATTGAGGTAGCCTGCGATCTCGGGGTTATTCGTGCGGTTCCAACGTTGGTAGACGATTTCCCAGTTATCGGGTTGGTCGGCCTTGCTCCATCCCTGGAGGGCCTCGCTCATCCCTTGAAGGATGATGGAGACATCCTCCTCACGATTGTTCTGAATGATGCGGTTGAGCAAAGCCGTTGCGACATCAGGACTGTTCTTTATTTCCTGGGTGAGACGTCTTACGGTCCAGCGCGCCAGGTCCCGCATGGGATGTTGGTCCAGGAAGTTCAATGCGGATTCGGGGTCTGAGGAAACTTTTGGTTCCAGGCTGTGCCAGATGAGCGCCGGCAGTTGTGGATCGTCGGTGAACATTTGCTTGGTGCCGATTATGTTTGCCAATGCCCAGGCATCACTGCTGTTCAGATGGCGCAAGACAGAAGCCAGATAAAGCAGAGTCAGTCCGGAGTCTTCCTTGCGCGCACGGTTGATCAGGGCCTTAACCACTTCAGGTGTCGGTCGGGAGCCGTTGTCCGCAAGCAAGCGAATACTCCAGGCACGCATGTTTTCGTTGGGAGCATTGAGACGACGAATCAAGGCTTCCTGGCTGATGCCACCCGTGAGTGCCTGAGCCCATAGAATGCGGAGCCGGACAGGGATGGGACGCGGTTTGGTCATTTCATTGGTAAAGAAGTCGTGAGCTGCGTCCATATCGGCTCCAGTCAGGTATCGTTCGCGCAACAGGATTCTTGATTGTCGCACCCACCAGTCGTTTGAGTGGGTTTGGAGCTGCGCCAGTTCGAGTGTCGAAAGTTGCCGTAGGTTGGGGCGTGAGTGTGGTCGCGGATCCGCGGAGTGCGCCGATGGGTAGGTGATTTTATAAATACGACCCGAGGTCCGGTGAACGCCCGTGTTTTCGTGACATTCACCCACGTCAGACCAATCCAGAACATAAACGCCCCCGTCCGGACCGTAAGTTAAATCGATACCCCGAAACCATGGATCCCGGAAGTGGACCAAATCCGGGCGGTGGGTGGCTTTGTATCCGGCGCCGCGACGTTCGATGTGATCGTGATTGATCCGTTGTCCATGCAGGCTGAGGGCAAAACTTTCACCTCGCATGGTTGAAGGCCATTGATCGCCCAGATAGATCATCAATCCCGAGTGAGCGTGACCGCCCCCCAGTTCTGATGTGCGATCGGACATGCCTTTCCGGATGTCCATCCATTGTTCGGTGGTGTCCCAGTGAACGTGGTCGGCTGTTTGGGGAATCAGCCGATAAAGGTTCTGGCGTTTGGGTTCCCCATACATGCGTTCGAAGTAGGAGCCCGGAACTGCATGCCAAAGGTGTCCAATGACGGTGTTGATGAAGAACAGTTCGCCGTAATCATTCCAATCATGCCCCCAGGGATTGGTGGTTCCTTCGGCCACCATTTCCACTTGTTTGAGTTGAGGATGCCAACGCCAGATGCCGCAATGAAGACGGGTTCTGTCCTCGCGTTCCGATCCCGGAGGTCCAACAAGCGAGTCGGTCAGGATGCCGTGGCGACCATACAGCCAGCCGTCCGGTCCCCACTTGATTCCATTGGCGAGGTTGTGGCGTATTTTGTCTGCGTCAAATCCATCCAGAATGACTTCGGGTTGTGTGTCGGGAATATCATCGTGATCGCGATCCGGAATAAACAACAGCTGTGGAGGTGCGATCACCCAAACCCCACCAAGTCCGAGTTCGACACCGGTGATGCGTTGGCCTTCATCCCAGAAGACGGTGCGTCGGTCGGAGATGCCATCACCGTTTTCATCGTTCAGAATAACGATCCGGTCCCGCATGGTGAGATCGAAATTCAAGCCGCTTTCGGCATAAGTATAGTTTTCCGCTATCCAGAGGCGACCGCGTTCATCGGTGGTGAGTGCGATGGGTTGTTGAACCTCCGGTTCATGAGCGAACAAGGTGAGATGATATCCTTCAGGTCGTTCTACTGCTTTTAATGCTTCTTCCGGTGTGGTGAACGGTATGTCCGAAGGTTCACTATTGTAGGGGGCACGAAAGTCCTGGGCATGATTCAACAGACCGGCGGACAGGAACAGGAGTAGAAGCAGATGACGTAACATGGTGAAAGAGTGGTTTATGAATTCACTACATTTTGAGGGGTTCCCTCCAGAAATTGCCGGACGTTTTCTACCGCCGTATTGAGCAGTCGGGTGCGGGCAGCTTTGGTTGCCCATGCTATGTGTGGGGTGATGTAGCAGTTTGGCGCCTGGTAAAGGAGGCTTTCGGACCTGGGGGGTTCGAGCTCCACCACATCAATGCCGGCACCGGCGATGCTACCGTTCATCAAGGCGTCAGCCAGAGATCGTTCATCGACCAGTGGACCGCGACTTGTGTTCAGTAACAGCGCTGTCGGCTTCATTTTTGCCAGTCGGGCATCATTGATCAGGTATTGGGTTTCGGGTGTCAGGGGGCAATGCAGGCTGATGACATCCGATTGTTCGATGACTTCATCCAACGAGGTGAATCGTGTGTCGGGGTGTTCTGAAGGATCCAGGGAGTCTCGCTTGGTCGCAATGACATGCATGCCGAATGCCCGGGCCAGCTTGGCAACTTCCTGTCCGATACGCCCGTATCCGACAATCCCCATGGTTAATCCATCCAGCTCTATCAGGGGATGTTTCCAGAAACAAAAATCCGGACAACGCATCCAGTCACCATTCATCACTGAATCGGAATGGTTCCCAACGCGCTGTGTCAGTTCCAGAAGCAATGCCATGGTCATTTGTGCAACGGATTTGGTTCCATAAGTTGGTACGTTGGTGACAGGGATCCCCCGGCTTTTGGCTGTGGCGGTGTCCACAATGTTGAATCCGGTCGCCAGAACGCCGATGTATTGCAGTTTGGGGAGTTTGACGAGGGTATCGACCGAAATGGGAGTTTTGTTGGTCAATACAATCTCCGCTTCTTGCGCCCGATCAATAATATCCTCCACCGCAGTGCGGTCATGGATTTCGCAGGGATCTCCCAAAGCTTGAAGACCTTCCCAGCTTAAATCTCCCGGGTTTAATGTATAACCGTCCAATACAACAATACGTTTGCTCATGAGTGAATGGATCTTATCTGCAGATTTGGAAACTGACAATCTTTAGGCGTGTTTTTGGTGTGGGCCACTTTCTGGCGAAAGCGGCTACAAGGTAGCTCTGGGCGTCCCGCCCGGAACCTCATGGCATACAAGTTCCGGTAATGATCCGATGAAAAACCCCGAGGCATCCAACAGCAAGATACCAAATTTCGAAAATCTTTTGGAATGATGCATGCGTTGGCGGGCCCCTTTCTGGCGAAAGCAGCTACTTGGAGGCTTTAATCGGTGTATTGTCTTCCCTCGGTGATCCCTTGGGCCAAGGTGGGATCTGTTGCGAATACCTTGACCTCTTCGGCTTGCAGTCGTGTGATGACCGTTCCGTTCTTGGGAATTAACATTTCTTTTCCGTAGAGAAGATGAAGACGGTCTCCGTTCAAAGATTCCAACTCCGGAATCTCGACCGCCAGATGACGGTGCTGGTCCAGATTGATCACGATGAGAAGTTGCTCCTCTTCCAGTTGGTAAAGTAGTGTTTTGACTCCTTGTCCTGAAGGTTCAAATAAATCGGGGATGATCCGCGCAGTGATTTGCTTGCGTATCGGTGACATCAGGTAGGGCCCGATGTGAGAGAGTTCCGAGGTCAATGCATACAAAGATTGACGGAAGTCGGGATCGTCAATGGTGTTGGTTCCCCAATACAATATGCCTTTGGCCCCGTGAGCGATGGAATCGTAAGCAAGGTATCTTGATTGCGCAAAGCTAGGGTAGAGCCTCTCACGCTCGGGACGGATCGTGTGCCAGGAGAAGCCTTGAAGAACCATCCAGACAGGACGTCCTTTTCCGATGGTATCCCATCGTTTGACCAGTCTGCCACCACTTTGCATGTCGGTGCCTGTGGCGCGCACCGCGTAATAATCGCAACCAATGATATCGATGGGATCCACATAGCCACGTGAATAAAAGGCATCACTGTCGGCCGCCTCATTCATCCAGAAAGGGTGGTGATTGGGATCATTGCGTTTCAACCACTCGATGCTTTGGCGCATGCGATAGAGCAGGTCGGTTCCGACGGAATTCGCATATTGGGTGGCGATGGGTTTCTGATTCTCCCAATCCTCCCGGGTAAATCCAGCTCTGTCTTTCAGGAAACTATAAGCGGTGAAGGTCCAGATGATTTCATCGGGTCCTTCCCAGACAGCAAGAGCAGGGTGGTCCCATACGGATGAGGTTCGTTTGCGCAGGTTGTCCGACAGTCCATCCTGAACTGACAAGGAGATCCAGCCTTTCATCCCGAGGTCATGCAAGCGGTCGAGATCGCTGTGGTTGTTGGCGTGAACCAGGTTGATGCCAGCCCCGGCCATTCTGTTCAGTTCCAAATCCGTTTCGGGGAGTTCATACATGCCGATTGGGAAGTGGGTCTGAGTCCAGGGCGCGACAGGTTTCTTTTGAATGACCGGGAGTATTCCCAGACTGAAATCTGCAGGGATATCGAGCCATTCAGATGCAGAAAGTTTCAAGCTGACCTTCTCCTTGTGGGTGGTGAAGTTGGTACGTTTGATCAACACATGGTCGTTCAGCCGGAGTCCGGACACGATGGACCCCGGCAGGGCTGGCACGTGGTGTTCAATGGGGATTCCTTTTTTGATGTAGTCTGAATACTGCATGGAATCTGCATAAACTTTGTGGAGCAGGGAAATTTCTTTAGGCAGTTCCTTCTGCTGGCACCAGAGAAAGAACGAGTCATGACCACGCAACAGCATGTGCCAAAGCAGTTCCTGGTAATTTTCCTTTGAAAACTGAGTGACTGTATCCGACCGCGGATTTGGCGGAGCGGTGGTATGCCAATGAACAAAGGGGACCGAGGGGGTTGCTGGAGAGGTGTGGGCACCTGCATTTGATGCCACTTTGAGCATGTTGTAAAACCATCGATAATCGCTTGGTTCAAAAGGAAGTGAATCAAAAATGGGATACCAGGTGTAAACCACCGGCATGCTCAAGGTGTAGCCGGTGGCGTCGAATTCCGGAGCCCACTCACGATAGAGAGCCTTATGCTCATGGATGACTGGTGCGGTTTCGGGGAGTTTTTCGAAATAATCAAACCAGTAGCGGTAGCCATCGTGCGGGTGGACTGCGTAATTGCCCACCAATGCCCCGGGAAAGGCCTCCAGCACCGGCTTGGCAAACATGCGTTTTTGCATGTCGCTACGCAGGCGGCGCAGAATGGTTTGGAACGTTCGGAAATCATGATCGTGCGGGAGATGTTGCTGGCAGCGAACACATTGTTTTGAATGCTCCCATGCATCATTCCATTCCATCGGACCGTCAATTTCCCAATCGGCGAAAATGAAATCAATTTCCAGCCCTGCTTCATCGTAAGCTTCTACAAAGGATGCGATGCGTTGACGTATCACTGGAATACGATGTTCCAAAGCAAAAGGACAACCCGTTTTGGGGCCGAATGAAGTGTCCCAAAAAGCTTGGCCATGTTGATCGATGTGAGCTGTTGCATCAGTGCCGTCAAACAGAGAATACAAGCAACTGTTCGCATTGATGGAGATTTCCATGCCGAGGGCCTTTTGGATTTTGGCAATTCGGATTCCTTCTTCAACGGTGGCTTCGAAGGATGAATGGTTCCAGTTGACACAATATCCGATGCCGCGTTGATCCAATTGGCCGAGTAGTTCGCGGGCTTGTGAATCAGGTAGACCGTTTAAGGCATGGTGAATGGACCAGACATAAAGCGGCAAGCGGTTCAAACGAGGGTGTTCGAGTGGTTGGGTGTGATTGAGCACCGTTTGGATGTTGGGTGGAACAGGGGGCGTATCTTGAGCCAGGATGGATGGAATGGTCCAGATCAGGCTGATACCTGCGATCATTTGGAAAAGGATTCGTCTCATGATGAAAAAAACTGTGCTATGTGATCAAGCCCCGTATGACCTCGGCTTCCACCTCCACTCCGGTCAGACGCTGATCCAAGCCGGCATAGGGATAAGTCAGGTGCGTGTGATCGAGTCCCATTTGGTGGAGGATGGTGGCGTGCAGATCCCTTAGATGGTGCCGGTGCACGACTGCCCGTTCACCTATTTCATCTGTTTCACCGTAACGCGTTCCAGCTTTGACACCGCCACCCGCCATCCAGTAGGTAAACCCCAGTGGATTGTGATCGCGTCCGCCCGGTTTGCCTCCGGTGTTGAACGTTTCAGAGACGGGTTGGCGTCCGAACTCGCCGCCCCACACGACCAGCGTTTCATCCAGCAGCCCGCGTTGATCCAGGTCTTGCAACAACCCGGCGATGGGTTTGTCGATCTCCGGACAGTGGATGTTCAAGTTCTCCTCGATACCATGATGTCCATCCCAGGAGTTTTGTCCTCCTGCCGCACCTCCACCGGAGTAGATTTGTATGAAACGAACACCACGTTCGACCATGCGCCGGGCGATGAGGCATTGTCTGCCGAACGGCTCCGGACCTACCGTGAGTTTGTGGGAACCTTTGGGCGCGCCGATGCCATAGAGCGATTGGATGGATTCGGGTTCGTTTTCGATATTCAGCGCTTCGGGAGCGGTCATTTGCAATCGAAACGCCAATTCGTAACTCTGGATTCTAGCCTCCAGTTCACTGGTGTTGGGACGTTCCTTTTGATGACGCTGGTTGAAGAACCGGGCCAGGTCGATCTGGTTGCGCTGCATTTCACGAGAAATGCCTTCGGGTGGATTCAGGTTTAGGACAGGTGTCCCCTGGGTTCTCAGTACCGTTCCCTGGTAGGAGGCAGGCATGTATCCGCTGGACCAATTGGGGGAGCCCGTGGTGGGGCCGCCTCTTGGGTCGAGCATCACCACATAAGCAGGCAGGTTTTGATTCATGGATCCCAATCCATAAGTCACCCAGGCGCCCACGGAAGGGTGACCTTGGATGGCGCGGCCCGTGTTCATGTTCAACAGGGCGGAACCATGCGCAAAGGAATCACTATGCAACGAATGAATCACCGCGAGTTTGTCCATGTGCTTGGACAAATGAGGAAGTGCATCGGAACACCAGAGTCCGGATTGTCCATGCTGACGAAAGGTCCTGCGACTTGCTTGAAGCACGGCTTTGGTCAGCGTGTTCCGTCGAAATTCATTTTGGAATGTTTGACCGTCCCGTTTTTGAAGTTCGGGCTTGTAATCGAACAGATCCAGTTGGGATGGTCCCCCGAACATAAACAGGAAAATGCATGATTTTGCCTTCGGAGCAAGGTGCGGCAATGCTTTGGAGAAGCGGTTTGCGGCCGTGTTCTCGGCTTGCAGCATGCCTTCCAAAGCCAAAGAACCAAAACCTGCACCAAGGCTCTGGATAAATGATCGACGCGATCCTGGGCCGGATCGTTCAGGTTGGGACCCAACGTTTCGCTTAACCTTGTTTCTGCTCCATGACCTGTTCTGAACCTTCATGCGTCCTGCTTTCATTAATCAATCATGATGGTTTCATTCGCATTGAGCATCGCCAAACAAAGGTGGGCCCAGGCTTGTGCTGCTGCTTGTTGATTGCCATCGGATTTGAGGAGGTTTGTTTGGTTTTCATGCATCGCTTCGCATGCCCGCCGTTCATCGTCGGTGGGGAGTCGTTGCCAGAGGATTTTGAATAATTCATCGATGGTGCTTGTTTGATCGGCCAGATGTGCTGCGCGTTGTTGCATGAAGGTGTCGTTCAATAGCGTCAATGCCTGTGGGGCAACGGTCGTGACCGGACGTCGCCCCAGGGAGAATGCGACATGACTTGCGTCAAACACTTCCAATAAGGGAAGGGGGAGTGCCCGTTTTGCATAGATGTAAATGCTCCGTCGGTTTTGATCTTCCAAAGGACTTGCCCCCCAGCCCTTGCGGGCACTGTCCTGTGTGCGATGAACTTCAGCAGGTAATTCCGGGTAGACGCCCGGACCGGCAGATTTCAAGTTCAAATCCCTGCTGAACGCCAACATGGAATCACGCAACACTTCAGCATCCATTCTACGCATCTCCTGACGCCAGAACAATTGGTTGGACGGATCTTTCTTCAATGCAGCCGGCTGGTAAGCGCGTGAAGACATTCGGTAGGCGTTGCTCGTCATGATATATCGGTGCAGTTCTTTTAAACTCCATCCAGATTGGATCAGTTGGGTGGCCAGGTGATCCAACAATTCCGGGTGGGTGGCGCCTGATCCAGCTGATCCAAAATCGTTGGGAGTCGCGACAATGCCCCGGCCGAAATGATGTTGCCAGATGCGATTGGCGATCACCCGGGCAGTCATCGGATTATTCGGGAAAGAGATCCAACGGGCCAGGTCCGCTCTGGTATGGCCGGTGGATTTGCCTGAATTGGATCTCAACATCGCCGGAATATTGGCGGAGACTCTTTCAGCTTTGAGTCGAGGGTCTCCGCGCTGAAGACGGTGCGTGGTCCATTTTTCAGTCGGGATACGATCCGATATGGCCAGGGCCTTTTCGAAGGGAGGATACTGTTTTTGGAGTGCTTCGAGTTGTTGGGTGAGGGATTCCTGTTCATTGGATGGCGCGTTCTCAATGCTTGCCTCAAGGGATTGAATTTGTCGGGTGTGTCGCTCCTTCCAATCCGAAATCTCAACTGGAGTGGCAAGAGTACGTGTGATGGATCCGATGGGACGTGATCCACCTCCAGTATGAGGTCGCCCATAGGGTTCGATCTGGTGGATGAAATCAAGTAGCTCGTAGTATTCTACCTGAGTCATGGGATCGAATTTGTGGTTGTGGCACCGGGCACAATTTACCGTGATGCCAAGAAAGGCCGATCCTATGGTCGATAGGATGTCATCCAGTGCGTCGTAGTCGGCCTGCAGCGCGTCATCGGGTTCATCGTCATAGACATGCAGGCGGTAAAATCCGGTGGCGATGAGAGCTTCTGTTGAGTTGGGGTAGAGGAGGTCGCCAGCGAGTTGTTCGCGAAGGAACTGATCATAGGGTTTGTCGGCGTTCAGTGATTGGATGACATAGTCACGGTAACGCCATGCTTCGGGTTTGGGTCCGTCCCGTTCGTATCCATTGGTTTCCGCATAACGGACGATATCCAACCAATGGCTTGCCCATCGCTCTCCATATTGTGGGCGGTTTAAAAGATCCTGAACAATATCATTCCAATGTTGATCCGAAGGGTTTTGTCCGAATGATTGAACATCTTCGAACGAAGGAGGCAGGCCAATCAGGTTGTAATAAGCCCGCCGGATCAACTCCCGTGGAGAGGCCTCAGGATTCATGACGAGATCGGACTGCTTTAGTTCATCCAATATAAACGCGTCAATCGGATGAGAAACATCGGTGCCCGGAATGGATGGGACAAGTGGAGGAGTCAATGGGACAAAAGGCCACCCTGCGGCGTGCAGATACGCAGCCTCGCAAAGCATCATGCAGAGTAACAGGGTTCTCACGCCCTAGAGGTTGCGGATGCTGATGGTTTTGTCAAGCAATTGACCCATTATCGGAGGTCCAAGATCCGTCTTGTATCCACTTTAGACCTCAGAACTTTGGAATCCCTTATCAGTGTCTAAGCAGTTTATCCGCAGATGTCACAGATTTACGCAGATATAGAAGGAAGATCCATTCGAATGGCAGCTGAAATTTGGGACACTATTTGGTGAATCAATTTGAGGAGATCGTCCCTCTATTTTTATAAAAAATTGAGATAATTAGCGCTTCGCTTTGAGAGTGGTTGGTTTACCCAGGGTGCGGAGTTCCAGCTTGAGAGCGGGTTCATTTCCTTCGAACCGATAACCCAGGTTAATGGTTTGTTTCCCTCGATTGATCTTCAGGTTCTGGTCATTGATGGGGATTCTATCCTGTTCATGCCAGGAGTCATCATAGGTGATCAATTCCGAGTTTCCTGAATACTTCAAGGTTTCTCCAGGTTTTAAGGTGGATTTCAAATCCAGTGTCGTTGCTCCATTGATTTCAAGTGTCACGTCGATGGCCGGTGACTTGCCGGTGGACCGGATGATGAATTGCAAAGGTTGCGAATCATAGGGGTTGTTGAACTCGTAGGTTGAAAAGGCGATCATGCCGGGCTGTTCATTGTGTTGGTGGTCTTTTTTGAATGAGTAGACCGGACGCAAAAGCCATGATCCTTCAGGAGTGGATTCCAACTCAAATTCGTTTTGAATTTGCTGCAATGCTGGTTTCAGGGATTCAGGGAAGGCCCCATTCATGCGGGCTGTTTCCCATTGTTTGATTTTTTCGATGATCTGAGATCCCATCCCGTTTTGAGCAACTGTCTGTGGGCTCGTTGCGAGTGCGAATCCGGCGTCAAACCCTGCCGCCCGTGCGAGTAACCATTCGGCATCTTCCACGCTGGTTTGTTCATTCATTCGAAACCACCCCAACATGCGGGGCATCAGATTGCGGCTATAGTAGGCCTGGTTTTTCAAGCGATACAGAGTTTGGCTTTCGCGGAAGCCGGCATACCACGGTTCTCCCCAATTCATGCGTGTGTAGATGTGCCAATTGAAGTGTCCCGGGTTGCTGGCGTCATTGATCACCGATCCCCGGAGTCCGGGTTTCAAGCGATCAAACCAAGCTTTGGTGAACAGCGTTCTTCCGTACTGTCCCATTCCCGTGGACCAATTGCCTTCGAGACCGTCAAACGATATTTGGGAGAGATTGGTTTGATTGAACAAATCGGCAATGTTGTGGGCAATTTCTGTTGAAAGTTCACTATCACTGAGAAAGACGCGGTAGCCGTGATCCATCAGCTTGGATACTTTGCCTCCCTTTGGATGAGAGGAGGCGGTTGTATTCCAGGCTCCGCGTTGACATCCTGTTAAAAACCACGGTTCTGATTCGGTCACTTGTTGATAGCGTATCAGTTCATCCCCAATCATGACCGTGTTCATGGTCGTTTTCTTCTGAAAGAACAGAGGATCTTCGATAGGGATGCGATCCTGTGTAGCATCCACCTGATCGCTCAATGATGACGAACCGATCACTGCCAGACGCTGATCGGGTTTGGGGCTGACATAGGGATCGTTGGGTTTGATGAAGTTGGAAAGAGTGTGAACCCCAAGACGCACTCCGGAATCTTTGGCGCGGTCGACACACCGTTTCATGCTGTCCCAGTTGTCGGGGAATTGGCCCGGATTGAGTTTGAAATGTCCCCATGTTTGAAAAGGGCCTCCATGGTAAAGGTATTTCAGTCCCGCGCGCTTGGTGAGTTCGATGGCGTCATCCAAGTTCTCTTCACTGAAGGATACGATCAGGTAGGAAGCCGTTGCGTCCGGGGATACCTTGCCCCAGGCTCCGTCAATCACTGGGTGGGGAAGGTTTTCTGCCAGTTCGATGGCGCCGAGGGTCTCCAGCGCATTCTCAGCTGGACATCCAAACAAGGCAATCCGACTCCCGATCAGACCTCCGTCATCGTGTTTCGGGGCCACATATTGTTCATGCCCCCAATTGCTGATGGTTCTGCTTTGACTGCGGTCACGGCAAAAAGCCTGGATCACACTGCCGTAATCCTTGTGTTCTGCCGTGTTGCCGCGATAAAGCTGTTCACCTTCAAATTTGACTGAGATATCAGAATAGTCCGATCCATCGAAAATATTGTACATCGGCATGATGTCATCCTCCGTTCGAGGGAATCCACCCAGTGTTTTTGCATTCAGTGATTGTATGCCGATGGCAAAGTCCTGATTGCGTACAACACCGACTGTTTCGCCGACAATGGCCTTGATCGTTGTGGGATAAGGGCCCCATATCAGTAGGTCTGCCTTGCCTGCGGGTTCGACGGATAACAGTTCGAAAGTGATATGAGTTGTTTTGGTTTCAAATCCAACCTTCGCTTTGACGCCCGTTTCTTCAAACAACAAAACCGCATCTGAACTGTTGGGATTCCAAACCATGCGGTTGGGAGTGTGGAAAGATCCATTGACACGTAAGCTGAGTAAAGGAGCCGGGATATTTGCGGGCAGGTATTCGGTGCCGCTGTTTGGATGCTTGAATGAACGTATTTGCCCATCTTCAATCCTGATGCTGAAGGATTCGCAGGAAAGCTCCTCGGCGAATCCCTCCGAAGAACTGCTGATCAGAAAAAAACTCAATACGATGATTGCCGATGCGCTCGCACTTTGGCTAAACGATTGAAGAATGGGCATTATCAGTGTTTTCACGTGAATGAGGTTGCGGTCAGGTAAGGGTTTCGTCAAGCGTCCGAATAGCCTTTGGTTAAGGCTATGCGCATTTTATGGATCCAATTCCTTATCATCACGTAGAGAGGTTCCACCACGAGGAAAAGGGAATTGATGGGCATCAGTAAACCGCAACGTTTTCCTGGCGTATCCAAAGCGGTGTCAAGCCACGCGCAGTCCATATTCGCGTCTTTGGATACGGTCCGCATACTCCGGCGATATACAACAGGCCCAACCCAATACATTCACGTTTAGATTACCCTCCATGGAGAAGTGGAATTTGATGGGCATCAGTAAGCGGTAACGTTTCCCTGACGTATCCAAAGCGGTGTCAAGCCACGCGCAGTCCATATTCGCATTCGGGATGCACCTTTTCCATTTACGTTGAAAATGTCTGTCTTATGGGCTAGTGTCTCCACCTCATGGCAATGATCGCTGGTAAAGTTCAGAAAAAATTCGATGAAATCTCCTTTCGCAAAGGAGACGAACGCTTGATCAAACTCACCGGGAGCGCTGCGAACAAGGTGACCAAGCTCCTGACCCGCCAAGGTCGCCCGGAAGGCGTTCTACGTGTTGCGGTGGTGGGGGGCGGGTGTTCGGGGCTCCAGTACAAGATGGATCTTCAGGATCGTCCGGCCAATCGGGATATCCTGGTGGAATCACAAGGTGTCAAAGTGGTTGTTGATCCCAAGAGTGCTCTTTACGTGACGGGGTCCGAATTGGATTTCAAGGATGCGTTGCAGGATGGCGGGTTCAAAGTGAACAACCCCAACGCGGCTACGAGCTGCTCCTGTGGTGAAAGTTTCAGTGCCTGATTTGTCCTTTCTTGTCTATGGGACACCCGAATTACTTTGAAAGTCTCGAGCTTCCATTAACGCCTTTTCTGGACGAGGAAGTCTTGAAACAAAATTATCTTCGTCGCTCATCTGATGCTCATCCTGATCGGGCAAAGGGTGGTCCGGATGAAACGGAGTTGGATCCATCCGTGATCAATGAAGCGTTCAAACAACTTTCAAAAATGCCCACCCGGTTGCGACACCTGTTGTTGCTTCTAAGCGGTGAGGTGCCGGAAAGTTTGAAACAGATACCCGAAGCGGTCGGGGATCGTTTCATGGAGGTGGGGGAAGTGTTGCGTCAGGCGGACTCCTTGCTCCGGGAGAAACCGGGGGAGGATGCGAGTGAATTGAGCAGGGTGCTCTTTCTTAAAAAAAGTCTGCCCATCAAGGGGCAGATGGAAAAGCTACAAGGACAGCTTCATCAGGATGAATCGGCTTTGAAGGATCGGCTTTCTGCTTACGAATCTTCCTGGAGTGAACATGTTCGCTCAGTACCTGATGAATGGATCGATTCGCTCACCTTGATCTATCACGAGTGGACGTTTCTGGATAAGTGGCGACAGCAGCTTGGTGCACGGTTGCTGGAGTGCATGGTTTAAGGGGAGGTGTAGGGGGCCACATTCTGGCGAATGCGGCTACATGGGGATATGTGGGGGCCACATTCTGGTGAATACGGTTACTTGGGGTGATTTATGTGCTTTTGTGAGGGGGGCTTTTGGTTTATGAATGCTCCGGTTCCGCGAATTCTATGACCCAAATGAATGATAACAGTGTGAGGCGTCCTGGTGTTTTATCAGGATGGCTGTCGGGGGCTCCCGAATTTGTTTTTGTCCTTTTTGCCGTAGTGGCTGCTTTCAGCACGTACTTTTGCATGTATGCGTTTCGAAAGCCTTTTACAGCGGCGACGTTCGATGGGCTGACTTTTTTCGGAACAGATGTGACGCTTAAGACCGCTTTGGTGATTAGTCAGATCCTGGGATATGCGATCAGCAAGTATGTGGGAATCAAAGTTTGCTCTGAAATCAACCCTGCAGCTCGAGCCAAGGCATTGATTGGATTGATTCTGGTGGCTGAGTTTTCTTTGCTTTTGTTTGGGCTCGCTCCTGTGCAGTGGAAGTTTGCCGCGATCTTTTTCAATGGTTTGCCTTTGGGGATGGTCTGGGGACTGGTGGTCTGGTATCTGGAAGGGCGGCGTACTTCGGAGATTCTTTTGGCGGGTCTGAGTTGTTCGTTTATTGTCTCCAGCGGTATTGTCAAAGACATAGGCAGGGCGATGATGAGCGGTTCGATTGCCGATTTGTGGAATCATCTTCCTGTCCTGGGGCCCATGATTGCCCGGTTGATGGGTGAAGTGAGCGAAGGTTGGATGCCGGCTGTGGTTGGATTGCATTTCCTGCCCTTGTTCTTTCTTTCCGTTTGGATGCTGAATCAGTTGCCACCCCAGAGCTCAAAAGACATGGCGGCCAAAACCGAGCGAAAACCTATGGACGGTCGAAAACGGGTTTCGTTTGTGAAACACTTCCTTCCCGGGTTGCTCTTTCTGATGGTGGCTTACTTCTTCCTCACCGCGTATCGTGATTTCCGGGACAATTACATGGTCGAGATTCTCGACGGGCTTGGCTTCAATTACGATGACAATCAAACCATCATTTCCCGAACCGAAACGTTGGTGGCATTTGGTGTCATAGTGGCCATGGCATTGCTGAATACCATCCGGCACAATCGGGCCGGTTTGGTTGCCGCGTATGCGGTCATGACCGGAGGGGTGGTCCTGTTGGGACTTAGTACGCTACTGCTGGAAATGAACGTTATCAACGGATTCTGGTGGATGACCTTGACCGGGCTGGGATCCTACCTTGCTTATGTTCCTTACGGATCTTTGTTGTTTGATCGAATGATGGCTTCCACACGGGTTGTGGGGACGGCGGTGTTTGCCATTTATGTCGCGGATGCCATTGGTTACACGGGATCGGTCGGGATCCAGTTATACAAGGACCTGGCTCAAAGCGACATGTCCAGGCTCGGATTCTTTAAGGGATTTACCTGGTTTATGGCTGCATTGGGCACGGTTTGCCTGGTGAGCAGCTGTATTTATTTTGTCCGAAAATCTTCGGCTGCAGTATTGGAAGATGCAGCAAAAGATGAGGTTTGATCGGATAAAGAGATATAGATGGAAAACAGGCTCCCTTTGCCGGGAGAGGAAGTGACACTCAAGCCAGCTCCCATTTCCCTGGCCATTTCATAGACCATCGACAGCCCCAATCCTGTTCCCCGGCGAGAGGAAAAGGCTTTGGTCGTATAGAATGGTTCGAATATTCGGCTGACGATTTCATGTGAAATACCAACGCCGGAATCCTGAATGCGAAGGACGGCGAAGGGTGCTTCATTCTTTGGTTTCAAGGCGACATGCCCGGAGAATTCCCTGGTTTCTTCCAGACGTATCAGGATGCAACCTTCAGTCTCCATGGAATCCATGGCGTTGTTGATGAGGTTGATTAAAATTTGGCGTATCAGATCAGGCACGATGGTCACTTTGCCAATACTCGGGTTATCCAAAAATTCGATGCGATGACCGGTTGTATTTTCTTCAGTCAATTGAATGGCTTCCCGCGTGATGCGGTTGAGGTCATGTGGCTGGGATGGTTCGTTTTTTCTTCGCACATAGCCCAGCATGGAACGGACGATGCCTGCCCCCTGATCGATGACGGAATGGATGCGATCCACGCGTTTCCTGACCTTTTCCGCATTGGTGGAATTGGCTTCGATGATTTGAACCGATCCTTTGATGATGGACAAAATACTGTTGAAATCATGTGCGATACCGGACGCGAGAGTACCCAGAGCTTTCATCTTCTGATCCTGCAACAGCTCATGGTTGGCACGTTCCAGTTCCCGGGTTCTGATGGCGACGATGCGCTCCACTTCGGCGTAGCTTCGTTTGAGTTGGAGGTGACGGTTGACCGCAAATCCCGCCAGCAATACCGTCACGACAATCGCTCCGATCGTCATGCCCATGAGTCTGGGGTCATCATGCCACGGGATGATGAAATCAAACCGGAATTCAGGGGGAGCCGTTTCGATGTTCCCGTTGCGGTCTATGGCTTTGACTTCCACACGGTGGGGGCCGGCGGGCAAATCCGAAAGAACGACCCAGTTGGTATGAGAAAAAGGTTTCCAGGGCTCGCTGTCTTTGCGATAGGAAAACAGAAGGCGTGAGGGTGTGGTGTGTTCCCATCTGTCCTGCCCGTCGAAATGAATGATCGTTCCGTTGCGGAACCCCTTGTTGTTGATTGTTTCATCCACACGAATGTCCGTGACCGGTGCATCTCGGTCAAATTGTGGATTGTATTGGCAGATGCCTCGTGTGGTGGCTGCCAGGATGATACCTGCTGCATTTTCGTGGAGTTTGTAGATGGTGTTGCTGGAAAGTCCTTCCTGAATACTGTGACTGAGCCACGTTTCCTTCATGTACCTGTGAACCCCATTGTTGGTCGCCACCCATACGGTGCCATCCCTCGCTTCCAGCATGTCGTTGATTTTTTCATAAGTGACGTGGACACTTTCCCATCGGTTGCCTTTGAGTTCGTATACATGGGATCCGGCGCCCAACCACAATCGACCATCTCGTAATTCGAGCAATTGACCGGGTGTGTCAAATCCCAGGCCTTCATCAGGATCAAATTGAATCCATTGATTGCGCTTTGTGTAAGCGATGCCGTGATTGGATCCGAACCATATTTCATCTGCTGAAACCAGTTCGGATGCCCATAGGAAATCGGTACCCGATTGGTCCGGGGGCAACGGGATCTCGGATGGGGTCAATTGCTCATTCAGATAGTTCCAGAAAATCGGATTGTCAGAGGATGCTGAGGTGGCCCATAACAAAAGGGATCCGTTGTTTTGTATTGTAAGGACACGTTGAATGGCCAGGTCCGGGTTTTCCGATGCAATCGGCGTGAATTGCCTGGTGTTCGGATCGTATATGCGTGGGTTCCTGCCAATGTTCAAAGCAATTTTGCCGTTGTTCAGCAGGAAGAGTCCTTTGCCGGGCGTGAAGATGTTTTCCATGTGCTGGGGCCAGGGAATGCCTGTCCGCTGCATCGCTGAATCGTAGTGAACCAGTTCGTTTTCGGTGATCATCCATAGTCCGCCCGCTTCATCTCCCACCATATCAAAGACCGTTGATTCCTCCAGCTCGGGCAATATGGTTTTCCAATAGGAAGGGGATTGGCGTACCAGTCCTTCACTCGTAGCGATCCACGCGCTTCCTTTGCCGTCGGTGACCACATCGAAGAATTGTCCTGCTTCAACGTCATTTGATGAGGTGGTCTGCCCTGAATGAACGTCGATTTGATAGATCCCCGTGTAGGTTGTTCCCCAGCCATCTCCGGCGTCATGTTCCCAATAGGTGCGTAAAACAACTTCCTGTGGAACAGCCGTCCAGGACCATTGTTTTCCATCATACTTTACGGCCAGACGGGGTTTGTTGGCAGATTCCCCGACGAAAGTCATCACTTCCCCCGGATTCTCCAATGGACTGCCCAGGCGATAATCCCTGATGGAGTCGGGCAGGTGAATGGTCTCAGGTTCGGTATCTTCCATTTCCTTGGCAGGACCTTTGTAACGAATGAATCCGCCGGTTCCGGAGATCAGGACATCTCCCTGGCTTAATTCGATCATTTCAGCAAATGCGCTGAGGCCATTCAATTTCAGGTCGATGATCTTGTTTTCCCGTGAATCGGTGGCGTTGAAGAGGTGAACGGCGTCATTGGCCAGGAATAGACATTGATTGATTTGCAGTGGAATCAGGCTGACTGGATGATGGAGCTGATCCACGACTCCTGTGTAAGCCCTGTTGATGGCTGGAATGGGATAACTTTTCCAGTGGTTCTTGGACCATAAACGAATGCCTCGTGCATACACGGTCCACAATTGTGCGGAGCGACTCTCGTAAACACGTTTGGCCGATCCATCAGGCACGGCCTGGCTGGAGATGTCATAACCGGTCAGTTCCGTGATGGTGTTCGCTTCCAGATGGCGAATCCAAACCCTGTCTCGCGGGCTGATTGTCACGCCTGCCGGCCCGGCACTGGGCAGGCCGTCTGACATACGGTAGTGGGTCCATCGCGATGATTCAGCCGCATTCAGGCCCGACAGACACATCCAGCCCCACAACACCATGCCGCCCAGACCTGTCCGTGTACGGGTGAGTTTGACCGGCCGGAGAAGCTTTGTCAGGAGCTGTTGCGTGATTGGATTCAGGGTTTTCGTGATTCAAAAAATCGCGCAAAACCCCGAGTCTTGCAATGCCTTTTTGATGTGGAGGATTCGGGTCCTCAGCCCCAGGGAAGTGAAAATGTTTTCACGGTGGTCATGCATTTGATGGCTTCGATGACTCCTTCCTTGATCCCAAGTCCTGAATCTTTGATGCCGCCGAAAGGAGAACACTCGATGCGGTAACCTGGAACCTCGTTGATGTTGACCGTTCCGCATTTCAGCTCCCGCACTGCTTTCAAAGCCTGCTCCATGTTGTTGGTGACCACTCCGGAGGAAAGTCCATAAGGTGTCGAATTGGTCAACTGAATGGCGTCATCCATGTCGTCCACTGCCAGCAATGGAGCCAGCGGGCCAAACGACTCGCTGGTCACCATCTCGGCATCGCGAGGGACATCGGTGATGACTGTCGGTTCCAGCAGTGCTCCCTTGCGCCCGCCACCGAGAAGCACTTTTGCGCCTTGAGCCACGGCATTTTCCACCGCCTGTGACAAGCGTTCAGCAGAAGGCTCATCGATCACCGTTCCGACGCGTGTGTCCATGGAACCGGGATCCCCGGATGTGTATCTGGCGGCTTTTTTGACAAATGCCTCGGTAAACGCGTCCAGGATGGATCTTTGAACCAGGATGCGTTTGACGGCGGTGCAGCGTTGTCCCGAGTTGCGGAAGGCTCCTTCACAAGCCAGATGCACGGCTAGTTCCATATCCGCATCTTCCAGAATGATGAGTGGGTCATTGCCCCCCAGTTCCAGAACGAGTTTCTTGTATCCGGCGGTTTTGGCGATGTGTTTTCCAACGGCCACACTGCCGGTGAAACTGACGAGTTCCACCCGTTCATCCAGGACAAGGGGTTCGGCCACTGCCTGAGTCGGGCCCAACAACACGCTCAACATTTCGCCTGGAAGCCCGTTGTCGTACAAGAGTTCCGCCAGCCGGATGGCGCTTAGGGGAGTTTTTTCCGATGGTTTAAGAATGATCGGGGTTCCTGCTGCGATGGCGGGCCCCAATTTGTGAGCGACCTGGTTGAGCGGGTGATTGAAAGGGGTAATCGCGACCGCGAGGTTTAACGGTTCTCTCAGAGTAAAGATTTTTCGAGCCTTGCCCTGTGGTGATACGTCGCAACTGAACACTTGCCCATCATCCTTGAGCGCTTCCATGGCTGAAAACTGAAGCACATCACACGCGCGTCCCACTTCGTAGAGCGTTTCCCGCAGACACAAACCGGCTTCGGAGGTGATCAGTTTTGCAAAGGATTCTTTCTCGGCCAGGAGCGCTCTTCTGGTTTTGTCCAGGATTTCGAATCGTTCGTAGCGCGTCAATCGAGAGCCCAATCCCAAAGCTTTCTCGATGGCCTGTTGTGTGTGGACGGCTGAGCATTCTGTGACTTGGGCGATGAGTTCGTTGTTGTATGGATTGTATACATCGACGTATCGGTCGCTTTGAATCGGCTGGCCGGCCAGGTAACTGTGATGAATGGATGCCATGTCTGTTTAATGGATGTGTGTTCGAAGAAAGGCTTATTGCAAACCGTTGATGGTATAGTCGAAGATTTCGAAATTACGCGGATCACCCAGCAGTCTGGTCTGGTAATCGCTTTTGAGCGGGTGCGAAAAGACAAAGGGCACGATCTCTTCATAGCGGCCACCATGTGAGCGTAATCCAACTTTGAGTGCGCTCAGATCGTGATGAGCCGGGGTGCGTCCAAGAACGACATCCCGTCCGCTCATGACCACCAGATCACCCATGCGATCTTCGGGCAGCTCCAGTTTTTGAGCTGCCAGGCTTTTATCTAGGACTTCGGTGACTCCTTCCTGTTGATGGCACCATTCGGCAACTTGATCGATGTTGCATTCTTTGGGGCAATGCACAACCGCAAAGGAACCCAGGGCGCCATGGTGGACGACATACGGATCGGTGATGGGCAGGATGACGGTGAAACCGTCTCCGAATGTTTCCTTCAAAGCGGTTTCGAGATAAATGACATTGGGGGATCCATCCGGCTTTTGTTTGGCGTTCATGCCATGATCCGCCGTGATGCCGACTCGCGCGCCCAATGCCAGTAATTCGCCGATGGCGTTGTCCAGTTGACGGTAAAACTCGATGGATTCGGGCATCTCCGGTTCGTAGGTGTGCTGCATGTAGTCGGTGGTGGACAAATAGAGGAAATCAGAGCGACCTGATCGGAGCAGGGCCACGCCTGCTTCGAGAACATAAACACTGGCTTCACCGCTGTAAATATGTGGAGTGGGTTTCCCGACCATGTCCTCCACATCATCAATGCCGTGTTTTTCCAGGGTAGCCTGGTTCGCTTTTTCACTTGAGAAGGCGATACCATCCAGTTGGTGGGCAAAAATGTCTCTCAATTTTTCTTTGGCGGTCACCACGCCGACTTTTCTCCCGGCTTTGGATGCCGCAGACATGATGGTGGGGGCCCGCAGGAAGGAAGCGGAATTCATCATGACTTCTTCTCCGGTGTCCGGATTCAAAAAATAATTGCCACAGATACCATGGCAGGCCGGGGGCCTGCCGGTGACGATGGAGGCGTTGTTGACATTGGTGAAGGAAGGCAAGGCACCTCGGGCCTGCGCCCGATGCCCTTCGACACTGATCCGTTTCAGGTTGGGCATGGCGTCCCGGGCCAGGGCTGCGTCCAGATAGGCATCGGCCGATCCATCCAGACAAATGACCGCAATCGGGTGTGGAGGAACGTTGTAGTTGATGTCATTTACCTGGAATGTCGCCGACTTTGGAGCTGTCGTATTCATGTGTGTCCAGACTAGGGGGATCAGGTTCCACAAGGCAATTGGTTTTCAGCCTTGGCTTGAATTTTTTTGGTTTGAGGTCATTTTGGAAGCATATGCGCAGCGTTTTGGTGACAGGAGGCGCCGGATTTATCGGGTCCAATCTGGTTTTGGAACTTCAGACCCGTCATCCGGAAGCCTGGATTGTGGTGGTTGATGATTTTCGATCCGGTCATTTCAGTAATTTGGAAGGATTTCGCGGGGACTGTATTGCGACGAATATGGCGGAACTGGACCTCTCAAAGCGGTTCCGTGACGGCGCATTTGATGCGATTTTTCATTTGGCCTCCATCACTGACACGACAGATCACGATCAGAAGCGTCAGGTGCACGACAACGTCGAAGGTTTCCGGAACATTTTAGACTGGGCATCGCATGATCAAACCCCGGTTGTTTATGCTTCATCGGCTGCTACTTATGGGAAGGCGCAATCAGTCATGACCGAGGAGACTGAGGCTTCACCTCAGAACGTGTACGCGTTCAGTAAAGTTCAATTGGACAATCTTGCCAGGTATTATCACCAGCAACATCCTGCCTGGAAGATCGTCGGGCTTCGTTACTTTAATGTCTTTGGACCTCGAGAAGCCCACAAAAGACATGCATCGAGTATGATCTATCAGTTGTTTCAGCAGATGAAGGCGGGTAAACGGCCTCGCATTTTTACCGATGGAGAGCAACGGCGTGATTTTGTCTATGTCAAAGATGTGGTGGAGGCCACAATTTTGTCTCTGATGGCACCGGATGCACGGATTTATAATGTGGGATCAGGGGAGTCTGCATCGTTTAACCAGATGGTTGCCGCCCTGAATCGTTCATTAGGGACTCAACTGGAGGCGGAATACTTCGAGAATCCATATCCTTTTTACCAGAATTTTACCCAGGCGGACATTTCACTCGCTCAAAAAGAATTGAACTATCAACCCGCTTTCAATCTAGACCGGGGAATCTCAGATTATGTAGACTGGCTTCAAAAGGAGACTTCCTCTTAACGATTTGTAAACGTACTCAGTATGACTGATCCCGCTCAACATACCTCTCAAACCGGTGGCACTGATGATGCAGATGCCACTAAGATGAATCCATGGCCCAAACGCGCAGCGATCGGCGGTGGCATCGGCGTGGTAATTCTATTCCTCGCCTACATGGCCATAGGCAGTTCGTTCTTCGTTCGATCCGTCGTGCTGCCCATTGTGGAAAAATCAATGATGGCCAAGGTCAGCGTTGGTGGGGTTTCCTTTAGCCCTTTTTCGGGTATTGAACTTCAGGATCTGGATTTTTCACCCGCCGATCAGGAAACGATGGTGTCGGCAAAACGCGCATCGGTTCAATACAGTCTGGGTGACATCATCGGGGGAACGATCAAATTGAACCAGCTTCATCTGGAAAACCCCACTGTTACGATCATCGAACGCGAGGACGGCAGCAGCAATCTGACCGATTGGCTGAACAGTCTGCCGCCCAGTCCGGACGCACCCCTTCCGATCATGGACCTCAATGATCTGGATGTGGCGAATGGAACGATTGTCTATCGGAAAATGGATTCCAGTCAGGCAGGGAGCCAAGTGGAAGTAGCCTTGTCAAAAGCGCATGTCTCCAGGATTGGGCAGGATCTTTCGGGAAACATCAACCTGGAGAGCTTGATTCGGATGGTGAAACTCAATGGTGATTCGAATGATCAGGAAGAGCTTCTCTCGACTCAAATCGCACTGAAAGGTGATTTGGATTTAAACGATGTGATGTTTCCGAAGAATTCATCCCTGTCTGGATCGATGACAGTGCAATCCACTTCACCGGCATATGCGGACTTGAAGGGGGTTGGCGGGGCGATTTCTTTGTCTGTTCAGCCTGATTCCATTGAGGATGTCTCCATTCATTTCTCAAAGGATGGACAATCGGCTGGCAGTATTGAACTTTCGGGGCCGATGAATTTCAACACCTTGGAAGGGGATCTTCAACTTGCGCTCAGCGGGTTGAACCGTCAGTTCCTGAATTTGGCCGGTGCCATCGTGGGATTGGATTTTGGGGAGACGATTGTTGACGGGACATTGTCCTGCGTATTGACAAAGGGAGCAAGCCAGGTGGCTATCAGCTCTGTGACCACAGCCAAGGATTTTTCAGTGGCTATGGATGGGATCGCTCTGCCTGCGATGGACATGGGGTTGAAGGTGGTTGCACGTTATGATGCGGAGCAGGAGTCCTTGCTCATCCGGGAATGGAACGTCAATGCCTCCAATGATGCCAAGACATGGCTGGAAGGATCCATCGACAAACCAGTTACTCTGTCATGGGGACTCAATCGGCAGAATTTCCAGGATTCGAAATTTCAACTAAGCATCAAGCAGATGGACCTGGTTCCCTGGAGTTCGGTTCTGGGAGGCGTTTTGCAGCAGGGAGAATTGAACGGGGAATTGGATGTGGCTTTCCTCCAGCAAGGGAAACGCATCCAGGCAAGCGTTCAAAGTGAAGTCTCCAAGGCAAACTTCGTCGTGAGTGAACAGACACTGAATGACCAGCGCATCCAATTTGAAGCCGGTTTGACGATCCAGGATTTTACCCGACTCTTGGTGAATCATGGAAATATGGAGTGGACCAACGGTTCAGGAGACGTATTGGCTTCTGTTTACAGTTCTGGGGGCTACCAGCTCGATAAGCCGGGATTGCAATTCCAGGTGGATGCCACCGGTAACCTTCCCTTGTTGGGTTCGATGCTGCCTGTCGAGGGTATGTTGATTGAAAAGGGGGAAGGGAAATTGGCGGCTCGGATTCAACAGAAGGAGAACGGGTGGTCGGGTCATGTTCAAACGGCCTTATCAGGTTATACCGGCAGTTTTGCGGGTGTTCCATTTCAGCAGTATTCGCTTGAACTTGGCACGGATGGCAACTTGCAGGGTGAAACATTTCGACTTGGCGACACTCAGATAGCATTCAAAGAAGGCTATGATTTAGGAGGCTCCATCGGCGTGAGTGGTGAACTCGATCTGTCGGCCATGAAGGGCTCGTTCAAAATCCAATCCTCCGGTCTCAACCGGTATGCCTTACAACCAATGCTCGGGACAAACACAGGTGAGGGGCCTTTCAAAGATGTCAAATTGAATCTGGAAGGAGCGCTGGATTTGGATTATTCAGCCGAAAGTTCCTTCCAGGGGAAGGTTGATATCACCGACCTTCAGTATGAAGATACCGCAACCGAAACCACCCAGAAACTCATGACCGAATTAGGGTGGGATCTCGGCTGGACCGCAGAGAAACTTGATATTCGAAATGGAACCTTGAGATTATCCCCGACTGCGAAGGCCGGGAATACCGTAAAGGTATCCGGACACTTGCCATTGCAGCCAGATCTTGCCTCAACAGGAGCCCTGAATGTCAGCTCTGCATCCTTGGATTTGACTCCGTACATGGATCTTTTGATGGCGCAAACGGAAACAAGCACGGAATCACCGGTTTCCGATACTCAGGAGAAGGAAGAGCCCGCAACCCCCACGCCACCACCAACTGGCGAACCCAAGCCTCTGGAAGTGCCACTGGGCGAGTTCGACGCGCATGTGGATATCGGAAAGCTTTTCGCCCGCGAGCTATCCGTTCAGGATTTTAAGGGAAGGATGCTTTGGCAGACCAACACCCTTCATCTGGAGCCTCTGTCCATGCAGGTGAATGATGGTCCTGTAAAAGCTTCGCTACATATGGATTTCACCCAGCCTGACTGGGGTTATCGGATGAACTTTGATGCCCAGAATGTCCCGGTTCAGGCAATCACTGATACGCTTGACCCCGCCAATAAAGGAAAAGTCAGTGGTTTGGTTTTAGCCTCAGGGGACTGGTCTGGTGAAGGCCTGACGGAACCCGCGCTGCAGCGCAATTTAAGCGGTACGATGTCGATGCAATACAAAGACGCGAACATCGAACTGGTCAGTCCCACCATCCGTTTATTGATGTCTCCGATCACCGCTCTCCTGCGGTTGCCGGAGTTGATGAAGACTCCCATCAGTGGATTGGAAGCAAATGTGAATGTCCAGAATCAGACACTTACTCTAAAAGACACCAAAGTGCTTTCAGATGCGTTTCAAGTGCACACAGGCGGGGAGATTCCACTAGCCAATGTATTGACCAACAGTGTTCTGAATCTTCCGGTTGAATTTCATTTGGAACGTTCCATTGCCAAAAAATCCAACCTCATTCCTTCAAGCGCCCCCAAAGATACACCCTTTGTTAAACTGCCGGATTTCGTCAAGTTGCAGGGAACGGTTGGCAAACCTGAGACAAAAACCGATAAACTGGTCTTATCCGGATTGTTGGTGAAGTCAGCCGCCGGACTGCCTCTCAATGTCGGGGAAGGCGCTGTCAATGCGCTCAAGGGAGTGGGCAATTTTCTGGTGGGTGATTCTGGAAAGAAGGAGGAGGATGAAGACGCTTCTGAGGAATCAAAAAAAGAAGGCCAGGAGGAGCCTTCAACCGGAGTCCTGCAACAAGTCAATCCGTTTAAACTATTCGATCAACTGCGGGGTAATCGGGATAAAAAAGAAGAGGAACCATCCAAGGAGGAACAGTAAATGAAACACATCCATTTCACCGCGTCATTACTCTGTTTGTTGCTGCTGGCTGCTTGCGGTAAAAATGAAGAAACTGCCGCCACGGAAGATGAACAGAGCCAAACTGAAGGGAACACCTCTTCCTCCGGTAATCCATTGACGGCTCCGGTTGATTATCTTGGGGCAGTGAATACGGCGAATAAAATGGCCAATAAAACACTGGAGTTATCCCAGGTAAACAAGGCCTTACAGGAGTATCGCATCCTCGAGGGGCGTAATCCTGCCAGTTTATCCGTCCTGGTTCAGGAAGGTCTTCTGGCGAAGGAACCCACCGCCCCTTACGGGATGGAGGTCAAATACAACCCACAAACCGGACAGGTGGCCATCGTGCCTGTTCAACCCGCTCAGCCCGCGGGGCGTTGAGCGTTTTCGTGGTTCCATAACGAGAACTCCCATCTCCGAAGAGATGGGAGCCGGTGCGTGCGCCTCCAAGTTGGCGGGTGTCGTGCGGACGAGGAAGGTATGTGCGAATACCTGTGCGGTTCCTCGATTGCTGGTTGCTGTGCGCCAGACTTGGATGGCCAGATGGTTTGTTGGTTAGCGTAATCGATGGAACGAGTTCATCTCCCTTTGTTCTCCTTTTCTCTTTGCTATGATTCAGTTCGTACTATCCGTTCCTATCTCATTTGATAGAACGCAGACTCGGTGCCATTCCAGAAAATGAGAGAATTGTAACATGATTGACTTGGTTTTGTGGACTTCTGGAGGCAGGATTGATGTCGTTATGAAATCCACCACAGCTTGCTTTCGAGATATTTTGCGTCTGTTCGGCCCGGTTTTGTTGTTGATGCTGAGTGTTCAATCCTCTTTTGCGTCCCCCGAAGCTTTTGAAATTGGTAAATCACAGACCAACATGCTGCCGGGTGGTAAAGAGGCGGACGGTATTGTCGGGGATTTTCTGATGCGAAATAACCTGATTGAGGCCGTGATTTCAAATGATGCACCTTTCCGGAAAGCGGACATGGGGGGCTGGTGGGACGCCGTGAGTCCCGGGTGCTTATATGACCTGACACTCAGAGGCGCCGATAATGACCAAATCACCGTTTACTCCCCATCCAATCAGCGCGGACCGGTGACTTATGTCAGAGTGGCGGATGCCGGGGAATCGGGTGAGGCTGTCGTTGAAGTGTTGGTGTCTGCTGCGAGTAATGATGGGGTCGAAATCATTCACCGTTACCAGTTGCGTGACGATTGGCATGGTTTGCTCATTTCGACCCGCGTTCATAATCAATCCGACAAAGCAGTGGAATTTGATCCCATCGATCAATGGAAACCGACCAATGACAAGAAAACGGTGGCCGGCATCACTCTTTGGGATTCCATTGATCCTGCCGACAAATGTGGATACGCCTCGGCATGGATGGAATTGGATGGGTTCATTGTTCCGGGAGTGGAACCTCTGACCATTGAATCGGGACAAAGCATGTCCTGGGCTCGAGCGATTGCTGTCGGGACTTCTCCAGCTCAAGCGTTTGGTTATCTGGCTGCGTTGAAATCCGGTTCCGGTACCTTGAATGGTATGATAAAAGCGCCCAATGGCCAGGGAGTAGCCACCGCAGCCGTGACATTGAAACGCGGTGAATCCACATTGACGGCCTATCCAGACTCGGACGGTCAACTGGGGCTGCAATTACCTGTGGGGGAATATGAACTTGATATCAGTGATATGGGAAGGTCGACAGTTCATCAAACCGTAAACATCACAGCCGACACTTCCACCTCTTTTCAAACGACCATGAATTCCCCGTCAAAAATCGATTTTGACATTCGTGATTCGCAGGGACGTTCCATTCCCTGCAAAGTGCAGTTTAAGGGAGTGGAAGGTACAGAGACTCCCAACTTGGGCCCGGCAAATCGTGCGCATGGTTGTGTCGATCAATTTCATTCTGAAAAAGGTGTCTTCAGCGTTCAATTGACCCCCGGGAAATATCAGGTGACGATCACACACGGTATCGAATTTGGTCACATCCGAAAAATCATCGACCTTCAACCCGAAAGCACTTTGGCATTCAAGGGGCAGTTGAATCGACTGATCGATACGAAGGGCTGGGTCAGTACCGATTTTCACAATCATTCCACCCCGAGCGGTGACAACACCACCAAGACGGATGATCGAATCATCAACCTGGCCGTCGAACAGATTGAATTTGCGCCCACCACCGAACACAACCGTCTCTATGACTGGACCCCGCACATTGAAAAACTCGGATTGACCCGGGAAATCCTGAGCGTGCCTGGGATTGAGGTCACTGGGTCGGGGGCTCATTTCAATGCCTTTCCGTTGACTCCGGTTCCATTCACTCAGGATTACGGCGCTCCTCAATGGCAAAAGGACCCGCGTCTCAACGCCATCGTCCTCCGGGACTATCAGGGAGCAATGCCTGAACGTTGGGTGCACCTCAATCATCCGGACATGGTGGCGGATTTTGTGGATCGCGATACTGATGGACGCCCGGACCTGGGATACGTTGGACTTGAAAATCTGGTGGATGCAGCTGAGGTATGGGGGCAGAACATTCTTGCAGACGCGCCTTATTACATCGCCGAGGCCGCCAACAAACAACCGATAGTCCGCAACCATCGTGAGTTTATCTGGAAACAAATGCTGAATACAGGCCGCAAGATGTGGAGTGTGGCCGTTTCCGATGCTCATTCAGTCCATGGCAACGGGGTGGGGGGATGGAGGACTTACATTCCTTCTTCCACGGACGAGCCCTCCAAAATTGATTGGAAGGAAATTGTTCGAAACGCCAAAGCCGGCCGCATGATGATGACCACGGGGCCTTTTCTCGAAGTCACGACCGAGGATGGACAAATCAGCGGTGGCTTCACGCGCGCCCAAGGATCCATCCAGTTGCATGTTAAAGTTCAATGCACCGATTGGCTACAGATCGATCGCATACAGGTGCTGGTGAACAGCCGTAAAGACCCTTCGCTTAACTTCACATCGAGCACACATCCGGATATGTTCCAGAACGGTCGGGTTTCATTCGATCAAACCATTGATGTGCCACTCAGTGAAGACAGCCATCTGATGGTGGTTGCTTATGGAGAAAACACAGACCTTTCCGTAGGCTACGGCAGCAGTACTCAGTCCTCATGGAAACCCTGTGCCTATCACAATCCCATTTATGTGGATGTCGATGGCAACGGGTTTCAACCTAATGGAGACACCCTTGGATGGGAACTCCCAGTGAAACGTCTGGATGTGGACGAAGTCAAATCCATGATTGAACGCCGCAAACCCTGAATCAAAGCCCCCCAAAAAGGTAGAACGTGCCAGCCTGTCCCGCGACTGCGTGGATCCTTGGCGCGTCCCTTGTGGTTATCAAATGCCATTTACCTTTGGTTACGGGAAGCCTGAGGTTCTCAATACCCTGCCGCATTTGAGTACACACCACAGAGGTAAAGGTGTTCGATTACGTCAGGGTTTCCCTTGGATGGTAAAATTGAAATCGAAAGCCACAAGGAGCGCATCGAGACGATACGATCTACCTGGAGCCCACCAAAGGTGGAATTTTTATAGCCTCTTTCAGTGCAATCCGCTTGATTCTTCGAATCAGAGTTTGATGATCAGATCAAGTTGGCTGTTTTCTTGCGTGACTCGTTCGCCATCTGTTTCTTGTAATCGATGAGTTTGTTTTGAAGCTCGGGATTTTGTGAGGCAAGGATGGAAACGGCCAGTAACCCAGCGTTTTTTGCGTTGCCAATGGCGACGGTCGCCACCGGAATGCCTCCGGGCATTTGGACAATGGACAGCAGGGAGTCGAGCCCATTCAAGGCCTTGCTTTGCACGGGGACACCGATAACGGGGAGCGGCGTATGGCTGGCTACCATGCCAGGGAGATGCGCTGCTCCGCCGGCTCCTGCGATAATGACCTGCAGCCCTCGTTCGTGGGCTTGGTCGCCATATTCGGCCATGTCATGCGGTGTGCGATGAGCGGACACAACGCGTGCTTCAAATTCTATTTCAAACTGCGCACACACTTCCGCCGCAGCTTTCATGGTGGGCCAGTCGGAATCGCTACCCATGATGATGCCCACTCTGGGCCGGGTTCCATCGTTTGTCTGATCGTTTTCCATGTTCAATCTTCCTTGGATTCCTCTTTTTTGCCTTCCTTGGACGACTCGGCAGGGATGGCAAGGGCTTCCAGTTTGTTCTTAAGATCGGCTAATTGGTTTTCGAGAGATTGGTGACTCGATTCCATCTCCTGAATCTTGTTGCGCAGGTTGCGCAGATCATCGCCGGGTTGGTTCTGGCGATTGAGGGTGTCGATCGTGCTTCGTGCCGCTTTGTGTTCGGCAGAATCCGGATCAGCACTCAGCCATCCATTCATTTTTACGATGGCCCTGGAGTCGCCAAGCTTGGCCAAAGCGCGGATGGCTCCCAGGCGGATATTGTTCTTTGGATCCTGTAAATGACCCGTGATGAAACTCAAGACCATGGACTTGTCCTCCAGATGTCGGCTCAGTTGAGCCAGGGTGGACAGGGCGCTGGAATAGCCTCTTGTCGTGAATTCCTGTTTGCGTTGCATGAGTGTGTTCAGAATAGGCATGACATAGTCCGCGTCATCCTGGGATTCCATCGCTGAGATGGCGGCCTCGGTCAGACGGTTGCGGTAGGAGGCTTTGTTCAGGAATTGAAGCAACACCGCCGGGATTTCCGCATTCCCATAATTTCCAATGGCATTCAGGGAACGACTCACAATCATCGGGTTGGATTCTGATTCCACAACATGTTTGGATGCGGCATAGGCGTCCGGATGGTAAAATCTCGCGACAGCCGATTGCACAGCATAGCGTACCCGGGCATCATCCTGGTCGCGGGATTCCAGCAAAGCGGCAAGGGATTCAGGTGTATGCATGCCACCCAGGGCGTCCGCAGCTTCCAGTCTTACTCCGTAAAACGGGTCGTTGTTCAATCGTTCCTTCAATGCTTCAATGGATTTTTGCGACTTGTTTTTTTCCAGATCCTTGACAGCAAAGACTCGTCCCATGACATCCGACTCATCCTTAAGTTGTGCCAATAGCAATGGCGTTGGTTTTGAAAAACTGACCTTGGCCAAAAGCGTGTATTCCGGATCGAATCGTACCACTTCAGGTGCATCGGGCAATGGGATGTAGAAATCTTCTGCTTTTTCACGGATGGTCATCGGGTGGTCGATCACGGCTTCGCTGGTTTTGAAGCGAATGGTGGCCGGGACTTCAAACAGCATGACCTTGTCGCCGATTTTCTGATTCTGTTTCACGGAAACTTTTGCCAGTTTCAATTTTGAATCCCAGGAATAGGAGAGACTGAGGTCCGGGTGTCCTCCGTGAAAGACGTATTGATCAAAAAATCTGTCAAAGGACTGACCTGACAGCTCTTCAATGACTGCGTTCAGGTTTTCCGTTACCACGACTCCGTAAGCGTGGCGCTCTAGATAGGTTTGAACGCACTTGCGATACAAGTCTTCTCCTAACCTTGAACGGAGCATGTGAAGGATCCAGCTTCCCTTGGGGTAGGCTCGGTAACCGAATTGTTCCATGGGCCGATCGTAAGCGCGATGGACAATGGGAGTCTCATCGCTGTGTCTTCCGGCAAAGCCCCGTGCATTTTTATACATTTGATAAAGGAAGGCATCCCGCCCGTTTTTGTGTTCTTCGAACAAAGCGTCATAATAGGTGGCGAATCCTTCGTTGAGCCAGAGGTGACTCCAGTCCTTGCAGGTGACGAGATCACCAAACCATTGATGCGCCAATTCATGTGCGACAAGCCCCTGGCTGGATCGAAGGTTTTCCGTGTCGGAAGTGAAAAGGGTGCCGTCGGTGAGTGAAGTCAGGCTGGTGTTTTCCATGCCGCCTGCGACGAAGTCGTTGACGCAGATCTGATCGTATTTTGCCCATGGATACGGCACACCGATTTCCTCTTCGAAAAACGCCATCATTGCTTTCGTGTCCTGAAAGGAATTTTGTGCCTGCTCAATTTCAGAAGGCAGCGTCCAGAACGCCATG
>Ga0255778_10000457_pt1 | contig 37963 bp, 61 predicted proteins | sample 071ome_31_FD_179976 | JGI IMG/M metagenome (GOLD analysis project Ga0255778, IMG submission 179976) | Coastal salt marsh microbial communities from the Groves Creek Marsh, Skidaway Island, Georgia - 071405CT metaG (version 2) | ecosystem: Environmental > Aquatic > Marine > Intertidal zone >...
ATAACAACAATAGGAGCATTATATGCAAACATTAAAAGACTTTACAGATTTACAATACTACAACAAATTGCGCTGTGCAGACGGAGACGTTGTACAGTACATTGCAAAGTGTATTAAACTTAAAAGACATTTTTTAATTACTGTTAAAAATGACGTAGTACTAAATGTGGATTATTATTAAAAAAAATGTGTTGCAGCACTTGTAATTTGTACATGCTGCACTATATGTATAGTATAACAACAGTAGGAGCATAGTATGCAAACAATTACAAAAACATTAGACAGTGCTATACGTGTTACACTAGTAGCAGATGATGCGGAGTGGCGTGCAGAGTTTGAAGAATATGGATACGACACAGATATGTGGGCTACATATGGAGATGGAGACGTTTGGAGAGACAACGTTGAAGTGGTGGATGTGTTAGAAGCAGAAGAGTTTGGCTTTATATGTGGCAATACAAGTGACAGACGTGTATATGGCTTTACAGTAGATGTATACAAAGCAGAAGAAGCAGATGATACATTTAGTTTTTGGATTACAGAAGAAGCATATGAGGCGATAGGCTAACAAAAAAAGTTTAAAAAAATGCAAAAAAAGTTTAGTGTAGCACTTGTAATTTGCAAATGCTGCACTATATATAAAGTATAAGTTAACAACAACAAGCAAATGGAGTATATTGCTAATGACAAATTTTGTATTTTTTAACGCTAATGATGCACATGTAAAAGTTACTGTAAATGACACAGTAGTGGGCTACGCTGACACTGTGGGTGGGCTAGTTGAGCTGTTTTTGCAAAATAACTTAACGCACAATGATACATTTATGCACAGCAGTGATGTAGATTTTGCTAGTGAAGAAGGGTTTGCTAGTGATGATGCAGCACATGAGCTTATAGATGAAGCTATGGAGCAAGCTGCACTAGTGTAAAAAAATAAAAAAAAGTTTGCGCAAGTACTTGTAATTTGCGCAAGCTGCACTATATGTATAGTATAACAACAGCATAGAGGGTTATTATGCAAAACACTAATACTAAAACAGCACGTAGCATTGTACGTAAAATCTTAAAAGCAAACAACGTAAAGTATAGCGCACATTCCTACACTAATAAATGTGCAAATCCTAGCTTGCGCAACTTGTGCTTTTTAACGTTAAATCTTACTCCTGCTGTAGTGCAACAAATTGCACAGCAGTTAAATGTTAGCAAAGTACATGCAACAAAGCCTATGTTTTACAATGTGCATCCTAACGCACGTTATTTGCGCATTGTACATTGCGCAAAATAATTAAAAAAAAGTTTGCTGCGCCTCTTGTAATGTGCAGCAAACGCACTATATGTATAGTATAAGCAAAACAGCATAGAGGTGCAAAATGAGAGATTATGGTATGTTTAGTGCAGAGGGCAATGCTGCCGTACAAAAAATTGTAGAGGATGCCCGCCAGCTTTACGATATTGGCGAGTATGGCATTGAGGCTGTTTGGAACTGGGCACAAAATGAACTTGTTGCTCTTACCTACCAAACACGTTTTGAAGAAGCAACCGACACTGCCGTACGTGAAGCAGTTTATGACGCAATCATATAGGAGGGCAATCAATGTCATATGTAATCTACGAACAATCATCCACAATGATCATGGGCAAGCCCTATATGGGAGAGATGCGTCCGGATCACCGCAAACAGTACAAAACACTGGCAGCAGCGGAAGCAGCTCTTACCCGTGCAAGCAAGCAGTGGTGGAACATGATCGGGCGACTGGGCAATGAGCCCGCAGAGAACGATCCACGCTATCGTATGGCTATCGCAGCCAAAGCCTACTTCCATCAAAACATTGAGAAGAAGGTCGCTAAACGCAACTTGAGCACAGGTATCGTATATGAGGAGGCTATCAATACTCCAGCGCATATGAGCCCTGCTTGTGAAACATATTGGAGCATGTGATGTTTGTGATTCAAATGCTAAACAGCAACAATGAGTGGGAACTGTGCCATTTGGTGTTTGACAGCCGTGCAGCAGCAGAGCAGTTCTATCGTGAGAACTTGAGCATGTTCGACGACTACGAAATCACTGAGATGAAAAAATATTAAAAAAAGTTCAGTGTGCCTCTTGTAATTCACTTGAGACACACTATATTAATAGTATAAGCAAAACAACGCCACGGAGGGCAATCATGGCTACTAGAGCTCGTATCGGAATCGAAAACGCAGACGGTTCAATCACAACATCTTATCATCACTGGGACGGTTACCCAGCAGGCTTAGGCTTCAACCTTATTTCGCATTGGGACCATCCAGAGATACTGCGTGAAGCAATCTCACTAGGTGATGCATCGCATTGGGGTAAAACAATCGGCGAGCAGACAGACTTTGACTGCCGTGGCGATGGATACTACGAACAGAATGTATACTATGGTCGCGATCGCGGCGAGACTGGTGTAGGTCCTAAGGTATACGACACCTATGCAGTGTTTGAGAAGAGCTTCCTACGCAATACACCTGCTGGTGAGGAGTTTGCATACATCCTACGCCAAGACGGCACTTGGACACTGATCGATGTATACGCCAAAGACATCAAGCATGACGCAGAGGACGACATTATCATTGCTCGTGCTGATATGATCAAGTACCAACGCAAGCACATGAAAGGAGCAGCATAATGACACTCGCTCCGGAACTGGTAGACAAGTATAACCGAGCAGCATACCTTGAGATGGATGATGAAGTCTATCGTGTGATTGCGTTTGATGATGTAGATCAAATGATGTATATCGAACATGAGGAAACCGGAGACAGTCATCAGTTGGATCCGGAAGAACTGACCACTGTTTCTCGCTTTTACGAAATAGTGGAAATAAAATAAAAAAAGTCAGGTGTCCCTCTTGACATCACGGGGCACCAGCACTATATGTATAGTATAGGCAGCAAGGAGTGTTAGATGGCTTATTGGACTCATACACAAAAACCAATCGGTGCTTTCCAAGAGAAGGAAGTGGGCAACTGGTTTGAATATTCCATCAACGATGACACTGGTGCGTTCTGCGAAGACTTTCCACACAAGATTTGGGTATGCGATGGCTACCGTTATGGACACGTTCTAAAGACTCGTGTGGTTATCTGCATTGACGAGGACGAGTTCGGTTTGCCTGTAACACAGAAATGGTACACCAAGAAGCATAGGGAGTATGCGGTATGAAGGTTCTAGCAGTGGTTTTGGGTTATGGTATCTTTGCGGTATGTGGTTATCTATATGGTCATCATGTGGGATACAACGAGCCGAGAGTAGATCAACGAGCTGTAGAAAAAGCAGTTTATGAGGCACTTTTTTTGCAATAGGCTCTTGACATTTTCAAAAGATGCACTATATTAATAGTATAAGCAACACAGAGGGCAACATGGAAGAACTAGAGTTTGAATATGTAGAAGAACAGCGCAGCAGCTGGATCATGAACGCAGTGGTTAACGGCCTAAGCACAGGCATGAACTTGGCACTGTTGGTTGGCGGCATCATTTATATTGTGGGGTAAGATATGAACGAACTATTGGAAATGATCGAAGACTTGGAAACGATCTCTACTATGACAATGCATCCAGCATTGGAAGAGACCATTGAGCGCATTCTACAGAAGTATGAACAGCGCAAAGAGGATCTCGAAGCAGAGATGGAACGCCAATACGAAATGGAGTTCGCAGGCGTAACTAGAATCCTCGATAAGCGATGGGAGAAAACAGCAATATAACAAAACGCCCTCTTGGTGGAATAGGTAGACACAAGAGACTTAAAATCTCTCGCTGGTTACAGCGTTCCGGTTCGAGTCCGGAAGAGGGCACCAAAGGACCTATAGCTCAATGGTAGAGCGCAGCGCTCATAACGCTTCGGTTCTAGGTTCGAATCCTAGTGGGTCCACCAACTTTTTTTGCTGTCTCCTTAGCTCAGCTGGATAGAGCAAGTGACTTCTAATCACTAGGTCGGGGGTTCGAATCCTCCAGGGGACGCCAAAAAAAGTTGAAAAAAAGGTCGCAATTTGTGACAACCTATACTATATTAATAGTATACAAAAGAGGAGACACGATAATGGGGGCTACATCAGGAGAAGTGCTGTTATACTGCATGATCTTTCTCCTAGTGTTAGGCGTACTAGGATTGACAATCAAACTTATGATGCGACCTGTGTTTGTTGCAGTCGCATTCGCAGCAGTAGGGTGGCTGCTGTATCTTGAAGCAATAAACAAACTCTAAGAGGGCAAAATGAACGTTAAATTTAAATCAGGTTACTTTAGTTTCAAAGGTCGTGACATCGACGTAACAGATAAGGTATTGCCATTGTCACAAGGTTTTAAAATAGGAGTTCGCGGCGGCTACGTCACAGTAGACGGTAAAGCTGTGGCTGGATATCCAGATCGTAACATCAAGGTCTATGTATCCAGCGAGTCAGAGTATACACAAGTATCTGACTCCGTAGTCGCCACGGCCGGTGAAGAATCGGACGAACAGATCATCGAACGACTGCGTGACCGCTTTGACATGTTAACAGACATGACCAAAGCCGTAAAGAAAGGTGATGTGCGAGCAATGATCGTATCAGGACCTCCAGGTGTTGGCAAGTCGCATGGCGTCGAACAAGTACTAGAGAGATACAAGACCATGGAGCATCTAGGCGCCCCTAAGAAGTTTGAAGTGGTCAAAGGTGCTATGTCAGCTTTAGGTCTCTATGCCAAACTGTACAAGATGGCAGACGAAGGCAATGTGGTTGTGTTTGACGACTGTGATTCGATCTTCGCAGATGAACTCAGCCTGAACATCCTTAAGGCAGCACTAGATTCGAAGAAGGTGCGTAAGATCCATTGGAACACTGATTCGCACAAGCTGAGAGCAGAAGGCATTCCAGACAGCTTCCAGTTCAAAGCTTCAGCCATCTTCATCACAAACCTCAAGTTCGACAAAGTAAAAGGCAAGCTGCGTGAGCACTTGGAGGCACTTGAAAGCCGTTGTCACTACATGGATCTAACCATTGACACCGATCGCGAGAAGATGCTGCGTATCCGTCAAGTGATCCAAGACGGCATGCTCAAGCCATACAAGCTCAGCGATGCTCAAGAAGAAGACATCATTGACTTTGTAGACATAAACAAAAATAGACTCCGTGAACTCAGCTTACGTACAGTGCTCAAGGTTGCGGATCTAGCCAAGAGCTTCCCAAATCGTTGGGAGAGCTTTGCAGAGAATACTGTAATGCGTAGAGCATAGCCCTCACGCTCCGCTTACAGTATGGCAGCAAACGTAGCCCTCACGCTTTGCTGTCACAATGCAGCAGCAGGACCGCCCTCATCCTGCTGCTGCTATCTTTTTTAAAAAAAGATGAGAAAAAAGGTCGCAATCTGTTTTAGACACACTATATTAATAGTATAAGCAACACAGGAGTTGACAATGATTAGAGTTTTTAACAGCGCATACTTCCGTGAAACAGGAGACGAGCGTTTCATTCCTATGGATGAGGTCAACGTAGTAACACAGAAGATAGACTACAATGGCGCTCCTTACATCCTGTTCGAGCACAAAGACTATCCACTAGGTGGCTTGTATGCGTGGTTTGATGGCGCTTACTGGCAATGTGATTTAAACTAAGAGGGCAACATGGAAAACTTACTTGCAGCATTGATCTTAATCTCCGCACTTGAAGGAAACACTCAACCAGCGCAGGGATATAACACACAGAGCCAATACGCTCCTACCACAACCACGCAACAAGGACATGCCTGTGGCACATATGTGGTAACCAATCGTCAGCGCATGGGTCAAGTTCTTATGCAGCGCATCAACACTTGCTCAGGTGCAGTAATGAGCCAGTGGTGGCAAAAAAAATAAAAAAAGTTGAGTGTGCCTCTTGACATTTGCTAAACGCACACTATATTAATAGTATAACAAGACAACGAGGGTTAAGATGTCTACAGATTTACGCAGCAGCACACAAGATGTAAGCCTAACAAGATTTTGGGCAGGCTTAGAGCAAAAAGTCCAAGTGACTACACCACGCCCAAGCAACCTAGGTCCGCTTACCACAGCAGACAAAATGTTTCAATCAATACAGCTTACACGAGATGAGGCCCGCAGCCTTGCATTGGACTTGTTCCGTTTTGCTGAAGGTCAAGAAGTGGAGGATGTATAATGGACTACAGAGATCTAGCACTTGAAATGATAGAAGAGGGCATGGTAGATGCTCACTACATGTTGATCGCTTGTCTAAAGTATATGAGTCAAGATGAGGTTAAAGACATGCTCACCGTCAATGAATACCTGTCAGACTGGGAGCAAGCGTATGCAGACCAATGACATCCTAGAACGGCTGGACAACCTGTTGGATGATGTAGACGAGTGCATCCAACAGTTACCGCTCAAGCCGGAACGCAAGCGGCAGTTGGCCTCAATGGTATACGAACTGTGGATGCAAGTAGAAGATGATGTAACAGTACCTCCGGGAGACTTTGACTGATGTATATTGTAAAAGACTATCTAACTGGCGAGACTGTTGCTGTAGTAAGCCGCAAGGCAGATGCTGTAGCAATGATTCGCACCAACCTAGACGACAAACGTTTGATCATAGAGAAGGCACGAGTATGAAAATGAATGCACGCCAAGTCCAGCAGCTTATGGGCTATCTTAGAAATGTAGCAGAAGTAGATCCCAACGATACTATCGCCAACGGTGCTAGTCAAATCGCATACGAACTAGAGACAGTGAAGCTGCCGTTTGACACTGATACACTCAACGAGAAACGTATGGCCATCCTGCGTTATGCGTACAGCAAGCGTGAACAGTACATCAAACACCCTGAGGCACGCCATGCAGTGGATCTTCTAAGAGTTGAAAAACCTAGAAAAAAGTTACGCAAAAAGGTCGTAATCTAAAAAACTCACACTATATTAATAGTATAAGCAAACAGACATAGAGGGTAAAACATGTCATACACTGTAGCAGAACTAAAGAAGATCATCGATGAAGCCAAAGCTGTAGCATATGCAGAAGCTGACGCATTTGAGAACAAGTACTTCCCAGATGGTGGCTGGGGTGCATGTGGCTTTGCTTGGGTAGACATCTTCCGTTACAATGACAAGCCTATCAAAGGCAATACCAAGATGGGTCGTGCGCTAAAGGCAGCTGGCATAGAGCAGAACTGGCAGCGCACATTCAGCATATGGAATCCTAGCAAGTATCCTACACAGAACATAGACACACTGGAAGCTGGCGCCCGTGCTGCTGCTAAGGTGTTAGAACGCTACGGCTTTACTGCATACGCAGGCAGTCGACTAGATTAAACGGTCGTTGCTCATTATCTCCTTAGGTTGTTGATAGGAAGTCCGCAGTGTTTGACCGTGCTGCGGATTTTCTTTTCTCGGTCGGTAGAGAAAAATAAAAAAATTTTCTGGTCGGGGGGTCGCATATTATATAATAAAATCAAGCACTTAGCAAGCGTAGTAGTGGGGTTGCAAAATCACCACCTGCGATCCATAAGTACTTCTCTATAATTTTTCGTAGCGCAAATTTTTTTGGTTGCAGGACCCTTTTCGAAAGAAAGCGGCTCTCGGACCCTTTTCATAAATATTGTATGCAAATACTACAAGGATATATCAAACGTCATACCAGTTCAGGTGCTGTAATAAGTTCACGCTATAGAGGCACAGACGCTATAGCACCAGGTTGTACACTAGCAGTGAATACCAACGTGTATTACACTTATGAAGAGTCGGCAGGTCGTCGTCGTGCAACACGAGTAGAAACTGCTCCATTTGATTTAGACGACTAAAAATCTCATCTACTGCGAGCTGACGAAGTCGAGTCAACGAGCTGTTCAGCTGTGCTGAACTTATAAATACCATATGAATCATTGGTTTGTTTGGGTACACCGTACAAGTGAAGATCCTTTCAACTATCCCTATTTTGGGAAGGTTCAGTATTTTCGTACCGAGCTCATGTACCACGATTTTGCCATAGTAGAACATCCAGATTATCCCGGACCATATAGAGCACGTTTTATAGCTACACATGTTAAGGAGCACATGATCAGCTATGTAGCGTTGAAATATGGTGATGTATGCTTTGAGTATACACCTTTAAATGGCATAAAAGACTTAACCATGTCGTTAGGCACCGTATGACACGTCGATAGGTACCGTACGAAGCGGTGAGTGTATTTTTTCTTTTGTGTAGAGGAATAGTATTGTGGCTTGTGATTGCGCTGAACCGCAAGCAGCTTCGCTGCTGTTAGGAAAATGCGTTTACCGCAAGCGGCTTTTGGGCCAGTGCGTTTTGTATAAGCGTCTATATTTTGTATATACGGGTTCACGGGCGCAAACTCTCGGGCAATCTATTGTGTATGTACTCATCACTGGTTTTGTGTAGCCAGTGCGCATGGTTAAGTTGTGCTATGTGTAGTGGATAAGCCATTTCTTGTTGGAAGTCTTCTTTGCTCATTTGTGCCCAACGCAGTATTCGATCTCTACACAGTCTATAGCGTTTAGCAGGATCTCTACAAGCATCCACATCCGTATCCCAAGGATAACTGTGATAACCTCTTGGTTGGAGATTTGCGCTTTCCCAATGACAGTGTGCAAATGTTATGTGTGGTCTAGCAACAGCATAAGCTCTGTAGGTTTTTTCTGTGGGACTGTGCTGTCGTTGATTGGGATATGATTCTGTGATTATGTTTAGGCAACCTTGAGCACTGATGTCAAACAGACTGCGATCTTGAAAGCTAATGGGTTCACCTGGTGCTTCATGCGTCTGTGGATTGCGATAAAACTCAGCTGCACTGCGTTCTATATCTGAATCTAAATAGTTGATTGGATCATTGCCGCCTGAACGTATCACTTCTAAATCCATTTCTGCTGTGTCAAAGTTGTGATAGTTTCTGTTGCCCATGGTGTGATATGCCGTGTGTCTATATGCTCTTACCGTCATTAGATCTGTGTACAGTGCTGCTCGCATTTCATGTGGACGTCTATTTAGACAGGTAAATCGTCGATCAGGCTCAGGTAGATCTCCTGCACAGTGCCATTCTTCAAACCACAGTCTAGGTTGATGTTCCCAATAGTCGTATACGCCCCATGTGAGATCAGGAAACAGTCGTTTGCCACGATCTCGTAAACTGTCACTGCACACAATCACAGTGATTTGATTGGGTCTTATTCTGTGACGTTTTACCCACTTTCTATATGTGTGTTCATAACTGGATTCATATGCTCGTGTGTATTCACTGGCTGCCATTATCAACACCGTGCTGCCTGGATGCTGCACAAGATTTTGTATTACCGCTTGAGGCAAATCCTGTTGAGGTTGATCCACATGCCAGCGTTCCAGTTCTAGTCCGTGTATTTCAAACAAGGTGTTGGGCAAACCAGGATCTTCTGTTTCTGGTATATCCAATCCCCACAGTCTGGGAGTGGGTCTGTTTCCGTCTAAACTGTACCAATAATCATACTTCATTTGCTAACCTTATGATTTTTTTTGCTGCTCGTTGATTGTATCTATCTTCAAGTAGGCTGTTTCTGTTGTGTGCAATTTTATCTCGCAGTAGTTGCACAATCTCACCAGGCTCCCAATCAAAACGAATGCTGTCAAACTGACTGCATATTCTTTGTTGCATGTTGGGTATGAGATCTGTGCTCATATCAAACAGTTCTGTGTATGGTTCACAACCCAGTTGTGCTAGATCTGTGTTAGCACCACATTCGCCTATGATCACAAATGGGTGTCCGTACAGTATGGCTCGTGCAGTTTTTTCTGTGTAGAATCTCATGGTTGAGTTTTCTGTGGAATATTCACTTTCTGTGACTATGCTGAAGTTGCTGTCTCTGTACAGTTTCCAGGGGCGTAAATCTGCACTACCACCTGCACCTAAATCTCGTTTGGTATCTAGTGTTCTTTGCACACCTGAGTTTGTGTAAGTGTCGGCGCACAAAGCATATTGGTTGATGTATTCTCTTTCGTATGTCACAGGGTTGCTCACAAAACCTTGATCTATTTCGCCAAGTCTTTGCAGGTGATACAGTGCAAGGTGACGGTGCGGTGCTAGGTGCATTCTGCGATTAAAGCACACATATTTTTTTGTTTTAGGTCTAGTGAGCCAACTGTGATCAAACTCTGTGTAGCGAACTCTACTAAACTCACTCCATCCAAACACACCAAGTGCGTGTATTCTTTGAGAATCGGGTATGTGATTTTTTTCAGCCCATGCTGCATACACACGATGTTCATGTAGATTACTGGTGATATAAAACACATGTTTGGGATTGATTTCACTCATGTTTAACGTGTGATGTATGTGCGTGTACACATCTTCTGTGAGTCTACGATAACGATGTTCAAGATCATTTTTTATAATGATTCTGACATCAGTTTTTTGTAGTGCTGGCCAATACTGTGAGTGTATCATGCATCTTGGTTCAGCATCAAACTCTGCTGCACTGATGGGTCTTTTTTCACGTAGTTCGTGTACACAATCTGTGATTGTATACCAAGTGTGATTTTCTAGTTCACGATTGTATTTAGGATGCGGATACGGAGAATACAGTTCTCTTCTAATCACAAAGTAACCACTATAGTCTTGCATGGAGTATTTAATAAATAAGTTTGATGAGATGGATGGGTTTGGTTTTGATATTAGGGGCTTGCGGACCAAGTGTAAATGACAGTGTGGTCACTGCACAGCCTTATATAGGTCTTAGTGAAAGAGCTGATCGCAAACAGATACGTGAGTTTGTGGGTGTTGATCCTGTGCGTACTGAATGGTGTGCTGCTTTTGTTAATGCCGTGTTAGAACTAGACGACATACCCAACTTGAATGATCAAAGCAACTATCCTCCATTAATGGCACGTAGTTTTCTTTATTGGGGAGAACATGTAGAACGTGCTGATATACAACGTGGAGATGTTGTTGTTTTTCCAAGAGGTACACAAGGCTGGCAAGGACATGTCGGTTTCTATGTGGAAACACAAACACACAACGACCGAGAATACTGGGTAATACTAGGCGGGAATCAAGAAAACCAAGTGCGCTATGATTTGTTTGATCCTCGCCGTGCAATAGGTATTAGGAGATGGTCTCACCCAACTGATGTCGCTTCCATTGAGAGAAAGTCCATAATCGAGCGTCTACACAATTAATATAGTCGCTGTTGTTTTGATGACGTATCACACCTGAGCCGCTAACAATGTCTCCGTCTCGGTATTGAAATGGACGTTGTATAGTAACATCCACATATTCGCCATAGTTGGTACCCAATGTTAAGAACGTAACGTAGCGTCCGTTTTTACCACGGAATGTTCTACCGTTGGCAATAACACCTGCAAAGTTCACACGTTCTAAGAAACGCTGCTGTACACCTAGTCCTGTTGGAAATCCTCTATGCCACCAACCAGGCTCGCTGAGCAGATTTCTTCTATGTGCTTCAGTTTGGTAGACCCATCCTCTATAGCTTCCTTGGCAGTGCTTGAGGTTGGCTCTCCAGAATGCTTCTGGGTTGTGTGCTTTTTGGTATGCAAGTGCCCAGATGAGTCTTCCGAGATTAACAGCATGAGCGCGGCATAGTCCGAAACCGGATAACTCCTGTAGTGCAGCCATTGCCTGTGCTCTTCTTGGATTGCTACCCATTCTTTCCACAAACTCCAAAATCTTTTCGTCATTCTTTTTAGCAAATGCTCGTCTGTAGCTGTCTGCTTCATATCCATCTACTCCTATAATACTACTTATAATCTCAATAGCATCGTCTTCAAACACAATGCTGTCTTGTACAGCTTCTTGGCTCCAATCTTGGAACACTGCTGCTTTTTGTCTTCCGCTCATTGCTACGGGTCTTACAAGGGCTGTAGCAAACACACAGTCCTGCACACACGTAGGTTGTATTGCTCTAAACAGTCTACGCATTGCAGGGCTTTCCCCTTGTGTAACACCCAGTACATCGCCTCTAGCAAGCAATGCTGCTGTTGCTTCATCTGTTTCTGGATAGTCTTCTAGTGCAGTATGCGGGTCTATTTCTAGTAGTTGACTCAAGCCTCTGTTGGCTAGGATGTCGACTTTGAGGTGTTCTAAGTCCTCAACTTCGTGTTTGTCTAATAATATTTGGTTGTCTTCTGATATAAGTGATTTTGGTAGTTTTCTAGTGAACATTACGATGCCTCCACAGTGTTTTGATATTGCTCTTTTTTTGCCTAATAGTTTGCGTTCAATGCGTTTGGCTTCTGTAGGATCTACTCCTACACTTTCATATGTAAAGTTTCTAGGAAGTCTACCTGTGGCACCAAGACGTTTGGCTGCCTCACGTCTAGCACTCTTTGGTTTGTACGTGACATAGTTGCTCAACCTTGCCGTCATGCCGGGCCACTTTTTGAATATGCGATTCATTACTTCTGTCTGTCGCCAATGTTCAAAATCAATATCAACATCCGGCAGGTCGTCACGGAGTGGGTTCATAAACCTCGCCACAGGTATCTTCCACTTGATGGGATCCACGTCTGTAATGCCCAACAAGTAACACACTAGACTACTGCCCGCCGATCCACGTGTCATGTGTTTGATATCGGTGGTAAGGTCTATAATGTCACATATTTGTATGAAGTAATCTGTGAAGCGAAGTTTGAGTATAAGTTCAAACTCTTCAGCAAGTCTCTCTTGGTATATCTGTTCCTGTGGAACTGGCCTTTTAAATCTTTTTAATAGCCTTTCAATGTTTTCTAAATCTGTTTCCATATTAGCCTCTTGTAGTCTTTTATAATGCCTAATGCGTTAAACGCAAGTTATTTAGCATTGACTACAACTGCTATTGTAAATTATTGATAAAGTTTTTTAACTGTGTTGTACTTGCTTCTGCTTTGATTTTACCTACAGTATCGCCCTCACTTGGATCTTGTTTCTCAACTGCCGGAGACCCATTACCACGTTTGATTTGATCAAACACTGTGCTCTTACGCTTCTGGAACTCTTGATATTCTTCGTCCTCACCCAAGTCACGTATACGCAAACTATCTACGTCGAACTCCAAATCAATCTTTTGTCCTACACCCGAACTACTACGTGTTTTCATCAACTGTATTTGATAACGTCCACGTTCACGCATTGCTCTACTTGTAAAGATACCAATCAAGTTGTCTGCTGTATTGATCTTTGAAATACCACCTGATATGTGGCTGTGGTCAAACTCAATCTCTTCAACTGAACTTCTGTTCAACTGCGATGCTGTAACAAACACTGTGTTCAGTTCCATAGCCAAGTTGCGCAGTTCTTCTGACACATACTTGTCCTTAACAAACAAGTTTTCTGCTGAAATCTTAACAGCATTTGGATGCATCAAGTCCAAGTAGTCTACTAGCACAACATCAAGTTTGCGTCCTGTTTTGATTTCATATTCTTTGATATATGCTCTCAAATCATTTGCATTCTTACCAGTTGGCATATACTTGACTTGAAATGCTCCTGCCTTCTTGCCAATCATTTTAACTTTCATTTCAACATCGTCAATGCTTTTGAAAATATCACGACTTGCAATGTCAGTTGTCATTGAATCTACACGCATACTAACCAATGCTTCACTAAGTTCGAATGTTAGATACAATACATTCATACCCAGCAAACACCAGTTCACACCCAAGTTAGCCAAGAACAAACTCTTACCAGATCCACTACCACCTGCAAAGATGTTTAGTTCGCCTCTATTGAATCCTCCAAACAGTTTCTTATCCAGTGCCGGCCAACCTGTGCTTACTTGTCCGTTTTTGTCTTTGATTCCTTCTAGTCGTGCTCTTGGATCTGCAAAGTAGTCTGTACCCAAGTCTTTTTGCAAACCAATCTGTACAGCGTTCTTAACCAAGTCCTCACATGCACCATATTGCCCGCTTTCCAACAAGTCGGCACTCTTTAAGATAGCTGCCTCTAGTGCTTTGTGTTTGCTGAATGTTTCAAAGTCCTGCAACAACCAGTCATAGTGATTCTCTTGCAGTTGTCCTGGATCTTTCAAGTCACTGTTAGTAGCAGCATTGACCATATCAAACGTTGGAAGTGCATTGTGTTCTTCCACATAATCCTTAATAAACTTTGCTGGATCTGCTAAACGTCTATCAAATGTATTTGGATCAAACACACCCTGACAGCGTACAAAGCTCTCAGCATCTGTCATAAACATTTCTAAATATACTTTTTGGATATCATATCCATAATCAGTGTTCTGTCTTGTTGCCATCTCTTACGTGCCTTACGTTTGTTGTTGTCTTTAGACTACCACAGTTCTTACAGTAGTGTATTGTAACACAATATGTATGCGTGTCAACACTAATATAATCTGTGTGTTTTTCGGGTATTACGTTTTTACAGCAGCCGTACATACTTTTACTCCATAATGCTGTTCAAATGCCTGTGCATCTTCTACTGTATTAACTATCGGTTTTCCTTTGATATTTAAACTGGTGTTTAACAGTATAGGGCAGCCTGTTTCTTCGTACCAACGCTCTAACAGTTTTCTAAAGCCCACGCTTTGATCTGCAGAAACTGTCTGTACCCTAGAGGTGCCGTCCCCGTGGATGATTGCAGGTAGTCCAGGATCCGTGCAAGTTGAAGTGTATTGCATAAAGGGTCCTGTGGGTCCGGAGAAATAAGTGGAGGCGTGCTCTTCAAGTACGGCTGGAGCAAACGGTCTAAACTTTTGTCTGCGCTTGATTTCATTGACTCGGTCTTTGATGTCTGTGCCTCGGGGGTCTGCAAGTAAGGAGCGGTGTCCAAAAGCTCTGGGCCCGAATTCTGCCCTACCGTTGGCCACACCAACAATACCAGTAGTAAGTAGTTCTTGTAATGCTTCTTCAACTGGATAATCTCCTTCAATGTTATACCCTGTGTACATATGCTGCATGGGCATAAACTGTTTTTTATGGGCTAATACAGCACCTATACTAGACCCTGCATCTCCCGGGTTAGGCATTATGTGTACGTTGTCCCAATCACTAGTAAGTAGTCCGTTGGCCGAACAATTTAGTGCACACCCTCCCATGAACACGAGATTAGAACTCGTACCTTGCCACTTGGTCCAGTTGCTGATTATCTTGAGTATATACTGATAAACTGCCTGGGTGGCAGCAGCAATGTCAAAGTAGTCTTGTTCGGTGGTAAGATCGGGTCGCCACCACGTGCACCCCCTATGCAGATTGTGTTTTAACTTGATACAGGGCTTGTCGTTGAATGTGTTTAATAGGTTGTCTTCTGGCGGCAAATAGAAAAAGTCAGTGAGGATATCGTTGAATAATCTGTGAGGGTCACCATATGCAGCCATACCCATGAGGATATATTCGTCCTCTTGTGGCTTAAGACCTATTCTTTGCGTGATTGCCGAGTACCATAGGCCCACGGAGTGTGGGTATTGTTGTGAATATATTCTCCTGAGCCCTTTTTCTTCGTCCGCATTCCAGATAGTGAGTGTATCAAATTCTCCAATGCTGTCGCAAACAATAACGCTGGCTTCTGTAAAATCACTAGTATAAAAGCCGGCAGCAGCATGGGCAAGATGATGATCAGTATACCTAATAGGAGCATGTATCCCATAAGATCCAAGATACTTACGAATATTGTTTTCACCCAACCGAAGTCCTTGGCCTGCTCTAAGTTGTCTAAGAGTTTTGATAAAGGGTCTTTCATACCAAATAACTTCATCAGGTTCTCCCCATTGTTTTGCATACTCTATTAATTTATCATTTAAATGTGCATCGTTTTTTACGCCACTGAAGCGTTCACTGTGACTTGCAAACTCTAATCCGTCATCTGTAAACACCGCTAATGCAGCATCGTGACTGTTAGCACTTATACCCCAAGTAATCATGCTGCGTCAATAGCCGCCTGTACAAGGCGTTCTGGCAACTTGCATACTTGATAGTATACTGCCCAAAACAAGATATTATAAATCACGATTTCTATCATTGTGCACTTTCTCCCAATACTCATCGTTGTCCATTGCAGGACGCTTTGCTAGTTCTGCTTCCCATGCTAATCTACGCTTGCGGGCTTGTCTTATGCCCCACCAGAAGTACAGTCTCCAAAACAATTTTGTACTCATTATGTATTTTTTGATATCCATAACCTATCCAGTACAAAAAACCATACAGCATTTAGCAAAGGTTCTACTACAGCATCTGTAAGTGCAATGTAAAAAGGTGCACCTGTAAAATACATCACACACATTGCAGCAATAAGAAAGTGTCCTATTGTGTATACCATAGTGCGTAACAGTGTACCTTTTAGTGCTTGATATGATTTTGTAAACTCACTCATTTTCTTTCCTATAAAACTTAATATCACAGTAACCACACACTACATAGCCATCATGTGGAACTTTATAGTATGTAAGAGGATGGTCATTATTATCACCACTGCACTTTGCAGTGTCGCCATCTACATACACAATACGTTCTTGGAAGCCTTTGATTCTTTTCATTTGTAGATAAACGGATCCTTTTTCCGTAACTCTTTCATGCGTTTTCTAAATGTAAGCTCTTCTTTGATTTTTCTATAAGGCCATAATATGATATTTTTTAACCAAACCATTTCTTTGCTCTCAATCTAATTTTTAATGGGCTGCTTTCCGCAGCACTTGCTATGCTGTATAATGTATACAGTCTACCGTACTTAGCTACAGCATCACCTATGTCATTGATATCCTGATCCCACTCTGGCATGCTAACATGCCAACCTCTATCGATAGCCTGCTCTACAAGTTTACTACCTGCCTTGTCTCTATCAGGTACAACATAAATGTCTTTGTTAAGTTTGTTGAGTAGCAGTGCTTGTGCATCATTTATATCACTTCCAGTAAGTGCACAGCCTTCAACATGTAGTGCATCAATAGGTCCTTCGCATACTATACAAAATACCTTGTGCGGTCTTTGTGCATCCAAGTTAAACACATAACCCGGCTGTGAGTCAGTTAGATACTTTACTTTGTTATCCCCTACTGTACGGGCTGTATATCCAACTATACGCCCCTCGTAGTAGAAAGGTATAATAAGTCTATCTCTATAAGCAAGTGTTGGCGACCAGTGATAATCTATGTCCTCGATACTTAAATCACGTTCTAACATATATTGAAAGCAACGTGTGATTCTTTCATCTAAATGACCAGCCTCTGCCCACATGTGTTTAGACAATGGCTCTGCACCTTCTGGTAGTTGTGTTGTAGCAAACTCAGGCAGTTCAACAGAATATTTTTGAACTTCTACACCTTCGTTTTCACGCATTACATCTAGTGCAAGTTTTGTAATATCACTGTCAGGAGTGTTTAACCACTCCAAAAGTTTTTTGAACTTATAACTGAGATTACGTCCTGGTTGCCAACTTGCTTTGAAGCCGCAGTTAAAACAGTGATAACTGATAACTTCGCCTTCATAAATCACACCGCCTCTGCCTCTTGTATCTGCATTTTCATTATTGTGAACACAACAAGGCGCATTGAAACTGGTCCACCCACTAGGGGTAGTTTTGCGCTTTGCAGGTAGATATACATTCAAAAGATCAGATACGATGCTCATACAAGTATATTAGCATCGTATATTTAGATTGTCAATGGTTAAGTGATATGCTATTGACTGTTCCGTCTGTGTACTCAACAACAGCTCTCAACCATACATAGTTACCTGTAAAGTTGTATAAAAAAGATCCAGTGTTATAGGCACTGCTGTCGTTTGAACTTACTAGTTCGGCTGAAGATAAGGTAAACCAATCAGTTGCTGTTGGATTAGTAGATAGACTTGCTTGTATATTAATGCTACCAATAAACCCAGTCACATTATATTGCACAGTATGAAACCCGTCAGTTCTACTGTAATAACCGTCGCCTTTAAACGCATTGCCTTCTACCGTTTGAGTACTACTGTCTCCTGGGTGCGTTTGATTTGATAACATTGTTTCGCTTGTAGATGCCATAACGTATTTACCTTAGTTTCTTATTAATATTTTTGTAACTTTTTCGTCTGGGTCGGCACTTAGCTTAAAACGTAAGAAGTTGTAAACTCCGTTAAAGTTAGCCGGTACTGGTTCTGTTTCTGAACCTGTAAAAGTTAAAGTAGATACAGTTGTCCAGTTGTTATCTGTAGTGATTTGGTTATCTAATGTAGCTTGTATTTCAATATTGCCTACATAAGAGTTTGTGTAAACTGCAACTGTATGTAGTGCTTCGTTTCCGTTTAATCCTGGATCTGCTGTAATACTATCTGTAGTATCAGAGCCAGCTACCCAATAATCGCTTTCTTGATAAAAGTTTGTAACTTCTATACTAGCTTTTGGTCCTGCATAGGCATGCCCATCAACAAATATAGTGCCTGCACTACCAAAGTTTCTATCTGCATATGTAAGTGTATTTCCTGATGTTGATTTTAAATAGATGTTATAATGTAGATATTGCTGTCTAACATTAAGTAAATCATTTTCAGTTACAGTAACATTAAATAAACCTTTTGTAGATGTAGTAGAACCGTCATCTGTTACTGTACATTCTTTTTCAATAATCTTACTGTTGCTTTCGTCAAAAATAACAATCACAGGTGTGTCGGTGATTGTAACGGGCTTTTGATCACTGTTTAGCATTCTAAACTGAAACTTGTTATCAATACCTCTATACATTTTAATTTGTCTACTATACACTGGTCTATACTCCACAAGGAATCCTGTATCATTTAAAAGAATATCTATTTTGTTATCGACTAAATATCTAGGTATAAGCATACAGGAACCTTTTTTTATATAAGTATTTATCGGCATGTTATTAAAAGAAATAGAACAACAATATCCATATATTAGTGTAGTTGCATACGGCGGCAATGAGTACGTAGGTATTATAACAAATCAAGATCAATATGTTACAACAATGTATGTTTATACAGCATTAAAGACTGATGATCATAAAAAACTACTTATTGATCTTGGAGAAATATGGTGGTGGGAATCTAATAGAATGATTCCTATAAACATTTTTTTAAAAAAAGAAATAGAACCGTTATCTTATAGTATGACTACTTTAAATAGTAAAACTGTAAAGTTAGTTATTGGTCCTTGTGTAAATATTAATAATCTAAGTATAAAAAGAGTAAAACGTAAAAGTGTTCAACTTGTTAAGAAGCCTCGCTAAGTTGTTCACACACTAGATTCATATGCACTACAACACTTACAGCATATGCAATAGCGTGTGCTTTCTTAAAATAATAACTTCCGTCAGTGGGTGCGACCCACACATTTTCTAATATCGTTTGCCAAGTTTCGTTGACAAGATGGCGTTTGGCAGGCCGAATCATCGCTAACACTGCTGCTAACTGCTCTACACTCTGAGGCTTTGTTGTGCGGAGTATATCTCCGTGACCGGAGATATGAAAGATAAGATCTGTGAAATCGTTGTGTAATAGTAAGTCCCATTGTGGTTCACTTTCCATTAGTGTGTGTAAGTGTGCTTCATCTCGAACATCATTATAGATGTTAACATTAAGAAAGTCTAGTTTGAAGTAACCTCTATCTTCTGCTGTTTTATAATCAATAGTAGCAAGATTGTCCACAGGATTGTGTGGACACTCGGTTACATACACACCAGTGTTGTGCTTCTTTCCTGTATCAAGTTTTGCCACACGGTGTTGTATCTTAGATAAGATAACACTACGATCAGCAAAGTCGATATCAATATCAGGCATTAAAGTTTACCTTCTTCTCTCATTTGTGCTCTGATCTTTGTAGCACTGATGTTGTGTATTTCTTCACCTAAGTCATGCTCAGTAAAAGTATACCCAACGCCACGACCATAGCTAATATCTACAATGTTTGGGACTTGCATAATAACATATTCTTGTCCATTTGTAAAGCCTTCTTTATCTAGTGCTTGTTCTATGTTATTAAAAACATCGTCGAAGCCAAAAGGATTATCGTCTTGAATCATTGTACGGCCACCGCTTACATCACCTTCTGCCATAAAAACACTTCGCACCATAATAATAACTTGTCCTGTTTCAAGCAATGCTTTTTTAAATAGTGCTGTGTGTCCATCATGCCAAGGTTGCCACCTACCTAGCATTTGTGCTGTAGGCTTTTTCCAATCAAACATTATTTCTTTCCATCCAAGTTTTAACCACTTTTACAAGTACTTCGTGTGTATCGCTAAACCAGCCTTCTACGTGATAATCGCAATGCGGCGGCTCTACAAACATTTTATTTGTATCTTCAAATCTACCTTCTTTGATTGTATCCATCCACACAGTAAAGTCGGGGTTAAACTCCATACGTGCTTGTTCTGTAGGACATACAAAGTCAGCAACTGCAACTTTGCCTGCACGTACAACACCATCCGCTAGATAACGCATACGTGCTGCTTGACGCATACGTCCTTCTGATGAAAAGTCCCAGTCGGCATAATGTCCGCGGATTTCGTCTGCATTTAAATGCACACCTCCAATCAGTTCTGCAAATGGTTTTGCCAAAGTGGTTTTGCCACTACCTGGTAGACCAAAGATTAATACTTTCATAGCTTTGCTTCCTTTGCTACCGACTTTACAAGTTCAACATCACTAGGTTGTCTTTTAAAACGCAATGCCCAATGACTTGGATCTAATATATTCATAATCATTTGTAACTGTTCTTCATTTAGAGTGTTTAGTGCTGCTTTTCCTGTTTCACAGTTAAGCACAAGCCATGGAGATATTTTGCCATCTTTGATATCCCAAGCTAGTTTGTTTGTGCTAACATATGCAAAGTAGTGATTGTATACACTGTCTTTTTCTTTTGCCCATTTAACCATGGTATTTATACTGCGCTCTAATGCAGTTTCAACACCTTCTTTGCGAATAAGTTCAATGGCATATTTTTCATACATTTCTTCTCTACACCAATGATCAAGTTTTACATTACTAGTAACAACATAATCAATATACTTGTCAGGGTATAAAGGTCGAACATTATTAACAAAACTTCCAAACTTAACAAAAGCATTATAGAAACTGCTTTTGACAAAATCTTCATATGTTTTTTCTTTCTTATGCCCTGCACTTAGTTTGTAAAATCTTTGAAATGCATAAAATCCAATTTGTACAGGTTTGTCATCTTTTTGTAGCCAACGTCTTTTTGGCTCGCATACATGTGCAAGTAAAGTACTTTCTTTTACATAACTTTTTCTGCAATACTCGCAAGTGTGTGTTTTAGATGTCAACTTTTTCGTAACCGTGTTCTCTAGCCAGTTCTTTGATTTCTTTTTTTGTAGATATTCTAGCAAGTGTTTCGACCTCGTCCATTTTCATATTTGGATATATTTGTGACAATAACTTTACTGCTTTGCTGCTGTCGTCTTTTTTCTTTTTAAGTCCAATCCAAGGATGAAATTCTTTTTTTCCTGTGTTGCCAGCAACACATAATAGTTGCCATTGAAGTTTTATGTGATTAGTACCACCTAACACATTCCAGTTTTTGTTATAGTATTCATTAACTTTAAACACAGCCAATGCTTGTTTATCATAGCTGCCTTTGACACTGCTTATATATCGATTTAGATTCCACAAGTCTCCTTTGATATCTTTCTTACCATCTTCACCAGCAGCATCATACAGCTCTTTGAAGCCCATGTCTATGCTTGGAATAAGTTCCTTGAATAAGTCTAGTTCCTTGTTTGCCACTTTTCTAAATCCTCTGGCGTGTTAATCTCAATACCGTCAAACTCAACTTCTACTACACCGATCTTGATACCGTTTTGTATCCAACGTAGTTGCTCTAGTTTTTCAATATCCTCTTCTACAAACTTTCTACTGGTAGTGTACATTGCTTTGGCTTCTCTGTTGTAGCCATACACACCCAAGTGGTGATCACCGTATGTGAGACTTGCACGTAAGAACCAATGTGCTCTACCTCTGCTGTGTATCATTTTAACACTGTTTGGATCATTTCGCAAGTTAAAATCCATCGGTGTATATGCTGTTGCTACATCACTTCGTTGTAGTTCGCCTTCAACTGCACGTATAATACTTTCTGTTATATCTGGCATATCGCCTTGTACATTTATATATCTATCATATTGTAACACTTCGTCAATAACTTGCATACAGCGTTCTGTGCCATTTTCTGCCTCACGTGTCATGAGACATCTATTGGCACCCATATAGTTGTAAATGTCTTGATGATCAGTTAGCACATAAGTATCAAGGCCTGTAGCAGCACACTTGTTGTAAACGTGTTCCACCAATGGCACACCTTTTAGTATTGTCATCATCTTACCAGGAAAACGTGTGCTTGCATATCGTGCAGGTATTAGTATTGCCGTTGTCATTTGTTGCCTTTCTATAATCTACCAAATGCCCATTTTCTTTCTTCGCACCACCAACAGTTATCACAATGAGATTCAAATGTTGTTGTTGGTGTAGTACAACTTCTTGTTTTATCAAATAAATCTTCTATGCCTAGAATACGGTATGCGGTTGCAACATCACGTTTATCATGATTTTTCATAGGTGAAAAATGTTTACCATTTATTACGTGTGAATGTTTTTTGCTCCTATCGTCATCTAATTTGTCGTATTTTTTTGCAAGTTTGTTAAAACTATGATCTTGAGGTTTTGCAGTTATTGCTGTTATAAATCCTTCAATACCTTCTTGGTAATGTCTACGTTTTTGTTTTTTCATAAAATCAAGTTTTTCAAAACCTGTTCCTGAAAAGTTATGTACTAAGTGTTTTCCTAACTTTATCGGATATCTTGCTATTGTATACTGTATTATATTTTTTGAAAATATTTCTTGAAAAGGTGCCTCAGATTCTAATATAGTGAATGGAAAGATTGTTTGATTAATACTATTTTCAAAAATATATTTTGCTGTATAATAAAACAATAACGCAGAATCTGCACCACCACTTATACTAAATGCCAAGTTTTTTTTATTTCTTGGATAGTGTTCATTATAAATATCATCTAAAAATAGTACACCTGGTATCAACGAAAACTCCGTACAGTTTGATTGATGTGATATAGTTGACGCACTGTTTCTGCAAAGTCTTCCAAGCGTAGCATATTAGGCCCATCACTTGGTGCATTATCTGGATCAGGATGTACTTCTAAGAAGAAGTTATCAACACCCATGCCAGCGGCAGCATTAGCAAGAGCTGGAACATAAGCCCTATTACCACCACTGCTGTCACCTTGGCCTCCTGGCTTCTGGACTGAGTGTGTGACGTCAAATACCACAGGAACAGGAAAGTTGTCACGCATATACTGGATGCCAGTAAAATCAGTGACCAAAGTATTATATCCAAAACTAGTACCTCTTTCTGTTATCCAAACTTCTTTTGCACCATAGTGTGCTGTTTTACTTAGTATTCCTTTGACATCCCAAGGTGCTAGGAACTGTCCTTTTTTAACATTTATAATACAGCCACTATCACAAGCTGCTTTGATTAGATCAGTTTGTCTGCACAAAAACGCAGGTATTTGCAGCACATCAACACTGCTGGTCATTCTATTCCAGTCTTTGATTTGATACACTTGTGACACATCATGCACATCAGTTAGTGTTTTTATTTCTAAACTTTTTTTGATTATATCAAAATGTTTTAGTGTATCTTCTAAACCAATGCCACGTTTGCCTGTTATGCTTGTGCGATTGGCTTTGTCAAAACTTGCTTTAAAGATATATTCAATATCAAATAAATCACATACACGTTTGCATTCTTTAGCAATATCAAAACTATGTGATAAACTTTCGTGCTGACACGGTCCGGCAATAATTCTCATGTTAGTCTCCGTCTCTTATAATATAATAGAGATCCAGTGTTTTGTCAAGTTGTTTCCGCAGTGTAGGATGTGTATCTGCCAATGCAAATAGTTCTCGCCAACTGTCGTATCCTAAATATCCTTGTGCTTTTGCTACGCCCTCTGCATCTCCACCTATGATCCATCTTCCTGGATAAATGCTTTTTTTAGGCTCATCTCTAAACCGTGCATAAACTACACCTTGAGCTCTCTCATATATAAGAGCTTCGCCTGCTAGGTCTTCATTTTTTGGTCTAAGCATCACGCATTCCGTTAAACACTGTTTTTGTAAACTGTTGATTATCGTTATCAATATCACCGATTAAGTTGTATGGTAAATCCAAGTTTTTCAACAGTGTGTTAAAAGCCTTTACATCTTTGGGCAAACACATGCCACTGTATCCACGCAACTGTTTATTAACATCTAAATACAAATCGTTAGTCTTACCTGTTGTTACATATGCATCTTTTATTTTACTGTAATCACATTCAAACTGCTCTGCAACTTCGTAAAAAATATTTGCAAAAACAATACGCAATGCAGCATACGTGTTGTTATAATATTTAAGTATTTCAGCTTCTGTAGGTGATAGTTGTTTTGTATTTTTTGGCAAGTGTCCATGTGCTTCAACAATCTTTTTGTATACATACGGATCGTTTGTGCCCACAGCCAATAGTTCGTGATTGTTAATAAAGTCGTCGGCTGCACAGCGTTCACGTAAAAACTCTGGAGCAAAACAGATACGCAAATCTGCATATCTTGCAATCATAGATTCTGTAAATCCAACACTAACTGTGCTGCGAATGCAAACAATTCCTTTATAATCAAGACTGCTTAAATCGTCAACTACTTGTTCTACAATTTCTGTGTCACAATCATTTTCTAGATTTGGTGTTGGTACACAAACAAAAACTATTTCTGTATCTAATACATCTTTGATTTCTGTATCAAACTTAATATCGTGCGTGATAACTTGATGTTGTAGTAACGTAAAACCAGCACTGTTTGCACTGCCCACAACACCCATTCCTATGATTCCTAGTTTCATAATAAACTTTCCACTGTTTTCTTTAATCCTTCTTCCAAAGGCGTATAATCTGTAAATCCTGTTAGTGTTTGAACAAGAGTAGTATCAGGACATCTACGAGTAGCACTACCTTTAAGTCCAGGCAAGATTTCTAATCTATCTGGGTTAATGCCCATGTAACCCATTATCATTTTTGCAACTACTGAAATACTTATTTCATTGTCGTTACCGACATTTACGGTTTTGTTACTGACATTATTTACAAGCATGTCTGTCATAGTAACAGCATCATTTACATAACAAAAACTGCGTGTGTCATTGCCGTTGATATAGTACAATCCGTTTTTGCATCTTTCAATAAACTCGTTTACAAAATGATCAGTTTGTCCTGGACCGTACACATTAAAGTAACGAATAATCAAATAGTCAAGTCCACTGTTTGCAACTAGATTCTCTCCTAGTGCTTTTGGAATACTGTAACTCCAACGAGGATTGGTAATATCGTTGTACATAATAGGCACTGCTTCATCTGTAGGCACATGATAGTATCCGTTGTCAATAGTGCTGTTGAATATTTCACAAGTACTAGCAAACACAAACTTTGTGTTGGTATTTCTGTAGCGTTCAATAAGATTTACAGTGGGCAATGTGTTGTTGATTAACACATCTGTAGGATGATCGTAAAACAACCGTGTGCCATTAGTTGCAGCTAGATGCACTATTACATCAGTATCGGGCATGAGTTTTGTTGTATTTGAATCAGCTAAGTCTTCGCCTCTAATCTTTTTATCATATGGAACAACATGTCTTTGCTGTTCTTGCAAAAACTTATAGTAATGACTGCCTATAAAACCATGCGATCCTGTAAGTAACATTTTCATTTTCTATTGTACCATTTCTTTTTTTCAGGGCCTTTGTCGTGTGTAAAATAGTAGTTAAGTGGACAATGATTTAGCGGAGTGTGAGTATCTACATTTTTGTATTTCATGCTAGACAGATTGAAAACATATTTTTCAAAATGACTTGCTGCTAACATACACACCTGTCCATCATACCATCTTTGTATTTGTTTTGGCTTACTATTCATTGTATAATACATTTCGTATTTGTCAACAAAGTTGTTGTATTCCGGATGCTTTTTGTTGAATACTACATAGCCACTTTCTGCACTATAGCCAGTATCACCTAAATAACTGTGATCAAATAATCCAACAAGTTTTTCTTTTTTCAAAGTATTGTCAATGATGCTGCCATCAAACTTGTTATGAAATATTATGTCACTGTCTATCCAAATCAACCTATCTGCGATAATATGTTTCAGTGCATATAAAAAAGCAAAACCTTTTTTAGCAAACTTTTGTTCTTTACTGTTGTTGGTTTTAGTGCAAAAGTTTTGCCAATCGGGTTTACAAATATAGTTCCAATCATAAACTTTTATTCTGCTATCAAAGTTTGATTCAACATTTTCTGCAATAACACAAAGTTCAAAACTTGAATCAGCATATTGATAAAAAGTATCCATCATTCGTTTACCACATAAATCATAATAATCTTGATTCATTGTGGTAACGAATGTGTACTTGCGTTTCTTGGTGCCTAGTGTTTTATACTTCCGTGCCAACCGATCGTCTTACAATATCGTTATGATTAAACTCTGCCCAGTATAGTTCAAACGCTACACCATCTTCAAGTCCTTCAAACTGATGAATAACACCTGGCTTGACTTGTGTAAAATCGCCTGGACCTAAAATAGTTTCATCAACTAAATCATAATCTTTCTGCCAAACACGCACAAGCATTTTACCCGACTCTACAAAGAAGCCATTCCATTTGAACCTATGTTCGTGTTCGCTACATTTATAACCTGCTTTATATTCAATACGATGAAACTCTAGTACACCGTTAGCGTGGATAAGTTCAGTCTGTCCCCAAATCTTTCCTGCTTTCATTATTCTTCTCCTTCAAAAAAATCAGCAAACAATCTTAAGCCTGTTTCCCAACTAATAGGCTTATTACCTATTTGTGGTTTAAAACATATTGTCCATCTACCTGGAGCATCTTCTGGATTGTATGTATCGTGCCAAACACCAGTGTTTACTAGTGTAGGTTTATTAGTATTTGCCTCTCCAATTTTTACACAATCTTCAATATTTGCGTACTCAACTAAACCATCATACATACGCTGATCGTCTGAAATATGAGGCTGTTCTTTAAAACTTTTAGTTGCATCATACCATCTAATAACACCACCGTCAACTCCGTAGCTAATGTTGATTTTACATAATCTATCACCGTCGTGATGAATAGGAATACTTTGACCTGGCGATGTATAAAATGCTTCAACCTCGTCTAATCCAGCACCGCACATTGCGACAAACTCCTCCATTTGTTCATCGAAATATCCATACTTTTCTGTGATATTTTCTTCATTAAAAGGATGTGAATACGTTACTTCTAGTAGTGCATCAGGTCGTTTTATTTCAAACGGTAATTTTAAATATCTGTATAGGTTATTCATAGTAGCTTTCCAAAATCAATTATTTCGCTTTGTCTATTTACATCTTTCACAAAAAATGCACACAAACTATTTTCTTTTTCTTCTATAGGAATACTTAGTAAATGTCCATTTCGCATTTTAGGAAAAAACCATTTTACATCGTTGTAAAAGTTTGTTATTTCAACTGTGCCAAACTTAGGATGGGTACTAGTTAAGGGATTAAATAAAAACGCTTCAAATCCTCTTTCGTTTAAACTAGTTAAAGGTAAAACTTCTAAATCACTACCTGCTTGACTACATCCAACAGCTAAACACCAATCTAACGGCATTGTTATTTCATTACCGTTTATTTCTAAAACTACAGCAGGCGAGTTAAAGGACTCTAAAAAGATTAAAGGATTAAAAAAGAAATCTGGTTCTTTAGGATTACTGTTATCTAATATAGAAAATCTTATTTCGTCGTCTATTGTTTCGGGTATTTTATTCAAAGAAAACGATGTGTTTTCAAGTGTTAATATTCTCATTTATTTCCAATCTACTTTTTCTATTGTAAATGGATACTGCGCCTCTTTGTAAAACTTTTTACGTTGAGTAAGGTGCCGCTTCGCAAACTTACAAGTGCTTGTAAGATCCCATATTTGCACGAAGTCTTTGTCCTTTGCCTTTCTAACGCCTCTACCTATAGATTGAATAACTCTAACAAAACTTTTTCCAGGTTCAATAAGTACAAGGTTAAAAATACGAGGGATATTAATACCAACAGCAGCGACACCATAAGTGGCAATAACCACTTGATTATCTGCCGTGTTGATTTCGTCATACGCATCTTTTCTATCCTTTAGTTTTACATCGCCTTTTACGAATGTTGATCCTGGTATAAGTTCTTGTAGCATCTCGCCTGCACTAATCCTATCTACAAGTATTAGAGTATTGCCTGATTGTTTTACACTGTTTAATAGTTTGCCTATATATTCGATTCTTGCTTGATTTGTTGTTAAATATTTTAATTCTTCTTGATAGTTTGTATGTGCTACTGTGTCAATAAGTTGCACAATATTAACATGACATGCTGAAAGCACTCCTTTGTCTTGTAGTTCTTTTGCAGTAATCTCGCCAATGACTGGACCTAAACTTGCGTGTATACTTTCAAACTCAAACTTTTCTTTAGGTACAGTGCCTGTTAGTCCCCAACGTATCGGAGCATTACGCAAGTTACGTGTTAACAAGTTTTTAAGAACTTCTGCTTTTGCTTGGTGTACTTCGTCCACAATAACTGTGCTTACACCTTCTAAAAACTCTGCAAGACTTAAAACTGCTTCGCCATCCTTGTGTCTTTTGTCTAAAATGTTTAAACTTTGCCATGTACAAATAGTATGTGTTTTGTTTAACATCTTTCTATCGCCAAAATACACACCTACATCTAGTCCACAGTTAATATAGTCTTCTTCAGTTTGTTCAACTAGACTTTTGTTAGGAACAATAACAAGACTACGACCGTACTTTTCACTCATGTGTGACAGTGTAGCAGTTGTAATAGTTTTACCTGCACCTGTTGCAATCTGTTGCAGGCTTTGTGGATTGTTTGCAAAGTTGTTGATTGCTTCGACTTGATAGTCACGCAGAATGATTTCTTCACCTTCTGCAGGATGTCCTTTAGGCCAGCATACACCTTGGTCAGCCCAATAGCGTTCTGTTACTGGTGCAAAGCTCAAGTCGATTGGATGACGTCTGTCTTCAATATCAACTATTTGAACATTGTTTTTAGCAAGTACTTCAGTAACAATATCCAAGTGATTAACATAGCCAGTACCGCCAATACCAAAAAAAGCAACTTTGCCGTCCCACCTGCCAAGTTTATACTGTGGCATATATCGTGCGTATGGCACATCAAACTTGAGAGCATTTGATAACTTTCGCCGTACATCTACATCTAATCCTTCTAGTTTGATGTTTACTTCATCTTCTATGATAAGTTTACATGTTGCCATCTAGCATATCTTTCAGTTAGTGGAATCTCTTCGTCATAATATATAAATAGATCACTATTTACTATATACTTTTTTACATGTTTAGTTGTTGGTATACTACTCAAACTTAACACACACATTGGCATCCACTTTGTTCTCAATAATAACTTTGGTAGTTTATTCTTTTTAATATACACTATTTCAGTGGTGTTGTCAACCCAGTTGTTTAATCTATTGTCTTTTACAAAGGTATTAATATTTTCAGAATCGTCTTTGTTATCAGTTCTAAACAAAACACTTTGTTTTTCATCACTTATAAAGTATTTAAATGCATTATATACATTATATACTTGATTGTATTCTTCGTTATCGTCTATTAAAACTAGTATAGGAAATCTATTAAGATGTAATATAGATTCTGCTAGATTTTGAATCGTATACTGACTTGGTTTTACTAGACATTTAATATCTTCTCTTGATGCAATAACAGCAGGCAATGATGAACTAATATTATACTCTACAAAGTCTAATCCGTATCTTCTTTTCCTATCTAGTAAATGTAATCCTGTGTACTCTTTTCCAAGTTCTTTTTCGATCAAACTTTTACTATCGTCTTTGATATTTGAAAAAAGTTGATTATTATAGCAGGTTTTGTACTCAAATTCGTTTGACAGTACATAACAGATTTGGTTGTAATAATCTAATAGTTCTTGATCTATTTCAAACGATGTGTCTTTGAACAGTTTTATAACTTGAAAAATCATATCTTCATTTAGTCTATAAAAATGCTCATGCGATCCTTTTCTATGCACATATTCTTTATGCTTGAACTGTATGCTGTTTATCTTCATTATATCTTTTTTGCTAAAAGGAAATCTTACTTTAATCCATTTCCAGTCAGATTTTGAAGATTCGTATACCATATTAGAATATACATCTTCTGTATCTACTATTTTAATATATTTAGAACGATCAATAGTACGCAAAGGTTGTTTGGATAAAATATCAGTAGGCATTTCTGGAAACACACTAGACAGAATGGTTTTGCACAAGTTGTATTGCCTATCTGTAAGTGCTGTTCCTTTTGCACATTGGCGTTCTATGCTTTCTAATATTTGCTTGTTTTTATCTTCAACACCAATGTCTCTTACATAGTGAGTGAGATATTGTTCTATATATTCAAACATTTATTTGTCCTAAAAGTCTATCTAAAGGTAATCCTGCTGATATTTCTTCAACCGTATACTCTGTCCAAGCATAATCATTTAACCATTGTTGTCTATCAGGATAAGGAATATTTTGTAACTGTCTTACATTATTCATAGCAACTGGATATGCAAGACTGCTTGGTCCTACAAGAGCAGGAACTCCATTTATTACGCTATGTATACCAGGGTTACTGCTATAACTTACAGTAGCGTGTATTCTTTCAAAGTTCAAATCGAAATCATCATATGTATTGTCAATATGTCTAGGTTCTTGTCTGATAACATTTTTATATTGATGTTCTATTGCTTCTAATCTGCAACGAGGGTGCGGACGAAATATAATAGGCAAATCAGAAACAGTTTGGAGTGCCCATATTGTATCCATTACCCATTTGCTCATTCGAGGCATGTCTCTCCACTGAAGACTCTTTTCGTGTTGTCCGCAGATTAGTAAGTATTCGCCTTGTTTACGCCAGGGTCTTAAAAATAACCCCTGACTTTCAGCTCTACTATTATCCATACCAGTAGGACCGAAATAAGCATCACGATTAATTCCATTTAATCCTACCTTCCAAGTTGTGCCACGTTTTATGCCACCTACTTCTAAAACAATCACAGGCTTATCGTGTTTTTGACATGCATCCCATACTTCTTTGTTTCTTAACATACGTCCGTGAAATAACACACTCCATATTACATGTACATCAGCATCTTCTATTCCACCTTTAATAGATGTAAATCCTTTGTTTAAAAGACTTTTTTCAAATGCATCAAATATAGGCTTGCTATTTAAAGCACCGTATTCTCTCCACAATCTAAACTTCATGAGTAAATAATAACATATTTTAAAAGGAACGTCAATGTCAATTACAGTAGTATCAACATTTCATAAACCGGTTTTAGATTTATATGGACAAAGATTTGTTGACAGTTTTAGCCAAAACATAGATAAAAATATTAAACTACTGTTGTATGCGGAAGATTGTGTTCCTGGGAGTAATGATTCTCGTATTACCATATTAGACCAAAAAACTAGTTTACCAAAACTTTTAGCATTTAAACAGCGTTGGAAAGATGTGCCAAAAGCAAACGGCAAATGTCCTCCAGAAATCAAAGCTCGTCGTCCAAGAGATTGGCACAAAGAGTTTAAATGGGATGCTATAAGATTTGCTAATAAAGTATATGCAGTATTTGATGCTGCCGAACGCTGTGATACAGATTGGATTGTGTGGATGGATGCAGATACATTTGTACACTCAGCTTGGTCATATGAAAACTTTAAATATTTCTTACCTGAAAAAACTTGGCTTGCTTATATGGGCAGGGGTAAAAAATGGCCAGAATGCGGTTTCTATGGTATCAACTTAAAAACAAAAGTTGGAAAAGAGTTTTTAAAAGAGTTTGAACATGTATACGAACATGCTGAATATGGAATATTCAGAATGGAAGAATGGCATGACAGTTATGTTTTTGATGAAGTTTTAAAAAAGATTAAAAACAAATATCCAAATGAACTGATTAATAATATAAGTGGAAACTTGATAAACGGCGAAGGACACCCTATCATTAATAGTGATTTAGGAAAATACATTGATCACTTAAAAGGCGATAGAAAAGAAATAGGCAAGAGTAATAAACCAAAAGATCTTATTGTAAAACGCAAAGAAGCCTATTGGCAATAGTTTCTCATATGTTTCCAGCAAGAGCCGTTTGCAAGTTCCTCGAAGTTCCAATGGAACATACTAATACGTTGTAACCAACGTTCTCTATCATACAAGTTTGGATTTTCAATCAATCTAAAATCAGTATTACTTACTTCTCTATTTTGGCTGCTTTCAGGATCTGTTACAAACGAATGATAACCTTGTATAATAGGTCCAACTGCTGCGCTGCTATTATGATTTACAACTGCCCATGCTTTTGAAAGTTCTTCTTCTAAAGATTTTCCTTGTAAACTTATTTTGACATTAGGTAGATTTTTAAGTCTAGTTTTGTTTACGTTTAGATATATTGGTGCTTTTTTATCTCCAGGATGTGGTCTAACTAAAATAGGTCTATCGCTGTGTTGTCTAATCTTGCTTATTGTATCTAGTGCCCATTGTTCGACGTCATATCCTTTCATGCTCCAGCCGCCTTGACGCTGAAGCATTAATATAATCCATTTACCTTGTTGTTTTGTATCTTCTATTTTTATGCCAAGATGCTTGCTTATTTGTCTCCAACGTTTTGGATTAATATTATCATCGCAGTACAATCCTGTTTGTGGAAATACACCATTAAAACTATACCTTAAATAACCAAAAGGATTTGTTTTATCTTTATAGTTAAACAAACTTGCATCTGCACAAGCAACAAATTTTTGTTTTTGTATTTGTGTATCTATTACAGTTTTACGTAATCTTAAATGAGGAGAGCTAATGTTGTCGTATACCCATCCTTGTATAACTCCTACATCGCAATCTTCTATAGTATTTCCTGTGTGCAGTATGCCTTGATCTCCTGCGGCATTTACTCCTTGTGCAAACTTAATAAGCAGCTCTGTTTTTTGTTTATTACTATTTCGAGCTGGAACACTATTATAATAACTAACTACTTTCATTTACTATATTCCATGCATAACCACTTACCATTTCCGCTGCGGTAAACTGACAATAGGAAAGATGTTTTGCAAATGCTAGTACTTCTCCTTTTGTAGGAATATGTAAACTTCTAACATCGGATATATGTGTGTTACATAAAACTGTTGCTGCATTTGGTGCTAATGCAATAGCAGGTTTGCTCATTAATAATGCCTCTGTTGCAGCAATACTATTAAATGTTACTAAACAAACAGCATCTTCTAATGCTTGCCATATTGTATCATTATTAACTCTGTCTTCTCTACTAGGTTTTAGCCTTACCTTAATGGGTATATTTGTATAAGTTTTAATCTGGTCGAGTGTTTCTTCCATCCATTGATTTAAATCTCTACCATAAAACTTCATTACCTTTTCACTAGGAGGACAAACCAATATATAACTACCCCCTGTTGGTTTTGTATAACTCCAATTTAGTTTACGTAATCTGTCCATTGATCTATCTTTTATTGGACCTAGATTTTGTAATGCATTTTTTGTAATGCGATGATATTCTTTTTTCTTGCCAGGTTGAATATAACCTGTATCTATCGCATAAAATGTTCTGCCTATTGACATACATTGTTTTAGAGCTTTTTGACTAGTGCCTCCTAAGCCTCTTATAACTAAGTCGTTATCGGTATTTTCTTCGGTTTTCCAATCACTAATGATTCCGCCAGCACCTAAAATAAAATCTCTACAATACGGATCGTAAATGTCGCCTTTTTTATCGTAGTTAAAATCACCTGGATCAGGTATAATGCTTGCAACTTTTACACCCATGTTTTTTACCTCTATTTTATCTTCACTTGTAAACCATTTTTCTTGTGGATCAATCTTATCATATAAACTTGCATTTAGATTTGCTTTTATAACATCAGAGTAAGTAGTATTATTAATATACCTAGGACGTTCTTTCTCTAGTCTGACCTTTTTTTTTGATCTTCTAGTTCCTTGGTGAGATACAAGCGTTCTGCTTTGTAATACTCATTTGCATATTCGCAGTCTTGATAATCTTCAAACCAAGGACCACCTTCTGTGTAATGTAGTGCTTTTGGTTTACCATCGTCTGGCTCTTTGTACCAGCCAACTAGCCAGTTCCACTCGTGACTGATTGCTCCAATCTTGTCATCGTCTAACCAACTAAATCTATGAAACCATGCACCAGTTTTGTGTTCATCATTTACACACTCGGGTGTAAGAATACTATTGTCAGGATGGCCTGCGTTAAACAAAACTGCACTACTCCAGTTTTTTCTTGGATAAATGTGCTGATCTTTTCCATCCATCTTTGTGCCAGCTTTTGGAGTGTAATCGTGTTGCGCACACATGACTGCAAACTTGTCATTTGTTTTGGCAAACAACTTTGCAACATCATCTAGGAAAATAAAATCACAATCGATAAACAAAGCCCATCCCTCAAAGTTTGCAAGTCTAGGAACTAAGAATCTTGTAAAAGTAAATTCTGTGCTTGCAAGTGTATCTACTGCACGAGTATACATTCCATCTCTGCGTAAGTTATGTTGTTTTAATGGTATTACTTTTACAGGCACAGATGCATGTTTCAAAATACTTGCTTTACATGCTTGAAATGCAATATCTTCTCTACTGTCCCATCCAACATATATTCTAAGTGGTTCAATCTCTTCGCTCAATATCATTCTCCGTTAGTTCTTTTCCCATCCAAACTTCAACTACTTTAGCATCTTTGTTGTCAATGTTAACTGCCTTGTGCCACCAGCCAACAGGAATATCAATACTGTCTCCTGGTGTTAGTAGTGTGCTAGTTCTTCTGCCTATTTTATCTTCAAGGAACATATTTATAACACCGTCAACTACATGCCAATGTTCACTGCGTTTGAAGTGGCGCTGATCGCTTAGTGCCTTTCCTTGATAAAATGTAAGTTCTTTAACCTGCCATTCGCCGTTGCGATCTAATATTTTATATTCGCCCCAAGCACGTTTGGTTACAGGCTTTTCCCAGTTTTTTAATATCCAACTCGAACTGTTCTTTTTATCTTCTCCGCCAACACCAAATACAAAATCTACGTCTTTGTGATCGCCATATATTTTTTGTTCAGGTATTTCTCCGTCAACTCTATCTCCACCGTTAGCGACAATCAACTTACCACTGTTTGTAGCCAGCAAATAGCCAATGGCTTGTGTTGTACCTCCGGTATCATCGTCTTTAACAAGTATAACCTCGTCTACCATATCTAGATGCTTAACGATATTTGCTCTTTCAACAAGTGGCATAAATGGCTTGCCTTTTTTATTAACAAGCCATTCGTCACTGTTGAGTCCAACAACCAGTTTATCTCCTAGTTGCTTTGCTGCTTTGAAATATTCAATATGTCCGCTATGTAGTGGATCAAATCCGCCTGTAACTAATACTGTGGTCATACGGTATTTACTACTTCCAACCGAATATGTAATCTTTTCTGACATTACCTAAGGACACTGCACCTAGTTCTCGCAAATAGTCTGCTGCTTGATATTTTGATTCAGGATGCTGTTCTACTATAACAATAGGTTTGTATTTTAGTATTGTATCTTTACCGCCTTTGACTACTTCTAGTTCGTGACCTTCACAGTCAATTTTTAACATTCCAAACTTAGGTAAATCTAAACTATCTAATGTCTTAATATCAATAGTGCCTTGTCCTACTTTGCTTACAAAACTACCGCCTGTGTTTTCACTATCATAGGTCATAGTAACTTTGCTATTGGTAGATCCAAGTGCAAACTTATTAATCTCTACAGGTAAATCTTTACAGTTCATTTCTAAACAACTATAAACTTGTTCAAGTGGTTCGAATGCAATAACTCGATTAAACTTTTCTACTAAATGTTTAGACCATAATCCAACGTTTGCACCCACATCAACTGCAATATCAAAGTCTTTTACATATTTGTATGCTTCTGCTCTAGTATCGTCTTGGTATTGTGGAGGCCCACCTTTTTTTATTCTTTTTGCTATAAGACGTTCAAAATGCTCATCGGTATCGGGCATCCAATATTCAAAAACTTTTTTCATGATTTTTCCAATACAACAATATATTTTACAACATGTCTTGGAGGTCCTTTTTTAACTTTGGCATATCTTTCAGTTATTTCTTCATGAATAATATTCCATCCATTTAATGATTCTATTTTTTTCTTCCACCATTTAGGATTTTCAATAATTAAATGGGCATTACGACCGTCACTTAATGCTTTCTTTGCAGGATGACATGCTATTAAATGATATTGATATCTTGTAGATCTAGCACACAAATCATTAAGTGTTTCATCAATCAAATCAGGCTCAACATGTTCTAAAACATCACTGCTGTAGGTTAACTCAACTTCCTTAGGTAAAGGATTAGGAAATGTAGCAGGATCGAATGTATGTAAATCTATTTCAGGATATGTTTGAGATATAGTAGCACTGGTATGTCCTTTACCTGCGCCAAAATCTAAAAAACTTTTTATATTATTTTCTTTAATAATCTTATGAACTATTTCGGGAATATTTCTATTTAACCCAAATGTTTTTTTATTGTGTAGAGTTTTTAACTCTTCTAAATACTCTTTTGAATATGACATTTAACTTCCTAAAGTGTTGCATCTTCCATGCCTGCTACTCTTAACTTTACTATATTAGTTATCTGCCATTGCTTTTGATCTAGAGCTTTTAGAACACCTAACCATTTATTACGCATTAATGCAAACTCGTTTATAATTTTTTCATAGTCGCAAACATCTTTTTCTCCATCGACATATTTTTCTACATCGCGACTGCTTAATGCACGTTGATAGTTTTCAAGATATTTTTTAAAATATGAGCTGCGTAGTTTTCGCAGCTCAATATTCATATATTCAAGGATTGCTTCTATCTCTTGAAGCTGATTAAAACGATGTTCAACAATACCTGGCATTTCAGATGCTGCTTTTTCAACATTGCCTTTTAACTTTACCTCAGTTTTTGCTGTTGCTAGTTCAGTTTCAAAATGTTGTATTGCTGCAGGTATTAAACTAATATCTCTGCTAACACGGCTATACCAACCCATATTAATCCCAGTCGTCTTCGTCGTAATCGTCGTCTACATCTAAGTAATATTGAATAGCATTATCTAAATCTTTATCATTACCTAGCGATTCTTTTAGTACGATATCATCAACTCCATAGTCTGCAAGTAGATCAACAAACTTTTCTGCTGTTATTTCTACTTGTTTTTTATCTAAGTTTGGCTTAAACAAGTTCCAGATATCAACAATCTGTTCTTCATTCATTCTCGGCTAACTCCTCGTTATGATCAATCACTGCTTCTTCGTCAGCGTTAGCGATATTTACCATTTGTTCTTCTTTTGCCGGTAAATCGGCCATGATCATTTCGAGTTTGTCACCTGTCCAATTCTTACGATATTCTAGTGTTTCAACACCTGTACTATCAATGTATTTGTAACGATTACCTTGTTTCTCAAGTAAGCCTTTTGCTTCAAGCAAATCAAACATACCTGAATATGGATCCATACCTGTTTCGTATGGAATCTTAACTTGTACACCTTCAAACGGTTTTGCGTAACGTGTTTTCATAACTTTACACGCTGCACGAATACCATTTACTGTGCTGGTTTTGTTACCATCTGCATCCTCTTTTAGTTTTAGTTTTTTCATTGCTACAACCATTGAGCTTGCATAGATAAAACCGCTACCGCCTGAGATCTTATCATCTGGATCAAACATATCTTGACTTGCGTATGTGTGGTTAGTAACAACCATACCTACGTTATATGAACCAAACATATTAACACAGTTAGTAACCAATGCTTTTAGTGCTTTGGCCTTACGACCCATATCACCTTTCATATCACCTGCTTCAAACT
>Ga0255778_10000458_pt1 | contig 37958 bp, 24 predicted proteins | sample 071ome_31_FD_179976 | JGI IMG/M metagenome (GOLD analysis project Ga0255778, IMG submission 179976) | Coastal salt marsh microbial communities from the Groves Creek Marsh, Skidaway Island, Georgia - 071405CT metaG (version 2) | ecosystem: Environmental > Aquatic > Marine > Intertidal zone >...
GGCTGCCCGACCAGTTGGCAAGGTGGCACACTAGGGGTCGTGTTCGTGCCGACCCCGTGCCTATAATGACTTCAGTTCGAAACGATCGCCGTGACTGCCTACGCTTTCTACCGTGTGGAACTTGACCGCGCTGACGGTACGACTGCCGTTGAATTCCGCAAGCGTCGCAAGGCAACCACTGCTAAGGGCATGGATCGCCAGCACAACAACGTGGTCAATAGCGTCATCGAGGAGATCCGTTACTATAAGATCGAAGGATGGAAGCGCCTGACCGTGACCCGTGTGCCAGCGAGCGAAGTGACCGCTCCCTATGCTCGCCTGGGGTGACCCGTGCCTATAATGACTGAAGTTCAAACGAAACGAAACCAAATGCGCCTTGACGTGATCTGCCCCGCTGCTCCGTGGGAGAACACTACCACCGACGCCGATCGGGCATGGGACCTCTGCTACTCCCTCTCTGAAGAGTTCGGATACGCTGAGGTCCGCCAGGACGGCATCGTGATCGGAGACTACGGCAACCCCGCCACCTTCCTGGACTGGCGGTGACAATTGAAGGGGTGGCACAGACCCGCTTGTGCTGCCCCCCGATCCCGTGCCATACTGACTTCAGTTCAAACGAAACGACCTCATGCGTAAGATCGAACGTGAAATGAACAACGCCATTTCTAACAACCTGAATTGGCAATCTGACAACACTGCTGTCGCTTACAACCCCGAAACTAACGAGTCGACAGTGTTCCTTCACGGTAACAAGATCGCCGTGGTTGGTGATGACTTCGTTCAAATCTTTGACGGTGGACATCAATCCAAGACTACTAAGTCCCGCCTGAATGCTATTCTTTCGGAGCACGGAATCAAGGGTGAATGTGTAGTTCAAAAGAACTTCAATTGGTTCGTTCATAAGTTCATCGGACAGTCCTCAATCACTGGTCCTGTTTATAACGAATACGACTTCGAAGATGGGTTCATGTTTGCATAACAAATAGGGGGCATTCGTGCCCCTTTCTTTATACCCAGGTCGGCTGCCCGACCAGTTGGCACACTGTCCACCAAACCCCCCAAAGCACCCCAGGACCTGCCATACTAAGCACATGCAAAACAAACACATCGAACACCCCGAAGACACCATCCTGACGGGTGACCTGAACGCCCTGGACTGGTTTGAGGCAGCAGGTGCCCTGTCCGTGAAGATCGACGGCGCTCCCGCTGTAGTTTGGGGACGCAATCCTGCTACGGGTAACTTCTTCGTGGGCACCAAAAGTGTCTTCAACAAAGTTAAAATCAAGATCAACGAATCTCATGCGGACATTGATCAGAACCACACAGGCGAAGTTGCAAAGATTCTGCACGCTTGTTTTGATTATCTTCCTCGTACAGACTCCATTTTTCAAGGTGATTTTATCGGGTTTGGTGGAGACTCTGAATACACTCCCAACACTATCACTTACAGTTTCGGAGAAGTAATCGACCAGGAAATCATCATTGCTCCACATACCTATTATGAGGCAAATGATGACCTCCGTGATAGTTGGGCAATCCCTATGTTGTTCACCATCACTGACACTGCCTATTGTAAGTTTGTGAAACCCAAGGCACGTATCTTCAGTGGTGATTATGACACCTGCCTTGGTTCCTTCTCTGACCTTTCCGAGGTGATTCAGTTTGCTAGACAAATGGCACAAATGGTCACCTTTGTTGATGAGAAGAAAGCAAAGAAGATTAAGCAACAATTGAATGCATGTATCAGGGAGAATCGCCCCGTTGTGAATAGCGAATTCGACTGCGATCCTAACCTGCTTGGATTGTGGGCACTGGTCAAATCTATCAAAGATGATGCACTCTATCTCTGCCGTAATGATGGACCTGCTGCTTACATTGGACATGATCGAATTGACGCCGAAGGTTATGTCTACTCCAATGAGTTTGGCACAATGAAACTGGTCAATCGTAAGCAGTTCAGTTATGCTAACTTCAACAACGCTAAGTTTAACAAAGAGGTGTGCCAGTGAGCGCACTGTCCACCCACTCCCCGATTGCGGCAGATCTGCCCCCTATAATGGTTTCAGTTCAGACGACCCCTGATGACCTTCGCCGTTCAACCCGCTTCCTGGACATCCTTCGATCCCTACGGATGCGATTGGGCAAAGGACATTAATCATGCCTACCGCTTAGGGCAACTCTGGGGTGAGACCTGCATGGTGTGGATGTGCCCCCCTAACGGTGACCCCATCCGCTGGTGCCGCACCGATGCCAATACTAACGCCATCGCTGACCTGGTGTTCGGTTGCTGAACTGGACCCAAACCGCCCCGAAGGGCACTCCTGACCCCTTATACTGATCTCAGTTCAAACGAAACGACAGACCATGAACGGTTGGGCAAACTACGAAACTTGGAACGCCGCCCTCTGGATCGGCAACGATGAGTTCCTGTACAACACCGCAAAGGCATGTGTTGAGTTCTGTGCCCCTTGGGAGACCCCTTGGGAAAAGTTCATCCGCTGCATGACTGACGGACAGATCGGACGCCACCTCGTCAAGACTGGCGACGGTGTTCGCTGGGATGACCCCGCCATCAATGCCGCTGAGATGGAGGAGATGATGACGGACCTCTGATCCTCCCCCCCTTTCCTTTCAAACCACAAACCACAATCCTACCATGACCCGCGACCTCGCTACCTCCCTCCTGAACCGTGCCGCTGACGGTGCCCAACTCCTGGCGATCCTGGAAACGATCGCCGCCGATTCCGACCAGGGAAACGTTGCCGAAATCAACGCCCCGACCTCTGCCCCGATCGCCTTCTGATCTGCTACAATATTCACAACAGCAACGAACCCCATGGCACGCGCAATCGGCAACACCCGCTCCACCGACACCAACACCAAGGGCGGCGCTCTCCGCGCTAGCAGCGGTGGCGGCATGACCTTCACCAAGGCACGCGGTCTGGGTGCCTCCATGGTGGAGGACCTTGACGGGGTGATGGCAAAGGCGAAGGCACAATACCGCGCCGATCGCATCGCCGCCGCCCGCGATCGTTTGGCAGATCGCCAGGCACACTCCCCCCTCGCCTGCCGCTACTGATAGGCATTCGTTCGTGACCAGCAGTTGGGGGCGTTGTGCCCCCTTTTTTTATGGGGCGCGTTCTTGTATATTAAAAACGCATAGGATCCCCTAATCTATAAAGTGTTACGATCGCCCTCTAAATCTAAAACGCAAAGGAATTACCGAGGGGGTCTAAAAAATTTTTCGCTATATAAAAGACAGAAAGAGGTTCGATAATCTAAGAGATGCGAAAAAATTCCGGAGGTAGTTCGAAACCTATCCAAGTCGATACAGTGACGGGAGAGTACTTTTTAGTTATCCCTGAGTGGGTTATCAACGAGCTCTCATGGTATGAGGATACGGAGATTGGGTTTGCCGTTGAGGGTAGTGAAGTACTGCTCAGCGAACAAGACTGAGAGATTTTCAATAGAGGGCAATTGACAACCTATACATAATACTGTATGATACTGAAGTAATTACGCTCTATTATGGCTAAAGGATTTACTGTAAAGGCAAAGAGCCCCATGCCGTCTCGGGAAGAACCTGAGTGGGACTACGAAAAAGCAAAAGAACTTGTAAGGGGCAAAACGGTTGTGTTCTGTCTCCCAGGAAGAGGAGTTTCTTACACATATTTGAAGAGTTTTGTACAGCTCTGTTTTGATCTCGTACAAGCAGGTGCCAGTATTCAGATTTCACAGGACTATAGTTCCATGGTGAATTTTGCACGCTGTAAGTGCCTTGGTGCTAATGTTCTGCGTGGTCCAGATCAACTACCTTGGGATGGAAAACTGAACTACGATTGGCAACTGTGGATCGATAGTGATATTGTTTTCAATAGTGAGAAGTTCTGGCAACTTGTTCTAATGGAAAAGGATATTGCTGCTGGTTGGTACTGCACTGAAGATGGTCACACCACATCAGTTGCTCACTGGTTAGAGGAGGATGACTTCCGCAATAACGGTGGAGTCATGAATCACGAGACTCTTGATAGCATTCAGAAGCGTCGTAAGCCCTTCACTGTTGATTACACTGGTTTTGGATGGTTGCTCATCAAGAATGGTGTATTCGAAGATAAGGGTATGCAGTATCCTTGGTTTGCTCCGAAGATGCAAGTCTTTGAATCTGGTGAGGTTCAGGATATGTGTGGAGAAGATGTAAGTTTCTGCCTGGATGCAAAAGAAGCTGGCTTTGAAATCTGGTGTGATCCTCGCATCCGCGTTGGTCACGAAAAAACAAGAGTTATTTGATGCGATGGCAACGAAGTACAATATACTCATCAAAGGGCGTATAGCCCACAAATCATTGACAGAGGAAGAATACTTCGCTATTATGGATGACCTGTCCTTAGAGTATTATCAGACAGGTCATCCTAGTCCAAAACAAATTCAAACTGAAATGTTCAACGATTACACGGAGATTTAATTATGGCTATGCGTAAAGGTGGCGGTTATGTGCCCGGGAAACCCAAAAAGTCTCGGCAAGGAAGCGGAACGAATACTAAGTATGCCGCGTCGTCTCGCAACAAAGCACGTAAAGCATATCGTGGTCAAGGTAAGGGTTAAATAACAACAGAATAGTAAATTTGTCACATGTCTTGTTTAATTACGAACTTACCCTCACTTGAAGTATGGGTTCGTAAAGAGTATCTAACAGATCATCAAAGCGGACATGGTGAATTTGTAAAGGGCGTTTGGGTTTCGGCAAAGTCGATTCCTGGACGCGCTTTTTATTTTGAGACATATTTGCCTGAATATGCGGCAATGTATGATAAATTGCCCATCAGTGCGTTTGTTTCATCACCAGAAACACCAGATCCTGATATGGATCTTCCAAATCTACAGTTTTGGAACTGTATGGACTATGGTGTGGTAAGTATTGACAAGAAATTCATTGGAAGTATGGATTTTGAGTGCTATACACGTGATCACGGCATTCAAAAAGGCACTTATGTCTGCACAATAGACAATTATCACCGCGATCCAGACATGGTTGACTGGGCAACGAGTGAAAATCCAGCAGAACACAAGTCACATAACCTAATTGAACTCAATAATGGACAATATGCACTGTATCCAAACAACAGATTACGCATTTTTGATAATAGTTTGACTCCAAAAGAACCAAAAATGCCTGACTTTAAGGTTTCAACCCAATGGTATCAGGTAGAGTGTGGTTATGATCGTCTTGGGATGGGAAATGAGGATGAATATCACTGGAAAACTGCCCAAGAACGTGAAAATAAATAGAGATAAGGGATAGCAACCCCTCTAAAAGTTCTGTTTTTAACGAAACAGGAGCTAAAATGGGAAACCATCACGAAGTTGACAAGGGAAATCTGTTCATAGAGAATGGAATGACCCTTATTACAGAAGTAGAAAGTGAAAAATACCTTAGAAAAGCAGCAAAACAAAGAAAAATCACTCAAAACGAAGAACTCTACCCAATTCCAGACGATCGTCTAGAACGTCCATGTGGTGGACCCCACGGATTTGATGATTTTGTTGAAAGATGGCATGAGTAAGCATAAATAAAGGCAAGAAAACTCTCGTTCAGATGGCAATTCAAAGGATATCTAGATCATTTAAAGATATTAGTTTATCCTTTGATCCCCATCCGGTGACAAAGGACATGACAATCCTTAAAAATGAGAATGCAATCAAGAGATCCGTAAGGAATCTTGTAGAAACCATTCCAACGGAAAGGTTTTTTAACTCACTTTTAGGGTCAGAGGTTCGTTCAAGTTTGTTTGACTTTGTTGATTATGGTACTGCTTCTATTATTCAGAGACAAATTGAGATTACAATAGAAAATTTTGAACCAAGAGTCGAAAATGTACAGGTTGAGGTTATTCCAAGACCTGATACTAATGAATTTGAAGCGACAATCATCTTTGACATCGTAGGACAGGAGTTTCCAACCCAGGAGTTCACATTCATATTAGAGGCAACAAGATAAAATGCCTTTTACCAAGTTTTCTAACTTAGACTTTGATCAAATAAGAGAATCTATCAAAGATTATCTCCGTGCTAATTCAACATTCACGGATTTTGACTTTGAAGGATCTAATTTCTCAGTCTTAATTGATACGTTAGCGTATAATACTTATATAACTGCATTCAACTCTAATATGATTGTTAATGAGTCTTTTCTGGACTCAGCAACACTTAGAGAAAATGTGGTTTCTTTGGCGAGAAACATAGGATACGTACCTCGCTCTAGAACCGCCTCTAAGGCATCTATCGCATTTAATGTGCAAACTACCACATCAAACCCAACAGTAACTTTACAAGCGGGTCTAGTGTGCGTTGGTGCTGTTGATAACACTTCTTATGTATTTTCTGTTCCAGAAAATATAACAACAACAGTTGTTAATGGTGTTGCTAGTTTTGGAACATCTCAAAATCCAATTAGTGTATATCAAGGAACATTTTTAAGCAAGCAATTTGTTGTTGATGGGTCACTAGACCAGAGATTCTTGCTTGATAATTCATTTATTGATACTTCAACTATTGTCGTATATGTAAAAGGTCTTTCTGACGTTGGTCTAGGACCTCAATACCAAAAAGTTGATAACATCTTAAACGTAAAGTCAGATTCGGAGACATATTTAATTCAAGAAGTTCAAGATGAGAAGTATGAACTTCTATTTGGCGATGGTATTTTTGGTAAAAAGTTGGAAGATGGTACTATTATAACAGTTACCTATATTATAACCGACGGAAAAGATGGTAATGGACCATCACAATTCTCCTTTTCTGGTAGTTTGAGAGGATTGGATGCTAATGATGTTGTTGTTCCAAACACAACCCCAACAATAACAACGATCTCTGCGGCATCTAACGGCGGCGACATTGAATCTATAGATTCTATTAAGTACTTTGCCCCTAGACTGTACTCTGCACAGTATAGAGCGGTTACTGGAAGGGACTACGAATCGATTATACAATCAATTTATCCAAACACAGAAAGTGTTTCTGTAGTTGGTGGAGAAGAACTAGATCCACCACAATTTGGAACCGTTTTTATTACCATTAAACCAAAAAATGGAGAATTTGTATCTGATTTTGATAAACAACAAATTCTTTCAAATCTAAAAAATTATTCTCTGACAGGAATTAATCAAAAAATACTTGATTTGAAGTTATTGTATGTTGAATTAGATTCTTCAATTTATTATAATTCATCACAAGTTACTAATGTTAATGATTTGAAAACCAAAGTTATTAATGGTTTAGAAGTGTATGGAGAATCTAGAGATATTAACAAGTTTGGTGGTAGATTCAAGTATAGTAAAGTTTTAGGTGTGATTGATGGTATTGATACTGCAATAACATCTAATATTACAAAAGTTAGAATTAGGAGGAACTTAAAGGCACTAACAAATCAATTTGCTCAGTATGAATTGTGTTATGGTAATAGATTCCATGTAAATCCAAAGGGGATGAATATTAAGACCACTGGATTTAAAATTTCTGGTTCATCTCAGACGGTATATTTTACAGATACTCCAAATGCTGATGGTTTGACTGGTGTTATCTCTGTAGTTAGAAGAGATTTGGAAAATGATAAAAATGTAGTTGTTGTTAAATCTGCAGGAACAGTAGATTATGTAAAAGGTGAGATAATAATAGGAACTATAAACATTACCTCAACTGATAAACCAAACAATATTATTGAAATTCAGGCTTTCCCAGAATCAAATGATGTTATTGGATTAAAGGATCTTTATTTGAATTTTGACATTTCGAATAGTTCAATAAATATGATAAAAGATACTATTACTTCTGGTGAGCAGATATCTGGAGTTGGATTTAAGGTTACTTCAAGCTATACAAACGGAGAATTAACAAGAGGATAATATGATAACAACGGGTTTTGAGACTAGAGTTAAAGTACAGCAGATTATTGAAAATCAACTACCTGAGTTTATATTATCTGAAAGTCCAAAGGCAGTTGATTTTTTAAAGCAATACTATATTTCTCAGGAATATCAGAGTGGTCCTGTAGATATTAGTGAAAATTTAGATCAATATTTAAAATTAGATAATCTAACTCCAGATGTAATAGTTGGATTTACAGAACTACAAAGTCAAATAACCGAAACCGATGATGTCATAAGTGTAAATTCCACAAAGGGATTCCCTACACAATATGGTTTATTAAAGATTGATAATGAAATTATCACATATACTGGAATAACTCCGAATAGTTTTACTGGTTGTGTTCGTGGATTTAGTGGTATTACATCATATAGATCCGATTCAAATCAAAATGAATTACAATTTTCTTCTACCTCTAGCGCAAGTCATGAGTCAAACTCTAGAGTAGAAAATTTAAGTTCCCTATTTTTAAAAGAATTTTATAAAAAACTAAAATATTCACTAACTCCTGGGTTGGAGGATGTTGATTTTGTATCCAACTTAAATGTTGGCAACTTTATAAAAGAATCTAGAAGTTTCTACGAGTCAAAAGGAACAGAAGAGTCCTTTAGAATTCTTTTTAATGTTTTATATGGTGTAACGCCAAAGATAGTTGATTTAGAAGGATTCTTACTAAAACCATCCTCAGCAAACTTCTTAAGAAGAGAAGTTATAATTATAGAACCAATTTCTGGGGATCCAAATAAATTAGTTGGACAAACTATAGTAAAATCAAAAGATCTCAATACAAATGGTTCTGTCTCAGAAGTTGAGATATTCACAAGAAACAGACAGGTTGGTTACGCTCAAACTTATTATAAGGTTGGTCTATTTGTTGGATTTAGTGATGATGATCTTATTAATGGAACTTTTAAAATTACACCAAATACTAAAAATTTAACAACAGTTTCTGCTGGTTCGTCTATTATCACGGTAGATTCAACTATTGGATTTGCACAAACAGGAACTTTACTAGCAAATAATAATGTAATTACATATTCTAGTAAAAATATCAATCAATTCTTTGGTTGTCTTGGAATTGAAAATGAGATAACTGTAGCATCAGACATATTTTCGGATGATATCTATTTTGGATACGAAAATGGCGATACTTCAAAGAAGGTAGAATTTAAAATTACCGGATCTCTGTCATCTTTTGAAACTAAGTCTGATATTTCTTCTGCAATTGAGGGAGAAGAAATTTTTGTAAGAAATGTTGGTGAAAAAATATTTAATGGTGATGGAATTAAAGAAAAGTTCTTTAATTCATGGATTTACAATACCAGCTCAAGATTTGCCATTGATTCTGCACAAACAGCATCAACATATACTCTAAAAGGAAATCCAAATAAAACTTCATTAAAAGTTGGTGATACTGTCGAGATAGTCGGTTCAAAGACACAAACACCAATTTTTAGTGGCGCAATAGTCAGTAATATCAACTACACAAAGAGAGAAGTTACTTTAGATAATCTTAGTGGATTTGATTTATCCACACTAAGTGGATATTATGATTTAAGAAGAGTTGTAAAAACAGCATCTAGTTCAAATCAAAATATTAAGTTTGGAAATAATTTAGTACTATCAGATATACAAAACACTTATAATGATGGTAATGAATTTTATTATGTTGCATCAAATTCATTACCATCATATCAAATAAATGAAAAATTAATTTCCGAGCAGATTGATACTGCAGAAGCAAATATTACTCTTCAGGGATATAATAGCAATACATCAAAATATTCCATAATTTCTTTTAATTCAAATGTAAATTTACTAACTGGTGATGAAGTCTATTACCAACCAGAATTAGCACCATTATTTGGCATTGAGGAAGGAATTTACTATGTTAGAGTTGTAGGTGGTGGAAATCAGATTAGACTTTATTCATCAAGGTCGTTCATTGACATTGATGATTATCTAGAATTTGGGGTGCCAACATCAAATTCTGGATATCACAGATTTACGTTATCTTCAGATAGAAATTTATCGATTGAACCACAAAGTATTTTTAGAAAGTTTCCTTCAGAAAAAAATCTATTAGATTCTGGAATTGACGAGACTGAGGTTGGACCAATCGGTATGATGGTTAATGGTGTTGAAATATTTAATTATAAATCCGATAATAAAATATACTATGGTCCACTTAATGAAGTAACAGTCTTTAATTCTGGTTCAAATTATGATGTTATCAACCCACCAACTATAGAGGTATCTACACCATCTGCCGGTACAACTGCATATATTCAACCTGTTGTTTCTGGATCTGTCAAATCGGTAGTTGTAGATCCATCCGATTTTGATATATCGAATGTAATATCAATCTCTATTACTGGTGGAAACGGCAATGGTGCCGTTTTGGAGCCAGTCTTAAGAAAAAGATATAGAGAAGTTTCTTTCAGTGGAAATGATATCTCTTCATCTGGTGGTGGTATTGATTCAACTAATGAGACGATTACATTTTTATCTAATCATAACTTCAAAAATGGTGAAAAAATCGTATATAACAAAAATGGAAATTCTGAAATTGGCATTGGAACTTTTGGTGCATCCAACACAGATCAAGGAAGAACTTTAATTAATGGATCTGCATATTTTGCAGAAATTGTTAATAGTTCAACTATCAAGTTATACCAATCAGAGACAGATTATTATTCTGGAATAAACACTGTTGGATTTACAACCATAGCAAATAGTGGTGTCCACAAGTTTAGAGTCTTTAATGGTAAAAATAATATATCTCAGATAAAAGTTCTAAATTCTGGATCCGGATATACAAATAGAAAATTAAATGTCAATTCTTCAGGAATTTCTACTTCAGAGAATTTAGTAACATTTAAAAATCACAATTTCAAGAGTGGAGAACTTGTAAATTATTCTTCAGATGGAACAGTAATTACTGGTCTATCAACATCAAATCAATATTATATTCTAAAAGAAAATAATGATAGTTTTAGATTAGCTAACGCTGGTGTTGGTGGCACTATAAGTTCCAATTACATTAGTAAAAATTATGTTAAATTTGAATCACCTGGAACTGGATATCACACATTCTCTTATCCAGATATAACTTTAAATATCAATGTTTCTTATGGAAGTAGTATTGTTGGTGTAATAACAGCAACTCCAGTTATTAGAGGAGAGATTGTAGATGCATATTTGTATGATTCTGGAACTGGATATGGATCTACTGTATTAAACCTTCACAAGAGACCAGCAATAACAATAAAAAATGGAAAAAGTGCAGAATTAAGACCTTTAATTACTGCAGGATCCATCGAAAGAGTTTCTATTCTAGCTAGAGGTACGGAGTATAATGCTGCTCCAGATCTAATTGTTAGAGGTGATGGAACTGGTGCTGTATTAAGAGCAGTTGTTTCTAATGGATCAATTACGGATGTTGTAGTCATAAACTCTGGATCTGGTTATACAGATAACACATATATCTCCGTGGTTCCTCCAGGATCGGGAGCGGTTCTTGATGTTAATGTTAGATCTCTAACTGTTAATAATCATTCTAGATTTGGTGATGAAATATTACATCCATCTGGTAGTGGCCTCCAATATGGTTTAGTTGGTTATTCAACTCAGATTGGAAATTCAATTTTAATTGATGACGGAAGCAAACACTCCCCAATAGTTGGATGGGCATATGACGGGAATCCAATTTATGGTCCATATGGATACTCAGATCCAGAAAATATAAATTCAGATCCGGTTCTAATTCGTACTGGATACGAATTGCTACCATCAAGAGTAATTAATAGACCTCCTTCTTTTAATTCTGGTTTCTTTGTTGAGGATTACTCATACACTTCAACTGGAAATTTAGATGATCATAATGGAAGATATTGCAAAACTCCAGAGTTTCCAAATGGAGTTTATGCATACTTCTGTGGAATTACAACAAATTTATTGACAAATAGTTTGGTTCCTAGTTTCCCATATTTTGTTGGAAACACATTTAAGAGCAAGTATATTGCAGAGAACAAAAAACTAAACCAAGCATTTGACTTCGAATCTTCAAATTTGATGAGAAACACATATCCTTATAGTGTTTCTGAGCAAGATATCAATAACGATTTTATTCCAGAGTCATATGAGATAGTAAGTCAAAGAACTAGGATTGACTCTGTTACACAAGGTTCTGTAGATTCATTAAGTATTATCTCATCTGGAGAAGATTACAAGATAGGTGATATTGCAAACTTTAATGATGATGGAACTGGGGGTGGTGGATTAACAGCATCAGTTTCTTCTTTAGAAGGAAAAAATATTATAAACTTAGTTACAGAAACAGAAACTTATGAAGATGTCGTAGTTGTTTGGAAGAATAAAAATCAACTTGAAATCAAAACGACCTCGAATCATACACTAGTAGATGGGGAAAACATAACAATAAGTGGTCTGTCAACTTTTGTTCCTGGTTTATCTAAAACACATAAAATTGGAGTAACAACAGATACTACTTATCTAATAAAAGAAGTTTCTTCAAATGCAATTTCTGGAGTGGTAACTGATATCTATGTTTCCAGAAACTTAAACAATATATCCGTTGGATCTACTATTGGTATTGGAACAGAAGTTCTATCCGTTTTGAATATATTTGATCAAGAAAAAGTTTTAAGGGTAAAGAGAGGTGTAACAGGAGCAGCTCATACAATATCAACAGCAGTTCTTTCAAAACCATCAGAATTTACTATTAATTTACCTTCAAATTATTTTGACTCTAAAGTTAATGATAGAATTTATTTTAATCCAGTAAATTCTGTTGGAATTGGATCTACAACTGGAGCTGGTTCCCAAATCAATTATTTCATCGGTGATGTTGCTAAGGTTGTATCAGTACCAACACAAAGTATTTACATACCAAATCATCCATTTAAGACAAACCAACAAGTAACTTTCTATACAAATGGTGCAAGTACTATTTCTGTTGGAGCAACTTCTTTAGCAACTCCGTTTGCTTTACCAGTTAGTGGAACCTCTCAGACATTGTATGTAATCAACAAGTCAAAAGATTACATTGGTTTGACAACTTTAGTTGGTTTGACAACAAATACTGATGGTCTATTCTTCTTTAGTAATGGCAGCAATAGTTACGAATATTATCTTGAAACAAATTATAATCAGTTGACAGCAAAGGTAGAGAAGATAAACACTACAGTATCTCTTTCCACAGATCATCAATTAAAGAGAAATGATAAGATAAGATTTAATATTACTCCTTCAGAAACTGTTGGTATTGGAACTTCAACACATGTAAGAGTAAAATATAATTCATCTATAGAAAGGGTACTAGTAGATACTGTAGGATTTGGATCCGAATCAATAAATGTAGATTCAAACAAAATTAATATAACAAATCACGGATATTTAACTGGAGATATCTTATTCTACGATTCTAGTGATTTAATATCTTCTGGATTAAATACAGGTAGATATTATGTTTATAGGGTTGACGAAAATAATATACAATTAGTTACTACTGAGTATAATCTAAAATTAGATCCACCTTCTGTTGTTAGTATTGCAAGCACTGGAGGATCTGGTCAAGAATTAAGTTACATTAGTCCAAGAATAGAATGTGTAAAGGGAAATAGTTTAAAATTTGATCTATCAGATTCTTCTCTAAATGGATTTGAATTCAAAATTTATACAAATAATACTTTCTCTAGTGAATTTGTATCTATTGGAGAAACATCCAATTTCACAATTTCCGGAGTTGGAACTGTAGGTGTTTCCTCTGAAGCACACTTAACTTTGAACTATAGTTCTTCAATACCATCCCCATTATTCTACAATGTAGAAAAATCTGGTTATATTAGTACTTCGGATAAGACTGTTAAGAACGATTCTTCAATACATTTTGTTGATAGTAAGTATGGTGGTATTGATTATCCAATTACCAGCGTTGGATCGACGACTTTTACTGTTTCTTTATCAAGAAATCCAGAGAAAAGAAATTATGACCAAACTAATTGCAGCAATTTAAAATATACTACAACTTCATTGAATGAAAAAGGTGGTGTTCATAAACTATCTATCCTTTCTGGTGGTGTTAATTACAAGAAGACCCCATCATTTGTAGATATTACTTCTGTTGATGGAAAAAATGCATCAATTACTCCAAATTCCAATACTATTGGAAGAATTAAGAATACTACAATACTAGATCAAGGGTTTAGTTATTCTTCAGATCTGACTTTGAGACCAGAAGCATATATTTCTCCACAAATAAAACTAAAAAATTCTAGTGAAATTTCCTCAGTATTTGTTAGAGATGGTGGTAAAAATTTAACTGCCGCTCCACAAATAGTTATAGTTAATTCTGAAACTCGCAAAATTATTGATGAGGGATTATTACAACCAGTTTTAGCAACGGGTTCAATCACTCAGGTTGATATAGTTAGAACCCCCAAAGGATTACCTTTCGGAAATACTGAACTATTCGCTGTAGATAATACAAATGGTATAGGAATTAACACTATTGCATCATCTTCATCGGGATTGGTTACTTGCTATATTAGCACTCCAGTTTTTGGATACACAAATCCACCTTTTGCTGAAGGAGATAGAATTTATGTTGAGGGTATTGAAAATATACCTTCAACTGGAAATGGATTAAATTCTTCAGATAATGGTTTTAATTTCTTTACCGTAACTAAGTATCAGAACACAAATCCAGCAACAGTAGAATTTAACGTATCTGGATTTACTACTAATCCTGGTCTTGCAAAAACAAATCAAGGTTTATATGCATCAATAATAAATTATGCCAATTATCCAAAATTTGAAGTAACAAATAAGTATTCTTCTTTCTCTGAAGGTGAAAAACTATTAACATTCAATGGTTTTAACTTTGAACTTAGAGATTTGATTGTAACTGAGTATGGCGATGATTATTTGAAAGTTTATGGATCATATTCATTGCAAAAAGATGAGATTGTTAAAGGTCAATATTCGGGAACACTAGCAACAATTTCTTCTATTAAAGAAAATAAAGGAACATTTAAAATTGACTATTCTCTCCGAAAGGATTATGACTGGTCAAATAATATTGGAAAGTTGAATGTAGATTATCAAGTATTACCAGATAATGATTATTATCAAAATCTTTCTTACAGCGTTAAGAGTCCTGTAAGTTATGAGGATCTATCAAATCCAGTAAATAGACTTCTTCATACTTCAGGTTTGAAAAACTTTGCAGATACCGAAATACAAAATTCTGTAAATGTTGGTACTTCTCGTACAGCAACATCCAATTCTGTTATAGTTAGAGACATCTTAGAAGAAAAGAGAGTTGATACTATCAATTTCTATGATAATGTTCTTGATATTGACGTATCTACCGATGGGAAGAAATCAAAGTACTTAAAATTAGAAAATAAAGTTCTTGCAGATTATATTAGATGTGATACCAACAGAGTTGTTAGAATTGACGACTTTAGTCCACAGTTTAGAAACCAAAGTAATATAACCGAAGATTATGTCGATGTTGTTTCATATGACAACACATATTCTGAGTTCTTAATTCAACTAGTAGATCCTAATGGAAATGATAGGCAATTAACGGAGTTGGTAGTTCTCAACAGTTCTTCAGATTCAATCACTCTAGAAAAAACATCATTACATAGCACAGAGCAAGAAGTAGCAAACATTGAATCATATTTGGACGTCTTTGGCAATCTTTCAATAAGAGTTACACCAGAAGATAAGTTTGATACTGATTATGATATTAAGGTTTTGAGTTCATCCTTTAATTCAATTTTGGGTGGAATTGGAACACAATCCGTTGGATTTGTAAATCTTACCGGTGCTAATGCTTTAGTTGGTTCTGGAATCACAGAAACTCTTGTTGGATTTGCAACAGATACTATAAATTCCGTTCTTGCAAAGTTCCAGGCTTATAATCAATTGACTGGAGATATGGACTATGCAGAATTTGAAATAACTCATGATGGAGAAAATTCATACGTATCAGAAGTTTATTCAAATAACAAAGTAGGACCTATATCTGGATTTATTGGAACGTTTGGTATTAATGTTGATAGTGGTCTATTATCAATCAAATACACTAACAACTCAACAACAGATACCTTGGTTAGAGGAAAAATCGTTGGATTTGGTACAACATCCGTTGGGACTGGAACATATAGATTTAAAACTAGCTCACAACCAGATGGATCTGAAAGAAGCGTTCGATTTGAATCGAATAATTCAATAGCATCATCATCATCAACTATTCTTTCTTTAGACAAGACTATAGTATCATCAGTCAAATCTTTAGTAAGAGTTTCATATGGAGAAACAACTTCTATTCATCAGGTAATGTTGGTTCATGATAATATTGATGTTTATACAACACAATATCCATTCTTATCTATTGGTAGTACTTGTGGAATGGGTACTTTCTCTGGAAATTATAGTGGATCTAATGTAAATTTGGTCTTCCACCCAGATTCTGAAATCAGTGGATCATATGAAATTCAAAGTTTAGATAAAATTTTCTATAGTGAGACTGATACTGTCAATGTTCCTCCAGATTTAAATTATGGACCAGTTACAGAAGAAGTTGAACTAGCATTCTATAACTCAAGAAATGGTGATAGATCAAATAAATTAGATTTTGAATTAAATTATGAGGGAACTCCAATCTTTGCAAAGAGATTTAATCCATCAGACTCAAATGTTTTAAATCTTGCAACTGGAACATTTACAATCAAAGATCACTTCTTTAGTACTGGTGAAAGATTAAACTATAGACCAGATAGTAGCATTATTGGTGTTGGATTTACTAGTGTTGGTATTGGTTCGACTGCGACAGAAATTTCTGGTGGTGTTGGAATAGGTACAACTGATGTTTTACCATCATCTGTATATGCAATCAAGGTAACAAATGATGAATTTAGATTAGCAACCACACCACAATATGCAGCTGCAGGAATAGGAGTAACTTTCACATCTGTAGGAACTGGTAATTATCACCAGTTAGAAATGCATAAGAGAATTGAAAAAGTAGTTCTATCTGTTGATGGTGTAATTCAATATCCTATTGCATTCAATCCTCTTGGATATTCACTCGTTGATAATGGTGGTCAAGTAAGTTCTGGATCAACATATATCTCAGTCTCTGGTATTGCATCAATTAGACCCGCAGATATTTTGAAAATTGATGATGAATATGTCAAGGTTATTGCAGTTGGATTTGGAACAACATCTACTGGACCTATTGATAATGTTGGCGTAACAACTCTTGTTAATATATCCAGAGGTTTTGTTGGAAGTTCGGCAACTAGTCACTTAGATTCAACTTCATTCCAAATTTACAGAGGATCTTACAATATTGCCGGAAGCAAATTATTCTTCACAGAACCACCAAAAGGTGGTGCTGATAATGGTATTAATTTGAGTAATTTGAGAGAAGCATTCTCTTCCTTTAATGGAAGAGTATTCCTCAAGAAAGACTATAGTTCAAACGTAATTTATGATGATATATCTGATCAATTTACTGGAATTGGAAGAACATTTACTTTAACGTCTTCAGGTCTAAACACTACAGGAATATCTACTGGAAGTGGAATACTTTTAATAAATGATGTATTCCAAACCCCAACAACTGACAATAATGCAGGAAATGATTATGAGTTAAACGATGAAGTTGGAATTACTAGTGTTACATTCGCAGGAATAACCTCTTCTAATGGTCAAGTTGTAATAGATCCCGTTTATATCGAACAAAACCAACTTCCTCGTGGAGGATATATTATTTCACTTGGATCTACTAACGGTTTGGGGTATGCACCTCTAGTTGGTGCCTCTGTAACAGCGTTTATTGATGGTTCTGGATCTATCACCGCTGTTGGTATTGGATCAACCGACATAAACGGTTCTGGGTATGCTGGACCAGTTAGTGTCGCCGTTACTTCACCAACAGGTTATGGTGCTGATATTTCCGCTATTGTTGGTGCAGGTGGATCTCTATCATTTACTGTCGACAACCCTGGAACTGGATATGCAGAAAGCAATACATTTGTAAGTGTTTCTGCACCATCTTATGAGAATATGCCTGTAACTGGAGTTTCAAGACTTGGTATTGGTACAACATCGGAGACTGGAACTGGTCTGTTACTATCTTTAGAAGTTGGTGCAAGTTCAACTACAGGAATTGGTTCAACACTATTCGAAGTTAAATCCTTCAATATAACAAGACCTGGATATGGATTTAGGAATGGTGATGTATTTAAACCAATTGGTCTTGTTACAGATAGAAACCTCTCAGAACCAATATCTGGATTTGAATTAACTGTTATTGAAACATTTACAGATTCATTCTCTGCTTGGCAATTTGGAGAATTAGATTATATTGATAGTATTGCTAATTTGCAGGATGGTAAGAGAACTAGATTCCCATTATATTACAACAGCCAGTTAATAAGTTTCCAAAAAGATTCTGAAAATGTAGATTCTGCGGACATTGATTTAAATGCACTTCTAATTATATTTGTTAATGGAGTTATACAAGATCCTGGAGTGAATTATAACTTCGATGGGGGTACATCTTTCTCCTTTAGCGAAGCACCAGAAGAAACCGATAATGTTTCAATATTCTTCTATAGAGGAACTAGAGGAGTTGACTCGGATATTATAGATGTAAATGAAACTATTAAAATTGGTGATGTTGTTCAGGTATTAAAAAATGCAAATGCCGATACTGTAACTCAAAATCCAAGAACTGTAGTTGGTATAACAAGTTCAGACGTTATGGAGACAAATCTCTATAATGGACCTGGAATTGATGAAAATCAGTATAAACCATTGAGTTGGTCGAAACAAAAAGCAGATAAAATTATTGGAAATGAATTTGTTTCTAAATCTAGAGATTCAATAGAGACTCAGGTTTATCCAACAGCAAAGATAATTAAAAATGTTTCCGACTCATCTAATGAAATATTTGTAGATGATGCATATTTCTTCAATTATGAAGAAAATGAATCTGCTATTGTTATTGATTCATTCAACCTCTTAATGGTTGATAGTGTTGATCCAGTTTCTGCTGCTGTAACAGCAGTAATTTCTACTGGTGGAACAGTTCAATCTATTGATATTATAAATGCTGGATCTGGATATACTGGATCTTCTGTAGACATTAAAATTTCTTCTCCACCACATATTAAAGTTGGTGTTGGTACAACAGCAACTGCTACAATATCCATCGTTAATGGATCTTTAAGTGGAACTGCTAATATAACAAATCCTGGTCTTGGATACACCATACCACCAAAAGCAATAGTAGAGTTCCCAGCACCAAATTATGAAAACATTGGTAATGTTTCGACTGTTGAAGGATTCTCAGGAATTATTACTGGTATTGGAACAACTGTTGGAACTGGTGGTCATGGATTAGGTCTCAAACTATTCTTAAATGCTTCATTCTTTACTGGATTGTCCGTAAATTATCCAATTTGTGTTGTTGATACAAAAGTTGGACATGGAGTAACATCTGTTGATAGTGGAGATGCATCAATCGTCAGTATAGGGACAACATTCTTAGATAACATATATTATATTCATGATATAAGCGTATCTGGTGGGAATGCTGAGATTTTGACTAATATCAGAACAGATACATCTACTGTCGGAATAGCAATTACTGGAAGTTCTACAGAACCTCTTGGAAGATTCTCGTGGGGTAGATTATCTGGAATGGAAAGATCAACATCTCCGATTTCGATAGGAGTAACTGGTCTTACTTTCAATTCAGGTTTGACCACCTTCCCAACAATTCAAAGAAGAGGATTTGGTTTGAGAAATACAGGGTCTCTCAGAAAAGATCTATAAATATAGAAAAAAGCTATTTACGATGGCGGCAATTGTAACAGATCAATTTAGAATATTAAATGCGAGTAATTTTATAGACTCGATTGATGACACTACCAATAATTCATATTACGTCTTTTTAAGTCTTCCCAATCCAACTCAGGTTGGATTTGGAAGATCTACCAATTGGGATGATAATACACCAGCACCTTCCGACAGTTTTAATGATTTGAATCATGTCGGTAAGACAATGATGTTTGGTAAAAAAGTGACATCAATCAATGCGAAGAGAGTAATAAGAAGAATTAATTGGACTAGGGGTACAAGATATGAAATGTATCGCCATGATTATTCTGGATCGCCATTGAATCAAAATTTATCTCCAGTAACAGGATCTACAAGATTGTATGATTCTAATTACTATGTGATGAATTCCGATTATAAGGTTTATATTTGTATATCTAATGGATCTTCTGGTATAAACACCACAGGAAATGCATCCCAAGATGAACCAACCTTTACCGATTTAGAACCATCCAAAGCTGGAGAAAGTGGTGATGGATATGTTTGGAAATATCTATTTTCTGTCACTCCAAGTGATATAATCAAGTTTGATTCTACTGAATATATTTCTTTACCAAATTCTTGGGAATCTTCTACAGATTCCCAAATTGCTGCTGTTAGAGATAACGCAAATTCTGATATATATCTAAACCAAATAAAAAAAGTTTATATAGATAGGCAAGGAGAAAATTATTCTGGTGGTCTTGGTAAAGAATGTGATATCATCGGTGATGGAACTGGCGCTAAAGTCGTTGTAGATGTTGTTAGTGGCAAAATCACTGATGCAACGATCTCCTCGGGGGGAAGTGGGTATAGTTATGGACTTGTTGATCTTGGTGATATCAACGGCAATGTTGGTCTCAACCAATATGCAAGATTAATACCAATCATTCCACCATCAAAAGGACATGGATATGATCTCTATAAGGAACTGGGTGCAGATAAAGTTTTAGTTTATGCAAGATTTGATGATTCAACTAAAGACTTTCCTATAGATACAAAATTTGCACAAGTTGGAATTTTAAAGAATCCAACATCTATAGGATCAACTTCTCTCTATACTGCTAATGAGTTTTCTTCATTAAGAGCTATTAAGTTTTCTTCAGTAACTGGAACTCCATCAGTTGGAGATGAAATAACACAATTAGTTGCTGGTGGAACTGCAAAAGGTTATGTTGCTTCTTACGATAGCAACACAATGGTTCTAAAATACTTTGTTGATAGGACCCTAACTTTCAACCAAACTACCGATGATCAAACTGATTATATTGGTATAAGTACATTAGGTAAAGATTTTGATTTTGAATCATCCTCAACTAAAGTAACTTCTGGTTCTTTCCAAGGATCAATTCATACAGAATTCAGTGGCATAACAACAAATCCAACTGGATCTAAACTTATTGATCTTGGAGTTGAATTTACAAATGGTCTTGCTAATTCTGAAATAAATAAAGGATCAGGGGATATAATTTATCTTGACAATAGACCCCTTATTTCAAGGAACTCCAGACAAAAAGAAGACGTTAAAATTATCCTGGAATTTTAAAAATGCCACAGAAGACTAATTTAAATATCAGCCCATACTATGATGATTTTGACCCAACTAATAATTTCTATCGGGTATTATTTAAACCAGGATTCCCTGTTCAAGCAAGGGAATTAACGACTTTACAATCTATCTTACAAGATCAGATAGAATCATTTGGAAGTCATATATTCAAAGATGGTTCTATGGTGATACCTGGTGGTATCACTTATGATGATCAGTATAATTCAGTAAAGATTAATCCAGATCATCTTGGAATTGACGTATCTTTATACCTTAAACAGTTAGTTGGAAAGAGAGTACAGGGTCAAAATACAGGAAGTAGTGCAAAAGTAGTAAATTATCTTCTACCACCAGAAAAGGGAGTTGATACTCCAACTATTTTTGTAAAGTATATTGATTCTGATTCTGATTTCCAATTTACAGAATTTGATGATGGAGAAACTCTAATTTTATTAGATTCTCTAACTTACGGAAATACTACTATAAATTCGGGAGATACAGTAGCTAATTTAGTAGATGTAAATTCTACAGATATTGGTGCTGCAGTTAATATAAGTAATGGAATATATTTTATTAGAGGTCATTTTGTAACTGTTAATGAAGATACTCTAGTAATCGATCCCTATTCGAATCGTCCATCATATCGAGTTGGTCTTCAAATAACTGAGAATACTGTCAGTGTTGGTATTGAGACTTCTTTATATGATAATGCAAGAGGTTTTTCAAACTTCGCTGCTCCTGGAGCAGATAGATTAAAAATATCCACAACTCTAACACAAAAAGAATTAACTGACTTTGACGACAAAGATTTTGTTGAGTTAATTCGTATTGATAACGGTGAAGTTAAAAAATTACAAGATAAATCAACATATTCAATTATAAAGGATTATTTTGCCAAGAGAACATTTGAAGAGTCTGGCGACTATTCTGTAGACAATTTTAATGTTAATGTAGCAAATTCTTTAAACGATAGAATTTCTAATGAAGGTTTATATCTAGACACACAAAAAACAGAACAAGGAAATGATCCATCAGATGATCTGATGTGTGTTAGGGTTTCCCCAGGTAGAGCTTATGTTAGAGGATTTGATGTAGGAAATCCAGGAACTACTATTTTAGATGTAGAAAAACCAAGAAGCACACAATCTGTTTCATCATCTTTAGTCCCATTTGACATGGGAAATAGATTAAGAGTCAATAATGTTTTTGGAACTCCTCTAATCGGAGTAGATAATAATAATAACACTGTTGATCTTTGCAATCAAAGAACAAATACCAATACAGGAACAACTGGAGACGTTATTGGTAAGGCAAGAGTATATTCTTTTGCAGTCTCTGATAATGCATATTCTTCAGACTCTACAGAATGGGATTTATACCTGTTTGATATTCAAACATATACAGTATTAACTTTAAATGAATCTGCTCTTGCAGCAGATTTCCCAGAAACTACATTTGTTAGAGGTTTGAGTAGTGGGGCAACTGGATATGTTGTTGGTACTCCTAGTGGATCTGACATAACAATTAATCAAACTTCTGGTATCTTTATTGTTGGTGAGCAAATACTGATAAATGAATCTAGGACACTGTCTAGATCAGTAAAGGCGACAAAAGTCTATGGAACTCAAGATATTAAATCAGTATATCAAGATTCCAGCTCTTATGGATTGCAGAGTGATTTTGTCGCTGATACAGTGTTACAAAAATCAATCCCACCAAAGTTCAGTGCAACAGATAAGTTACAAATTAATAATGCTGGTGTTACCACTTGCCCAGGAAAATCATTTGTTGGTATAAGAAGTGATGCTATCATTAGATATCAAGCTACAGGTCTAGTAGATGAAACGTTCCATAGAGTTGTAAGTGTTTCTTCAGATGGATTGGTTCTTCAACTAGCAGAAGTTCCAACAATTTCTGGAGTATGTGATGGATCTTTCCCATCCACAGAAATTCTAACAACGTTCTCTGTTGGTGATCCACTACTATCAAATAATGAAGATGCATACTTGTATGCACCGATTATTGGGTCAAACATTTCTTCAGTTAATCTTTCTGGTTCAAATCTTCTAGTTTCTAGGCAAGTAACAGGACAACTTGTTGATTCTGCAGGATCTTTAGAAATAAATGCATCATCGACAGGGATTACTAGCGCATTCTTTGAAAACTTTGATGCTGAAAGATATTCTGTAGTTTATAGTAATGGAACAATAGAAGATTTAACAGAAGATCAATTTAGTTTGTCCTCTAATAGTACAATATTAACATTAACCGGATTAACAGCCAGTGCTTCTAATGTTACCGTAAATGTGTCTGTTAAAAAGAACTCTATTCAAAATAAAGCAAAGAACTACACAAGAAGCCAAAAATTAACGATTGATAAAGTAAGTTCTGGTGTTTCAACATCAGTAACGGGTCTAACTACTAGCAATTACTATGGTTTAAGAATCGACGATAAAGAAATATCATTGAATGTTCCAGATGTAGTAAAAGTTATAGCAATTTATGAATCCCTCGATTCTAGTTTGCCAACCTTAGACAAATTAACTTTCGTATCTGGATTAAATTTAGACACTGCCTCCATCTTAGGGGAAAAAATTATTGGTGCAGAAAGTGGTGCTGTTGCTCAAGTTGTGACCAGATTGTCTCAAACTGAGGTAGAGATTGTTTATTTAAATTCCAACAAATTCTTGGTTAATGAATCTGTTACCTTTGAAGAATCAAATATAACATCAAACATTATTTCTATAACTTTTGGCAACTATACCAACTTGTCTAATGCATATTCTCTAGATAAGGGTCAAAGAGAACAGTATTATGATTATTCTAGAATAGTTAGAAAACAATCAGCACAGCCTCCTGCAAGAAAACTTCTGGTAATATATGATTGCTATACTGTACCATCAAATGATAATGGCGATGTCTATAGTGCTAATTCTTATGATTCAAATAGATTTGAAAAAGATATTCCATTGTTAAAAGATGGAGTAAGAGCTTCCGATACTTTGGACTTTAGACCAAGAGTTTCAGAATTCTTATCCACCTCAAGTTCTCCATTTGCATTTGGAAGTAGAAATTTTGCTACTACAGGAACTAATCCAACTCTAGTAGTAACTCCTGGAGAGAGTTCCCTGATTGGATATTCTCAATATCTACCAAGAAAAGATAAGGTTGTTCTTGATAAACTGGGTAATTTCTCAGTCATCAAAGGAAATCCTTCGTTAAATCCCCAAGAACCAGTAAATATTGAAGAAGCAATGGTTTTAGCAACCATTGATCTTCCAGCATATCTTTACAATGTTTCTGATGCAAAGATTACTCTTGTAGATAACAAGAGATATACAATGAGAGATATTGGGGATCTTGAAGATAGAATTGAAAATCTGGAAGTTGTAACTTCATTATCATTGCTGGAGTTGAATACAAAATCTCTTCAAATCCAAGATGCTGATGGATTAAGTAGATTTAAGAGTGGTTTCTTTGTTGATGATTTTAAAAATATCAACCTATTAAATATTGCAGATCCAGATTGTAATGTTGATGTTGATAAGGAAAAGCAAGAATTAAATACTCCTATTGATTTTTATTCGTTAAAATCAGAACTTGCAGTTGCTCCAAGTTTGAATCAAGATACTGCAGACTTTAATACTGATCTAAATCTTTTAGATTCTAATGTCAAGAAAACGGGAGATCTCATAACCTTAGATTATGAAGAAAAGGGTTGGATAGAACAACCTCTTGCATCTAGAGTTGAAAATGTTAACCCATTCAACATGATTGAATATAAGGGTGTTGTTAAGTTAAATCCTGCTTCAGATAACTGGGTTAGAAACATATTTGTTCCTGGTGGAAGCAGATCAATATGGGGCGGATGGAATGGATCATATATTGAAAATGTATTGATTAGTAGTGTTCCAGACACTCATATGAGGTCTAGAAACGTAGAAATTCGTGGCGGTGGATTCAAACCCTATACTAGATACTACCCATTTATTAGTGGAACTTCTGGAATTGATATTATTCCAAAACTAATTCAAATTTCTATGGTTTCTGGTTCTTTCTCAACCGGAGAAACTATTGATGGATTTGTTGGTTCTGATCGTTTAATTTCATTTAGATCTGCAGCACCAAATCACAAAAACGGATCTTATAATAATCCAGAAAGAACATATAATGTTAATCCATATGATAAAGCAGTATCTGTTGAAGGAACTTATTCGGCATCATCACAGATTTTAAACGTTGATATAACTTCATTATGTGCCGAAGCAATTGGAAAATATTTTGGATATATTGTTAAGGGCATGGTCCTGGTTGGTAGAACCAGTGGCGCTGAAGCAACAGTATCTGATATTAAACTGGTATCTGATAATTGGGGTGATATTGGTGGTGCATTCTTCATCAGAAATCCACTAACTACACCTCCACCACCACTAAGACTGGCGACAGGCACCAGTACAGTTAAACTTACCTCAAGTTCTACAAATGCAACTCCACTACCAGGAAGTCTTCTAATTTCTAGTGGTGAAACATCATACTCGGCAAGTGGTATAGTCAATACATTTGCTCAAGTTACAGTTAATGTAAGAACTCCTCCTCCACCTCCACCACCACCAAGAAGAGATCCTTTAGCACAGACATTCACTGTAGATGGAACTGGTGCATTCATAACATCCGTTGATCTTTACTTTGGAAATAAGGATGAAAATGAAAAATTATATGTTGAATTAAGAACTGTTGAACTGGGAACACCAACCAATCAACTAGTTCAGGACTACGCACAAATAGAAGTGTATCCAGATCAAATTAATACATCATCTGATGCTTCAGTATCAACAAATCTGAAATTCCCATCTCCCGTTTATCTACAACCAAACACAGAGTATGCGTTGGTACTAATAGCACCAACTACAGATCAATATGAAGCTTGGATTGCAAGAATGGGTGAAAAGACAGTCAACACCCAGAATTTACCAAATCCTGATAATGTATTAGTAACCCAACAATACATTGGTGGAAGTTTGTTCAAATCTCAAAATGGAACTATTTGGACTCCAAATCAATTTGAGGACTTGAAGTTTAAACTTTATAAGGCAGAATTTGTATCCTCTGGAACTGTCACATTCTATAATCCATCTATTGGTACTATAGATGAGAACATTTCTCCAACAAATATTAATCCAATTAAAACTCTACCAAGGAAGTTGAGAGTTGGGGTATCTACCGAAGAAACTGATGTCTCAGTATTGGCAAATCTAATACCTGGTACAAAAATTACTAAAACCGGTTCTACTGGACCATATGGTTATATTGAAAGAGTTGGAAGTAAAATCAATACTCTTGGAGTTTCAAACGTTGGTTCTGGATATTCTACTGGATCATTTGCAAATGTCCCACTCTACTCTATAACTGGATCTGGTAGTGGCGCACAAGCAACGGTTGTTTTCAGTGGTGGTGAAGTAACATCAGTTACAGCTACAACAGTTGGAAATGGTTACTCTATTGGAGACCTCCTTGGAATAACGACCTCAAGTGTTGCTAAAGGAAAAGGCGCTCAAATCTCAGTATCTACCATCGATGGTGTCGATACGCTGTATCTGACAAATGTACAGGGAGAATCATTTGCAACTAACGATAATCTACAATATTTTAATGGTTCCACGAATGTTGCACTTGGAGTAACTGTTAGAGAAAATTCTAGTGTAACTAGTAGTCTTTACAGCGGAAACGTTATTGAAGTATTCTCTTATAATCATGGTATGCACCAAGATACTAACAAAGTTGGTATCGATAACATTAAACCAGATACTGTTCCAACTTCTTTGACTCAATCTCTTGGGTTAAATGATACGACTATCTCAGTTGCGAATACCTCTTTATTTGGAACTTTTGAGGGAATATCAACTGACAGAGGGTATGCTAAGATTAATAATGAAATTATTTACTATGATAGCATTGGATCTGGAACTCTTGGAATTAGTTCTAGAGGAAATGATCTTCTACTTTCTGGAACAAGAACCCATAATATTGGAGATCAGATCTTCAAATATGAAGTTAATGGAGTCTCTTTAGCGAGAATTAACACAACTCATACATTACCAAATGATTCAACATTGAGATCTGCAAGAGAAATTGATAGATATCATGTACAGATTGATAGATCTGATAGAGCATCTGGAGATACTCAGTTGAGCTTCACGGATGAAAAATCTGTTGGTGGAGAAACTGCATTCATATCACAAAACTATCAGTTTAATGGCATTATTCCACAATATAATGTAATTACTCCAGGACCAGATACCGCAGTTAATGCAAGAGTAAGAACTGTTTCTGGAACTAGTTCGGGTGGATCTGAGATTTCATTCTTAGATCAAGGATATGAATCAGTCCAGATCAATGAAGTCAATTATTTTGAAACACCAAGAGTTGTTTGTTCAGAATTGAATGAAGAAGAATACTTATCAAACCTTCCTAAGAAGAAATCACTTACTGTTGATCTTCAATTGAGTTCTTCAGATCCAAATCTATCACCAGTTGTAGATACTCAAACTGCATTTACAGCACTTATTAGAAATAGATTAAACAATCCCGTTAATGATTATTCTGGCGATTCGAGAGTAAATCAAAACTCTAATGATCCACATTCTGCGGTTTATATTTCTAACAGAATAGATCTCAAACAACCAGCATCTTCCCTAAAAGTCCTTGTCGGAGCATATCGCCACTCTTCTGCCGATTTTAGAGTCCTTTACAAACTTTATAAAGCAGATTCTAGTGAAATTGAACCAACATATGAATTATTCCCTGGTTATGATAACTTGAATGATACTGATGGTGATGGATTTGGCGATTCTATTGTTGATTCTAATAAGAATAGTGGATTGCCAGACGCGTTTGTTCGTGCTAGCAGAGATAATGAATTCTTAGAATATCAATTTAGTGTGGAAAATCTAGAGCAATTTACTGGTTTTGTAATAAAAATTGTTATGAGTGGCACAAATGAAGCAAGACCTGTAAGATTGAAGGATTTGAGAGCAATAGCACTAGCATGATCCCCGTAGAAGGACATAAAAATCTTTTCAGAGATGAAAAGACTGGTGCTATTGTTAGTACCGATACTATCGGTTATTCTCAATATATTAAAATGAAAAATGAAAAACAAAAACAACGTGAGGAGATCGATCAAATAAAAAATGATATTACTGAGATCAAATCACTACTAAAGGAGTTAATCAATGGATCCAAATGACATCACCCTTGAAAGTATTGGTAAAATGTTTGAATATGAAAAACATGCTCGAATGATTGATGAGATGAATTTTGAAGAACTAAAAAACTTTGCAAAATCTTACTGTAGATTATATCTGCGTCAGCAAGAAGTTCTGGCAACCATGGGTGTGAGATGAGTATAAATATATTTTAGATCCTGATTTTGTATGCAAATCTCGTGGTTATGATGGTTTAAAACTTGCGGGAGTTCCTATCTAATGGCAGATATAAAAGTTAGAGTTGGTCAGAAAAATGCAGTAAAAGTCATATCATCTTTGGCTGGAGCACAGGCTCTTAGATTGCCAGAACTCATTGACGTGGATGCTGACTCTTTCACGTCTCTGTCTAATGGAATGGTTCTTGTCTATAATTCTTCTCTTGGATTGTGGCAAGCAAGCTTAGAATTAACACCTGGAAACAGCCAAAATCTAGACATTAACGGGGGGACCTTTTAGTGGCTAGTATAATAAGAGTCAGACGATCTACAGGAGTAACGGCACCAGGTTCTCTCTACTATGGAGAGTTAGCTTACACTGATGGATTGGCATTAACTGCTAATAGTGGAGGAAGACTTTTCATTGGTGACCAAAATGAGGTCCCAAGAGAAGTTGGTGGTAGATATTATACCGATATGTTCTTGGAACCTGGAAAGGTTGCAGGACAGGAAAACAAAACAACTCCAGCAAATGGATTTGTTGCTATTCTTGATGAGAATAGAAAGGTTGATGAATGGAATGTTGATGGTTACTTAAATGTAACAGGGGTTTCAACGTTTAGGGGAGTTATAGACTTCCAAGATGAAGCATTTTTTGGAAACGTTGGAATAAGATCAGATTTAATAAGAACTACAACTGGAGACACTCTATACATTGATCCATATCCAGATGGATTAAGTAATCAAGGAACAGTTGTTATTAAAGGTAATCTCCAAGTTGATGGTGATACGACGGCAGTAAATTCTACTGAAGTCCATGTTGATGATACAATCTTAAAACTTGGTGATGTTAATAAGGTTAGAACGGTTGTTGGTGAAAATACAGCATCTGGTATAAATACTATCCGTTTAGATTCCGTCCAAAATTTAAATGAAAATGATGTAGTAACAGGATCACCATATCTATCAGCATCAGGAATATCTACTATTGTCAATATTGATAATGTTGGAAACGTTATATTTTTATCAGAGTCTTTTACTGGAACGATATCCACAGAAACTCAACTAACAATAACATCTGGTTATGATACAAATACTGACAGGGGTATTTCTTTTGATTACAACACTGGTGTAGGTGGAACTTCTGGCAATAGAACTGGATTTTTTGGATATGATGACAGTACTGGACGTTGGACATACGTCCCAAATGCATCTATAAACAATAGTATTGTATCGGGAACAAAGGGAGAATTAGACTTAGGTGCTGCTTATTTTGATTGGGCAGTATCTGGAATACATACTAGAGGATCTGCTTATTTTGATACTAATGGTAAATTAATAAGCACCCTTTCACCGGAAGTTGGGTATGCAACCACTTCTAATTTTATTTTAACTACAGACGCTTCACATGTTCCTGTTTGGACCAGGGTTTTAGACGGAGGATCTTACTAAAATGGCAAAACCAAATAGTAGACAATCACTGATTGATTATTGCCTCAGGAGATTAGGTGCTCCAGTCTTAGAAATTAACATCGACGACGATCAAATTGATGATCTAATTGATGATGCTCTTCAGTATTTTCATGAAAGACACTTTGATGGTGTCGAAAGAATGTTTTTGAAATATAAAGTTAGTGCTGATGATATTTCTAGGGGAACTGCAAAATATAGTGGTGGATCTTTTACCCCAAACGCCGGTATTGTAACTACAACTGGCATTTCCACTACTTCATATGGCACAAATACTTTCAACTTCTATGAAAATTCAAACTATATTCAGGTTCCAGATTCTGTCATAGGAATTGAAAAGGTATTTAAGTTTGATACTAGTTCTATTTCTGGTGGAATGTTCAGTATAAAGTATCAACTATTTCTTAATGACTTATATTATTTCAACTCTGTTGAATTACTTCAATATTCTATGGTTAAGTCGTATCTAGAAGATATCGACCACCTTTTAACTACAGATAAACAAATTAGATTCAATAAGAGACAAAATAGATTATATTTGGACATTGATTGGGGAGCACAGAAAGAAAATAACTTCTTTGTAATTGATTGCTACAGGATTTTAGATCCCAATGACTTTACAAATGTATATAATGATAGTTTTGTGAAAAAATATTTGACTGCTCTCATGAAGAGACAGTGGGGTCAAAATCTAATCAAGTTTAGAGGTGTTAAACTCCCTGGTGGAATTGAATTAAATGGAAGAGAGATATATGAAGATGCTGAAAGAGAAATTGAACAAATTCGTGAGAGAATGACTATGGATTACGAACTACCACCTTACGATTTTATTGGATAATGGCACTTAATCCCTTCTTTCTTCAAGGATCTCCGAGTGAGCAGAGACTCGTACAGAGTCTTATCAATGAGCACCTACAAATACATGGTGTTGAGGTCATTTACATCCCAAGAAACTTTGTCAATAAAAAAACAATTATTGAAGAAGTTCAATCGTCGAGATTTGATGATAACTATGCAATTGAAGCATATGTTAATACCTATGAAGGATATGCTGGTGGAGGAGATATTTTAACAAAATTTGGAATGAGTTTAAGGGATGAGGTAACCTTAACAATTTCAAAAGAAAGATTCGAAGATTTTATAGGTCCATTTTTAGGGACACAAGATAATACTGGAAGTGATTATGAGATAGAATTGTCAACTCGCCCAAGAGAAGGAGACCTAGTATATTTTCCATTGGGACAGAGATTATTTGAAGTTAAATTTGTTGAGCATGAGCAGCCATTCTATCAATTAGGAAGACTTTATGTTTATGAACTGAAATGCGAACTCTTTGAATATGAAGATGAAATTATCGACACTTCAATTTACGAGCTTGATAGTCAGGTTCAAGAAGAGGGATTTATTACAACTCTGAATTTAATTGGAGCGGGTGTAACTGCTCAAGTAACACCTTTTGTTGGTACTGGATACATTGATAGTATAACACTTTCTAATGATGGTAATGGTTATACTTCAACTCCAACAATATCTATTACAGAATCGACAACTGGAAATCCACTACACAATGCAACAGCTGTTGCAATAACGACTGTTCGTGGTGGGGTACATTCTATAAAAGAAATAATATTAACAAATGCTGGTAATGGATATACTGTTGCACCAACTATAGCAATAATTGGTGGGGGTGGATCTGGAGCGATAGCAACTTGTGGTATTAATACTACATCTTATGGTATTGTTAGAACTGTTATTGATGATAATGGTTCTGGATATGCTGGTAATATTCCAACAATTACATTTAGTGGTCCAGTTGGAGGTGGTTTAACAGCAACTGGTGCATTAACAATTAGTCCATCAACAAATCAAGTTAATCAAGTTAGGATTGTAAATCCTGGTTATGGATATTCGGCAACTGAAAATCCATCATCTACAGTCAGCAACCCATCAATTATTACTGGAATAGGAACATTTACATTTAATGAGATAATCACAGGTCAAACATCAAATACCGTTGCAAGAGTTAAATCTTGGGATCAAGATACCAGAGTTTTAAAACTAGCAAATGTTGGTATTGGAACAACAACTGCTGGATTTTTACCCGGAGAAACTATTGTTGGAACAATATCATCTGCAAGATACACTGTCAAGAGTTATGTGCATGATGATACTTATGATAAATACACCCAGAATGATGAGATTGAAGAGGAAGCAGACGATCTCTTAGATTTTACAGAATCAAATCCTTTTGGTGAATACTAATGTTAGGAACTTATTTTTATCACGAAATTATTAGAAAAACTGTCATAGGTTTTGGTACTCTATTTAATGGAGTTCATGTTCGTCATCAAGACAGAAACGGTGCGGATATAAGTCAGATCAAAGTTCCCATTTCATACGGTCCAGTACAAAAGTTCTTAGCAAGAATTGAACAGCAACCCGATTTGAATAAAGCTGTTGCAATGACTCTTCCAAGAATGTCATTTGAAATGACATCTCTTCAGTACGATTCTTCAAGAAAAGCGGGTGTAACACAAACATTCAAAGCATCTGATGGGACCAATTTAAAGAAAGTTTTTTTACCAGTACCATATAACATTGGTTTTGAACTTAATATTCTCTGCAAAATAAATGATGATGCTTTACAAATTGTAGAGCAAATTTTACCATTTTTTCAACCATCATTTAATATAACTATTAATCTAGTTGATTCTATAGGTGAAAAAAGAGATGTCCCTATTGTTTTAGATAACATTTCTTTCCAAGATGATTATGAGGGAGACTTTTCAACTAGAAGAGCATTAATTTATACATTAACATTCACAGCAAAGACTTATCTGTTCGGTCCAATTGCAGATACAACAGATGGTCTTATTCGTAAGGTTCAAGTTGATTATCATGCAGATACTGCTTTGAGTAGTAAGAGGGAACTGAGATATACAGCGACACCAAAAGCACTTAAGGATTATACAAACGATGATACATCACAATTATCTGAAGATATTTCCAAAACAACAACTCTTATTGGTGTCAATGATACTTCTGGATTTGCAGTTGATAATAGGATAATTATTGGTAACGAAATAATGTATGTGAAAGAAATTCCAAACGCAAATCAACTTATTGTTATTAGAGGATATAATGGATCTACAATCACTACTCACCTACAGAAAGCACAAATAGATCTATTGACTGCAGCAGATGATGCAATGGTTGATGTTGATGATGATTTTGGGTTTAATGATTCTCTATTCTCATACACAGACTCCAAAGACTTCAGTCCAACATTACAAACTGATATTTGAGTAAATTGATATGTCAAATAATTTTGAAAAACTCGATGAGGCACTGAACGTGGAAAGTAGTATTGTAGAAGTTGAAGACCAAGTAAAAAGTATTCAGAAAAAGAGACCAGAAGAAAAAACCGATATTAAGAAAGATTATGAATATACTCGTGCTAATTTGTATTCCTTAATTGAAAAAGGTCAGGAAGCAATTAATGGAATCATGGAACTTGCCGGTGAAGGCGGTAGTCCAAGAGCATATGAAGTTGCTGGTCAGTTAATTAAGAGTGTTGCTGATACAACGGATAAACTGATTGATCTACAGAAAAAACTCAAAGATGTTGAAGAAGAAGTGGATAAAAAAGGTCCAAATAATGTCACAAATAATGCTGTATTTGTTGGATCGACATCCGAACTACAAAAACTACTCAAGCAAGGTTTTCTAAATAATAAAGAAGAATCTTAAATTCTAATGGGTTGGACTGACAAATATAAAAAGTCAATTGACTGTGATAATCCAAAAGGATTTTCTCAGCGTGCCCATTGTCAAGGAAAGAAGAAGAAAATGAATGAATCAAAATCCGGAGACCAAGGTCTTCGTGATTGGTTTGGAAAATCAAAATCTTCTGATGGAAAACCTGGATGGGTTCAACTTGGCGGCAAATACGCAGGAAAACCCTGTGCTCGTCAACCTGGTCAAACTTCTACACCAAAATGCGGAAGTTCTAAAATGAAGAGAGATCTTTCCAATAAAGAAGAAGAAAGAGCAAGAAGAAGAAAGAATCGTTTAGATCCCAATCAACCAGAAAAGTCTGGTGGAGCAAAACCAACTAACGTAAGAACTGAAGAAATGGACCTACAAGAAGTAAAAGATAAACCAGGTAAAGGTAGTGGCAAGAAAGATGCTTGCTATAATAAGGTAAAATCACGTTACGATGTCTGGCCAAGTGCCTATGCATCGGGAGCACTAGTCAAGTGTCGTAAAGTTGGTGCCGCTAACTGGGGCAATAAGACTGAAGAAAAGGATCACGAATATTCAATGGCACGCTCTGAGATTTCAACAATAATCTCGGCAGCAAAGAGATTGAAAAAGAAAATGGGTAAAGGTGAAGGCGAACTCAAGGCATGGGTTCAGTCAAAGATCACAAAAGCAGCGGACTACATTGATACTGCTGCTGATTATGTTACTAGTGGTGAGCATAAAGTTGATGAAGCATGTTGGGTTGGTTATAAGCAATTGGGAATGAAAAAGAAAGGAAAGAAAATGGTTCCCAATTGTGTAAAAGAAGACGTATGCCCAGTTTGTGGATATGATCCTTGCCAGTGCTTAGAAGGCACTATCAGTGAGATTCACTCTCAGGCACATACGCCACATGAAGTTCCAGGATCAAATATAAAAAATCTGGTTAAGAAAGCAGTTAAAAGAATTGATGTAGACGTTGATGGTGATGTTGATAAAAAAGATCCTACCACTCCCGTTGGAACTGCTGGAACAAAAAGGAAAATTCATGCACCACATGAAGTTCCTGATAGGGATTTGAAAAAACTCGTCAAAAAAGCAGTCAAGAGAATTGACACTGATGTTGATGGTGATGTTGATAAAAATGATCCAAAAGCAGGAGATTTTGGTGAGTTTGTTCCAACACCAGATGGTAAAAAAAGAATTACAACCACTTTGAAGAAAGAGTCATTTACCATCGATAAAGGTGCCCATAAAACGGCACAAAGAAGAGAAAAAATTAGAGCACTTGTAAATAGAGGTGAGGGTGGTGAAAAGGAAGTTGCCAAAAAGAAACTAGGCACTACTGCTGAACTTCCAAAATTAAAAGAGTTCACTCAGTTTATGGAAGATTGGCAAAAAGTCAATAAGTCCGATAAAACTGATGGTATGAGTCCCGCAGCAGTTAAGGCATATCGCCGTGAGAACCCAGGTTCCAAACTTAAGACTGCTGTAACTGGTGATCCAAAACCAGGCAGTAAGGATGCTAAGCGCAGAAAGTCCTTCTGCTCGCGCTCTAAGGGGCAGCAAGATATGCATAACATTGATTGCTCAAAAACCCCCGATAAAGCAATTTGTAAAGCACGTCGCCGCTGGAAATGCTAATGAAACCAATTTCAGAAAATGTAAACATCGGTGGAGATTTTAATGGAAATCTCTACATAGGAACACCTCAATCAGAACCACAAAAAGTTGGTGAAAGTTACACTGCAGATATAATGTGGAGAGGTAATCTCTATAGGATGGATCTTACTTCACAAACTACACCAACAAGAGAAACTCTTGGTGAAGAAATACAATCTGAATACCCTGGAGCAGTTGTCCATAACATCTATCCAGCAAATGTCAATTCAAATAAAACATTAAGAATTACCGGTATTCAAAGATATCAACCAGAAAGATTAACTTGGACACAAGAACAACATGGCTCAGTGGAATAAAAATCTTCAAGATTATCTAAATCAGGAGAGAACTCTCTTTGAAGTTTTTATGTGTGCCGATAGATACGGCAACATTGGAAACTGTGGAATAACTTCTGGACCTACCAGTGGTGGGTCTGATGCTTTTGGTAGAATGAGAGTATCTGATACTTTCACTCTTGCCGACTATTCCCACATTTATGGTGAAGAGGTAGAACTTCTCACAAAGACTGTTGGTGCAGCATCTACAACTGAGGTAAACCCAAATACAGCATCTATTGCCTTGATTGTTGGAACTGGTGCGACAGATAAGGTGATTCACCAGTCCAGAATGTATCACCACTACATGCCTGGTAAGTCTCAATTTGTGCTGACCAGTTTTAACTTCACTGATGTAAGAGAAAATACTACGAAGAAGATTGGATATTTTGACGATAGAAACGGAGTATTCGTTCAACAGGAGGGAGACGGAACTGTTTCTGTTGTAAGACGATCATATAACACAGGAATTGCTAGTGATACAGTCGTCAATCAATCCGATTGGAACTTGGATAAGTTAGATGGAACAACTCTTTCTGGTATCAATGTAGATTTCACAAAAACTCATCTATTCGCAGCAGACTTTCAGTGGTTAGGTGTTGGTAGAGTTCGTTGTGGATTTGTCATCGGTGGACAGATGATTTATTTCCATGAGTTTAATCATTCCAATATTGAAGAACATGCTTATTGGTCTCTACCATCACTCCCTATTCGTTGTGAAGTTGCCAATACTGGAGCTGCTGTTGGTATTACATCAATGGAACAGATTTGCTCTACTGTAATGAGTGAGGGTGGATATGTTGAGACTGGTGTTGAGTTTGGTGCTTTCAATGGTCCAATAACATTCTCTAATGCTGGTGGAGCAACTGCAAGACAGTGTATTATGGCTATTCGTTGTAAGAATACATTCAAAGGAATTCCAAATAGAACAACTGTAAGGGTAACGGATATTGAGTGTTTGAGTGATGCTACAAACTGTAGAATTGAACTTTGGAGATTACCTGGAAATAGTAATATTACTGGTGGAACTTGGGTGGATGCTGATGATGATTCGGCAGTAGAATATAATGTTGGAATATCCACCAACTTTACAACAACTGGTGGAGATTTGAGACAAGCATCTTTGATTGCTGCTAATAATCCATCAGGTCAGCAAGCATCTGCTAGTGTTGCATTTAATCCAACGACTGCTAGAAGATCTTATATCGCACAAAATATTGACTCTGATGATAGTAATATTTTTGCTGTTATTGTTCAGAATCTAGATACTAATACAACCACAGATGTTTGGAATACTATTCAGTGGAGAGAAACCCGATAGGTGATTTATTATGAGTGAAGTTTATCTTGGTAATCCTAATCTAAAAAAAGCAAATACTGCGATTGAATTTACACAAGAGCAAATTATTGAGTTCTTAAAGTGTAAAGAAGACCCTGTTTATTTTGCCAGAAACTATATCAAAATCGTTTCTCTTGACCATGGTCTTGTGCCTTTCAGTATGTATCCGTTTCAGGAAAAACTTATCCAGAATTTCCATGATAACAGATTTAATATTTGTAAGATGCCACGTCAGACTGGTAAGTCTACTACTTGTGTATCATATCTTCTGCACTACGCTGTTTTTAACGATAATGTTAACATCGCCATCCTAGCAAACAAGGCATCAACGGCAAGAGATCTTCTTGGTAGGTTACAACTTGCCTACGAAAACTTGCCAAAGTGGATGCAACAGGGTATTATATCATGGAATAAAGGTAGTTTAGAACTCGAAAATGGCTCCAAGATTTCGTCTAACTCTACTTCTTCATCTGCTGTCCGAGGCGGATCCTATAATGTCATCTTTCTTGACGAGTTCGCGTTCATCCCGAATCACATTGCTGATGACTTCTTTGCCTCTGTTTATCCTACTATTTCTTCTGGACAGAGCACAAA
>Ga0255778_10000459_pt1 | contig 37936 bp, 41 predicted proteins | sample 071ome_31_FD_179976 | JGI IMG/M metagenome (GOLD analysis project Ga0255778, IMG submission 179976) | Coastal salt marsh microbial communities from the Groves Creek Marsh, Skidaway Island, Georgia - 071405CT metaG (version 2) | ecosystem: Environmental > Aquatic > Marine > Intertidal zone >...
TGGCATTTAAATAATCCTTCAATTAAGTTTTTCCCCGACGATTGGATTAGGAGTTACAAATGGGAAATTCGTTCACGAAACGAGCTTAATGGATTTGGAAGAAACAGTACATTTAAAGAAATTAAAAATCCAAAAATTCCAGAAAACACAAGTATATTAGCATTTCATGGCTATCCTGATGTACATGATGTACAAGATCCTGTTATTGTAAACAATTGGAAATAATATACTAATATAATACCAATGAATCGCGGTATTAAATAACTCTGCTATGATTACAAAATACGTAGTCCGCAACAACATTAATGACGAAACCATAGAAGTGGATTCTATGAACGAAGCTCAAGAAGTTATTATGTTGTTAAAGGAGCAGAACCCACACACTGAATACAGTATCGAAGAAAAACAAATATCTAGCGTAAAACCAGGTTTCGGAAGAGATCCTGATTTACATTAATTCAATTAAAATTAAATCTTGCGGGATACCATCAATCATTTCTTGTTGTGTCCATTCCGTCCATGCTAGATCGTTGGCCCACTGTGTTCTATCCGGCCTCAAAGGATTTTCGATCATTGAGTAATCAGTGTTTGCTACCGGTGCGGCTAAACTAACTTCACTTACAAACGATGGGATACCGTTTAATACTGATTCTATTCCAGGATTAGAACAGTGATTAACTGTACAAAATGCTGTATTCAGATCTGTTTGATAATCGCTAGTACTGTTTACAGCATTATATTGACTAAAGTTTCTTCTTAAAGGAAACCTAGGATGTGGTCTTATTAAAATAGGACGATCTGTGTGTTCACGAATTTTCTTAATCTTTTCTTCAACCCATATATCTCCAATGGGCATGTTCTTCCATTGCTCGCTTTTTTCATGTTGAGAACAAATTAGTATATGATCTCCTTTTGTTTTCCAAGATGCTAAATTTAATCCTAAATTATCAAATCGTTCTGATGTAGTTCCGTGAACAAAATAGTTATAACGATTAATACCATTTATTCCAATCTTCCATGTTGCTCTAGCATCTTTCCCATCTTGAGTTAAATCTCTTTTCAAATTGCCGATTTCTAAAACAACAACAGGTTTTCCTTGTTGTTTATAAGATTCAAAAACTTGTTGATTATTACGCATTCTACCAAACCAAAGAACGCTCCAAATTACAGCAACATCGCCTTTACCTGTATGATAATGTATTTCGTGTCCATGTTTTCTAAGTCCTTTTTCAAAACTTTCAAAAACATTTTTGCTATTAAGTGCGCCAAATTGGTTATAAAAATCAAAGATCATACAGTATATATGTTGACCTATACTCCAATATAGTGTATAATGAAACAATGAATAAGTTTATATTTGATGTCGACGGAACCTTAACACCTAGTAGAGGTGTAATCGATGAAGCCTTTGGAAAATGGTTTATTGATTTTATGAAGTATAATGATGTGTACTTTGTTACAGGTAGTGACAGCGAAAAAACTATCGAGCAACTAGGCGAAGAAATATTCGAAAAAGCCAAATACAGTTTTAATTGTAGTGGAAATGCTGTTTATGAAAAAGGTCAAATAATTCATAAAAGCGACTGGGCATGTCCGGATGATATTTGGTTATATCTTGAAGACGAGTTATACAAAAGCCACTATCCTAACAAATACGGGAAAAATTTTGAGCCACGAATAGGTATGTTAAACTTTAGTGTGGTTGGTAGACAAGCAGTAGGCGAACAAAGAAAAAAGTATTATGAATGGGATCAAATAAACAACGAAAGAGAACGAATTGCTAGTTACATAAACAACCACTGGCCAGAAGTTACAGCAAGTGTTGGTGGCGAAACAGGAATTGATATTTTTCCAAAAGGAAAAGATAAAGCACAAATACTAGAATGGTTCTCAGAAAAAGATCCTTTAATATTTTTCGGCGATAGAATTGACCCGTCAGGAAATGATTGGTCAGTTGCTAACGCTATAGTTGACAACCAGAGAGGAATATATTACAATGTTAGTGATTGGACTGAAACATGGAATATATTAAAAAACTATGACTGAAGTTTATAACGTATTTCCAACTCTTATAATGACATTTGATTTAAGCAGTCATCCTGCTAATCAAAGGTTAATTGATCTAATAGAAAAAACACCTTCTGCGACACATGCTCTTGTAGGCAATGGAACTAGTACATACAAAGAAAGTACTGGTAATACATTTTTAAAAAATCCTACAATTATAGACTTTACTAGCACATTACAGGACTGTGTAAATCAATTTACAGACCAAGCAGGACTACAACGCTGTAAGATTATAAACAGTTGGTTCAACAAAATGGGCAAAGGTGGTCAAACTATTATACACAGACACGAGTTTAGTACTATAAGTGGTGCTTACTATCCCATATGGGACAAAGATTGCTGTAATTTAAGATTTAGAAGTCCCGTAGCACAGTGTAAGATGGCTGAAATGTCAAGCGGTCAGAATACAATCTATAATACAAACGAACAAGAGATACAGGGAGAAGCAGGAAAACTAATTCTATTTCCTAGTTACCTAGAACATTATACACCAAAGAATAATTCGGACAATCGATGGGTGGTTAGTTTTAATGCTCTCCATTGACAAACACAATAATAGAAGATATAATAGTAATATGAATCATAAACGTATAGGCTTCGCATGTAAGTACATGCATCCGGACCAGACACAGAAGAAGAAACTGCTTGAAGAAATACAGCGGCCACTTAATACACGATCAACTACTGTGAGATGGTTAAATAATCAACCGCGAGAAGTTGCTGAACAGCGACTATGGGATATTATGGTTCATAATATACAATCGTATATGAACCTTATTTGTTATGTTGGAGGATTACCGAATGATTTACGAATGGTTAGGCTTGGCAGCGATGTTCTTCCTGTTTACACTGAGCCTACTTGGTCTTATTTTTGGCGCAGGTCTGACGTCCGCGATTATTGCGAGAGGAACTTTGCCAACGTCGGTCGTAGAGCGAGGGAACTTGATGTTAGGGTTAGTATGCACCCTGGGCAATTCACTGTTCTTGCTTCTGATAATCCAGGGATTGTTGAGAGGAGCATAGAAGAATTTGAATATCACACGGACATTATTCGGTGGATGGGTTACGGTAAAGATTGGCAAGACTTCAAGTGTAACGTCCACATCTCAGGCAGACAAGGTCCAGCCGGTATCATCGACGTCCTTCCAAGACTGTCTCCAGAAGCACGAAACTGTATTACAATTGAAAATGACGAAATGTCCTGGGGCATCGACGCCAGTTTGGAACTTGCCGAACACGTCGCACTCGTTCTTGACATACACCACCACTGGGTCCGTACAGGAGAATACATTCAGCCAACCGACGATAGATTTGCTCGCATAATTGATAGTTGGCGTGGTGTGCGTCCCGTTATTCATTACTCAGTTTCACGAGAGGATTTACTTGTAGGACACGATCCTAACGTCATGCCAAATATGGAAGAATTACTTGAACAGGGATACAAGAAACAAAAACTAAGAGCTCATTCAGACTTTATGTGGAATAAAGCAGTTAATGAATGGGCTCTTAGTTTCAGGGATTACGCTGACATTATGGTAGAATCTAAGGCTAAGAATCTTGCCAGCATCAAATTGTATGAAGAATCTATGAACTCTTCTTTGGACGACCACGCTTCGCAGGAGCCTTCTTTGTCGCAGGCTTCTTAGTAGCAGGTGTTTTCTTTTTGGCAGGTGCTTTTTTAGCAATTTCCGGAGTATCCGGTGTATCAAACCCAAAAAGCTCTTTTAACCATTTAAACATAATTTTTCCTCCTGTGGTGTATTTACTAAATATGTTTGCGTGACACAACTAAAATGGAGATAATAATTATGTTAGATAAATTTAAAGGTTGGGTGTCAAAGCGTTTCACAGAAAGAACTTCTTGGGACGGTGCGGCATTAATCGCTTTAGGAATTATTGTACTAATTGCAAAACCGTTAGCAGGTATTCTTGCTTATGCGGCAATCGCATATGGTGCTTGGACTATTTGGAAGTCCGAATAGTTGAAGCAACACAGACTTATAAATCAAGACCTCTTGATTAAAAGGTGGAGTTCCAATGGTATTAGAGAACACTATAACTATTGGATAAAGGCCCAAAAAATTGACCCTCCACCTAAGTCTGTTTCTTTTGACAAAGTCAAAATACAACGTAGAGGTAAATTAAATTGAGCATCGAGGATAAAGTAGATAATCTTAAACAAAGAATTGATCTACTACAAAAGATAATCGAAGCCGCAGAAGCAGAAAAGGCTCCTGATAAGTATATGGAAAAAACTTATAAAGAGCTAAATGATGCTTATGCTGAACTAAAAAGTTTAAACAATGATTTGTAATGTAACACAAGCCGGAAAAGATCAAATAAACAAACTTTGTGAAGACCATAACAGTTATGCCGTATCTTTAAACATAAAAGGCGGTGGCTGTGCTGGATTTGAATATGATTGGGGGCTTGTTGACACACAAGATTCGATCAAAGAAGAAGTTGAAGTTATTGAATGTGGCAGTGGAAAGTTAATTATTGGGGGTCAAAGCATAATGTTTTTGTTTGGATCTACAATAGATTATAAAAAAGACATAATGGGTGCTATGTTTGATATTCAAAACCCTAATGCTAAGTCGTCATGCGGTTGTGGTGTTAGTGTAAATTTTGATGATTCAGTATTTACTAACGGGTAAATCACTACTAGCTGGCATATCCCATATTTTTTTACGCTCTACACCCTTTCTTTGAGCAAATCTTTTAGCATCACAGTCAGAGCATACATGAAAATAGTTGTTGCTCATACGCCTATAATCCATTTTACTACGTGATCTTTCAAAGTCAGCATCGCAATTATCACATCTCAATACAACCATAGCAACATCTCTATAGTATTGATGTACTTTACCGTGTTTACTGCGTCTTTCGTACAGTTTTTTAAGAATGTATTCTCGTATGAACATAATAGTATTTACATTCGGCTTTTAAAACATTTCGATAAATATCATTGATAGAAGCAAATTTATCCTATTTTTGGAGTTTATTACATGGCAAGAAAAGAAATTAATATCGGTATTGAAGGAAATGACGGTACCGGCGATAGTATTCGCGATTCGTTTAGTAAGGTAAACGATAACTTCGGTGAGTTATATGCTGTACTAGGTTTAGGTGGCGCACTAAGTTTTATTGGCTTAGATGATGTAGCACAAAACAGTTATAGAACAGAAGATAACAACAAAATCCTTACAGTTGACTCAAACAACGAAAAGATACAATTTACAAAATTAGACAGTAACGATACTATTGTTATTGATTCAAGCGTTCCGGGCGTAATTAAATTTAGCTCACTTGCTTCTGCGCTTATTAATGACCCAGATCCGACACTTGCCGCGGATTTAGATGGTAACAATAAAAGACTTACTAACATTGCTGACGCACAATTAGATTCAGATGCCCCTAATAAAGGTTATGTAGATACTAAAATTTCATTAGCAGGTGTTGATGCCATTGACGAAACCGGTAATATTGAGCCAGATTGGGGCACAATGACTGGTCCTTTGATTTTATCAAGAAACCCAATTGACTCAGATGATGTAAACTATGGCGGTTTAATTGCTTCTACTAAAGCATACGTTGATAGTAAAACATTTTTGTCAGCAAATAACCTCTATGTTGCTACAAACGGACAAGATGAAAGAACAGATATTCCAACAAACCAAATAGGACGTTCACCTTCTACAGCATTTAGAACTGTATCGAAAGCCGCACAAGTAGCTGAAGAACTTGTTAATGCGGCTCCTGTAGAACTAGGACCATATCAAAAGACACTAACATACGAAAATGGTACTAAAGATTGTACACTTGAAGATTTAATTCAATCTCCATTATCAGGCAATGGTGCTACTGGTACTGTTGAAATGCAGCTTGACGAAACTCAAACTATTCAGATTGTTAATGGCGGTACTGATTATGAAATAGGAACAGAACTTACACTAACAGGTGGTAATGTTGTATCTCCGGCTGTTTTAAGGGTTGTAGCAAAAGACTTTGCTGGTTCTATTACACAAGTTGCTATTGTTGAACCGGGTATCTTTAGTGCTTTACCTACAGATATTACAAATGTAGGACACGTTTCTGCTGTAACAGGTAGTGGTACTGCTAAATTTAGTATTACTTTTAGTGTAAACAGAATTTTAGTTACTGCTTCTGGCGCAGATTACGGTAGTGCTTCTGTTATCTTTAATGGTGGTGGCAATGGTAGTGGTGCTGAAGCAAGTACTGTTGAAATCGCGGGCGAAATTAAAGAAATTACTATTGTTAGAAAGGGTACAGGATACACAGCGATTCCTACAGTTGATATATTCTTGCCAAGAATGTTACTTGAAACTGAAAATTTAGGAACTGACTTTACAGATGATCTAAGAGAAGGACAATTACTTAGAGGTATTGATTCAGATGCTGTTGCTAAAATTATCTCACACTCTGCCGAACGTGATGCTTCAGGTAGAGAAATTTTTGAAGTTGAATTATTACAAGGATCTTTCCAAATAGGTGAAGTAATTCAGTACGGTGATCCTGCTCAGAACATTCAGATTACAATCCAAGTAGAAACTGGCATCTACTACGAACATTTTCCAATTAGATTATCACCAAACGTATCATTAAGAGGTGATGAATTCAGACGTACAATTCTAAGACCAAAATTAGGAGTATCAGAATCTCCATGGAGTAGAGTATTTTTTAGAAGAGATCCTGTTATTGACGGATTAAGAGTTACTGATTATGAATTTGGTTATCAATACCTAACAGATCCTTTAGACTTCTCAAGTCAACCTAAGAAAAATGATGAAATGGATGTTTTCTTATGTGCTGATGCTACTATTGTAAGAAACCTAAGTGTTCAAGGACACGGCGGCTTTATGATGGTACTAGATCCAAACAATCAGATTAATTCTAAATCACCTTATTGTCAAACAGGTTCATCATTTGCTAAAAGTATTAACGTTAAAAACTTTGCTGGTGGACAATTTGTTGACGGATTCATGGGTAACCTAGATGGTATCCTACTTTATAAGTCAGGCGAAACTGGAGAATTAACACGCAATCCACAAGGCGGAGATGATAATAAAATTGTAATTGGTGGTCTACAACGAGAGCCACAACTTCCAACTTCATTTAATATCGGCGAAGATATTTATAGAATTACATTAACAAATAGAATTGAATCTGCTTTCTTTGATGCTAAAGTATTAATCGAACAGAATAGGTCTTTCATACAAGAAGAAACAATACAATGGCTTGCTACACAGAACTTAGGTTTTACATTTAATGAAGATAAGTGTAGAAGAGACGTTGGACTGATTGTTGATGCCGCAGTTAATGATGTATTATTTGGCGGTTACGAAGAATCAACAAGAGCAGGTAGACTATACTTCTCAGGTGGACTCACAGTTGTTGCTGGACAAGTAACAGCAACAGCGGCCGCAATTGAAAAAGCGAGAGACATCGCAATTACTTGTGTACAACAAAACACTTGGCCAGCATTAGGAACTATAGCACAAACTAAAATAGCATCAATTACAAACGCAGAGCAAGGTGGAGCTCAACAAGAAGTTCAAAACTGTTTTGATATTGTAGCAAACATTATCCGCTACGGTGAGAAAATGTATGTTGCTAAAAAACTATTGCAAGAAAACAAAGAATTTATTCAAGCAGATGTAATTGGATTCCTTGCTGTAAACTATCCTAACTTAGATTATAATGTAGATATTTGTTTTAGAGATTCAGGATATATTGTTGATGCTTTAAGTATTGACTTATTCGGTAATGCTCCTAACGCAGGTGTTAGTGATTTAAATCAAGGTAACTTTAATAACTCTATTAGAGCAGGTTACAGTTACTACCGAGCAGGTAAAAAACTTATTCCTTCGAGCGGGGATCCACAAACAGTTAATCAATTGCCAGCGACACTTGACGCTGTTCAACACATTAAAACTAGAATAGGCGAAATTCTAAACAACACAGCACCTTCAGGTGTGTTCATCGGTCAAACATTTGATCCGAATCTTGTTTTAGATGTAACTTCAAATACATTTACTATTACAAATCATGGATTTAATACAGGATCACGTATAATATACAGCAACGGGGGAGCAGATTCATTAGATCTTGCTGGTGGAGGAACTCTTACCAACGGCGGAGTTTACTTTACATTTAGAGTCGATGCTGACAATTTTAAATTATACAACTCAATCGAACTTGTAAGAGCTCAAGAAAGAGATCCAGGATCAGAATTTGAAATTGACTTTACTGGTCTTGGTACAGGAACTTCTCATAGTTTCCAATGGGATGTAACACAAGACACAACATTAACAGCACAAGATCTAGTCGATGCTGGTATTACAGAAGCTATCAACACATCAATAGGTTATATGAAAACACTTATTGCTGGCGATGATGCAGCTCCGGGCGAAACTTATGCTTCGTTCGGTGATTCAACTGGTGTGCCTGTTTTATATCCGTTATATGAATGTGTTCTAGATAATCCATATGAGCAAATGACTGCTGGTAAAGTTACACTTGCTACACCAGGTAATAAGTCAATGCTAGGTAATGACTTTACACAAGTTAACGATATGGGTTATGGTGTGTTTGCTATGAACAACGGACTTGTTGAATCAGTGTCCATGTTTACATACTACTGTCATACTGCTTACTTTGCCTTAAATGGTGCTCAAATTAGATCGCTTAACGGATCGTCAGCACATGGTGTTTACGGTTTAAGATCAAATGGTGCTGATCCAAACGAAGTTCCAGATAGAATTGGACTTAAATTTCCTTTAATTCAAACAGCATCTGTATACGAAGATAGACCCGTAGATGTAGTTAACGATAAAACTATAGCAAAAATTTACATCAACGATGTTGCTTATCCTCCATTCCCAGGATGTTTTATTGAAGTTGATCACTCAAATGATCCTCAAAGAACAGGTCCAAATTCAATAACTGGTTTTAGAGCTTATAAAATTTCAGCAATTTCAACTAGTGGACTACCAAGTGGAACTTACGAATGTAGTATCGATACAGATGTTACAGGTGGCGGACTGGCCGCAGATGTTCCAGCAGGTAAAAAAGTTATTGTTAGAGCTTTTGAAGAGTTTACAATTACTGATAAAATTCAAGTTGTTAGTACACGACCTTCGACAGCATTAGTATTCGACGAAAGCTCAGGTATTGACGATGCTGTTATCAGAGTATTATCATTTAATGGATTTAATGGACTAGATGCTCAAGATGGTGATCAGAACATTACAACAAAAGACGGTTTTCCATACGTTAACCTAAACCTTAAAAAAGCAGATCCAACATTTACACCACCAAGTTATGCCAATGGTATTGGTGATGATGCTATCACTGTTCAAACAGTTGAACCAGAACAGGCTGCACGTTTAACAAAACAAACAACAGGATATGCTATCTATGATGGAAGTAGTACTTCCACAGGTGGTATGATATTCGGTTATCAAGATGCTTTATATGAAGTAACTGATTATAAAGATGTAGATCTATTAGACGGTTTTGGAAACAAAATTGGAAGTTACGGTCTAGTATCATTTAAAAATATTACAGATTCAAACGAAACTTTAGTTAATAGAAGTTATACAATCACAGGCGCAACAGCGGCTAGTACTATTACTGTTACAGTATCAGGAACACTTGATTTACGTACTGGTAGACAGATTAGAATTACTGGTGCTGACAATGCTTCATTTGATGGCTTATATTTTGCTGGTGATATTACAACGAACACATTTGTTCTTTACACTGATAAAGACTTAACAACAAAAGCAGACGGTAGCGGATTTGGTGCCGCGGCAACTTCAGGTACTGTTGAACTATTTGGCGGTGCTACATCAGACTTTAGTGCTTCTCTAGAAAATCTACAACTTAAAGCAGGTATTAGAGCTGGAGCACAAGGACAAGTTACTGTTAACATCTCAACTATGAGAGCAACAGGACATGACTTCTTATCCATTGGTACAGGATCTTATGCTGATACTAACTATCCATCAAACATTTTTGGTCCACCTAACAACAATCCTCTACAATCAAACGAAGCAGTTGAAGAAGGTACAGGGCGTGTGTTCTGGGTATCATCAGATCAGTCAGGTAACTTTAGAGTTGGTGAATTCTTTGCTGTTGACCAAGGTACTGGTAAAGTTACACTTGATGCTAAGATCGACTTACAAGGTATTACAAGTTTAAGACTTGCCGCTGGTGAAACAATTAGTGAATTTACCGGTGACGTTACACTGGGTGGTGCTGGTGAAGCAAGTAACCAAGCAGTACCAACCGAAGCGGCTGTTAGAGCTTATATTGATAGACGTTTAGGTTTAACACACGAAGGTGGAATTCAAACAGTATTAATTGGACCAGGATACTTACCGCGTGATGGTTCACGTCAGATGACTGGACCGATTGATATGAGTAATAATTTTGTTAGAGGTTTGCCAGATCCTGATGTAGGAATTGAAGGTGAAGGTGATGCTATTAGAAAAGCATACATGAAGATTGGTAACTTACAAGACGCTCCGGAAGGATGGATGTATGAAGCCAATCCAGTAGATCCAAATAACAATAGACAACCAGATTACAGTTATATTGAAAGTGCTGACATATTAGCATTTACAAACAATGGTTCAAGTGAATTTTCAAACGCAACAGTTGTAGGAGCGTTAACATTTACATTCCAACAAAATGCTCCAGGCGTTGCTGATGTTGTATCACCAACTGTAACTAACTATCCTGATCCTCAAATTGTTGCTACAATTAACGATAACGTTATTGTCAACGCAGATGTTAATTATGATGCTGGTATTGAACAGCATAAATTAGATCTTAATACTGCTAGAGCAACAGAGTTTGAAGGTATTGGAATCGCAAGTTATGTATACACAGCAGAATCTGCTCCAGGTGCTGGTGATGACTATACTACAATTACAACATCTGAAAACCATGGAATGAGCGAAGGTGATGCTGTTGTAATTTCAGAAGAAACTGTTGTTACAGCAATCAATGGTGACTGGAAAGCAACCAACATCACAGCAAATACATTTAGAATTCCAGCTGATACATCAACAGGCGGAACAATTACAGGTGGTAAAATAAGACACTACGGAATTATTAGTGGTGCTCAAACATTAGAATTTACCCTTGTTAATGGATTCTTAGCATTAAAAGATTCTACCAACGCAACAAGATCAGGCGCTTACTATGATGGTATTGGTTTTGAAAAACTAAGACATATTGATGTAGCAGTTATAGATGTTACTGATAACACAAACTTAGCAGTTGGCTCTAATACAAAAGTTCTTGCTAGAAGATCTAATCCAGGAGGAATAGGTCAATCTATTGACGGACCGCCTGTTCCAATTGATGCTAAAACTATTGTTGAAGATGGTTTAGGATGTAGACGTCCTGACTTTGGCGACATTGGTGTTATGGCTAGAATCGGAACAGGTAATACAGCCGCTGATTTTGCTACTATTGAATTTACTAGTTCTAACACAGCAAATACTATTGTACAAAGAAGTGGAACTGGTAGCGCAGACTTTGCTGGTACATCTAATTTTGAAAATATTACTGCAGATGGTAATATTACAATTAATGTAAGTGATGGTGTTGAAAGTGGTAATCCTTCAGACCTAGAAGGTATATGGATGACTTACCAAACTTCGACTACACCTGTAATTACAAAACACGAACAAAGTTCAGCTGACAATGCTTACTATGTTAACTACAGAAACGGTAATGGTGAAGTTGCTATTAAGGCACAGTTTAGTAACGTTGCCGCTAATCACTTTACTGAATATCGAGCAGGTGTACACAAATTTAGAACTGCTGGAGGTAGTTCTGGTAGAGTTGAAGTAGGTTCCGGCGGAACACTTACAGCAGAAAATGGTAATACATCAGCAATTGGTTACATTGAAGGTAACTGGCAATTAACAGCAGGTAGTAGAATGCAAGCTACTTGGGCTGACTTGGCAGAGTATTATGAGGGTGATAAGACATACGAACCAGGAACAGTTGTTCAATTCGGGGGCGATAAAGAAGTTACATTGTCCGGAGAATTAGGAACACATAAAGTTGCCGGTGTAGTAAGTACTGAAGCCGCTTACATTATGAATTCTGATTGTCAAGGCAAAAAAGTTCTAGTAGCACTACAAGGTAGAGTACCTTGTAAGGTAGTAGGAAAAATTGAAAAAGGAGATCTTATTATTGCTAGTGGTATACCAGGAGTTGCTACAAGCGCAGGCGGAGATGCTAAGCCAGGAACAATTATTGGTAAAGCTATCGATGTTTATGATAGTGATCGAATAGGAACAATTGAAGTAGCGGTGGGGAGACTATAATGGCATTAACAACTCTATATAATTCAACTAATCACCCACTAACCTGGGACAAAGTAAATGAAGTACTAAAGGTAGTCGACGATAATTTTCTGTTTGTAAACTCACAAGCAACAACTGGTATACTTACAAATCTTACACAGGACATTACACCAGCGTGGGGGGCTAGTTATAACATAGGTTCACCGACACAACGCTGGGATAATATATACGCAAATAATGTTGATGTAGGAAGTATTACTGCTGACGTTACTGGATCAGTTTTTGCTGATGACAGTTCAATGATTATTGATGCTACTGGAAATACTATTTCTACAAATAGTATAACATTCTCAGGCGGCATGAGCATTAATGATGCTAATAATGATTTTACTTTTGATGCTTCTAATGGAGCAACAAATATTATTAACTTTAAAGTTGATGGCGGCGATGTTTATATTGATGCTAATGGTGTTTTACAGGCAGGCCAAGGCGTTGTTGGAAATCTTACAGGAAATGTAACAGGTAATGTTAGTGGTAACGCTGGCACAGTCACAAATGGAGTGTATACGGCGGGCGACCAGACTATTGCCGGAGTTAAAACTTTTTCAAATACTATTGTAGGTAACACACAAGGTACACACACTGGTGGTGTTGTTGGTAACGTTATTGGAAATATAGATGGTGATGTTACTGGTAGTGTTTATTCTGAAGATAGTTCAGGTGTGTTAGTTGATGGATTACATGGCGTACTCAATACATATAAATTAGATCAAGTAGGAGCAACAGACGGACAAGCTCTTGTATGGGACGCGGCTAACGTAAGATGGCAGCCGGGCGCGGCCGCTGGCGGTGGTGGTACTGGATTAGGATCTAGAACTACTAAATCAGCTTCAACATCTAGTATTGCTGACGGAGTAACAGCAACCACTAATATCACAGGAGCCTTTAAAGGATACATGGTATTAAAATTACAAGTTGATGCCGCGGCATGGGTTAGGGTTTATACTGATCAAGCAAGTAGAACCGCAGATGCTTCAAGATTAGAAACAGATGATCCAGCTCCAGGTGCTGGTGTGGTAGTTGAAACTATTACAACAGGTGCTGATACAGTATTGATAAGTCCGGCTGTACTAGGTTTTAATAATGAAAGTCCTGTTACTGATGTAATACCTATATCAGTTAAAAATAAATCAGGCGGCACAAGAACATTTACTGTTACACTTACACTAATTCAGTTAGAGGCATAATAGCATGGCTAGAGACGTTACACAAAGACGTTACATTGTAACTGCTAAAAATATGGAAGGCATGCTTCGTATTCACGAAGAATTAACAACAGCAGATACTACACCTACCAATACTGTAATCACTAGACCTGTTATGATAGATCAAGAACGTCCGAAGAGCAGATCTACATCTTATTATCTAACTAGAAAGGAAGCAGTTAGTTTAAAACTACATCCTGATGTAAGAGCTGTACAACCTCATCCTTCAGAAATGGGTGTATCTATTTCAAGTCATGTCATAACACAAACTTCAAATTTCAATAGAGAGTCAGTACAAAATAGTAATCATAAAAATTGGGGTTTGCTTAGATGTGTCGAAGGTGGAGTTCACAATGATTGGAGTGGTGATAATACGCAAACAATTACACTAACAGAAACTGGTAAGAATGTAGACATAGTTATTATGGATGCTGATGGACAAGCAACAGGTCACCCAGAATATGCTGTTAATGTTGACGGGACTGGAGGTTCTAGAGTAAACTTAATCGACTGGTATGCTTTATATAACAATGAAGTTGGAGGCGTAGCAGGTAGTACTTATACATATGGACAGTATACTTCCGGTAACTACCATGCTTTACACGTAATGGGAACAGCAGGTGGTAATACACAAGGTTGGGCCAGAGATGCTAATCTATATAACATTTACTATTACGCTGGCGACGTCGGAAACACTAACTTTCCGTACGTATACGATTATGTAAGAGAGTTTCATAGAACAAAATCTGTTAATCCAGATACCGGTATAAAAAATCCTACAGTGGTGAACAGCAGTTGGGGGATGAGTATTTTTCCATCACAATGGACCTTTAATGATATTACCGCAGTTACATATAGAGGAACTAGATATACAGCAACTTCAGGCACGGGAACTCCTACAGGGTTTTCAGGAATATACAGCGCAGACAATTCCTCAGATTTAGCCAGTTTTAGATATAACATAGGCGACGGAGCAAAAGACGATTGGGTACAATTTGCCTGTACAACTTCAGGAACTCCGAACCCTGGTAATACAGAAGGTACATTAAATCCTTCTCCAACGGGAGGACTTATTGGTGGAGGTGGATGGACTGTTTCAGGTGGCACTAGAGCTTTCCTTAATGATACATTAAAATCAGCTACTACTAACACAGTTTATGTACAAACTCTACCACAAGGTGGTACAAGATACGGAAACTTTACTGTAGACGTATTCCAAGAAATAACTTATGCTACACCTACAGGTACTGTTGATTTAGATATCGAAGTTGAAATTAGAGATCCAGATAATGTGGTTGTGGCAACATACACTGATGGTATATATACTGGTGCTTCAGTAACCGCTACAATCGATGAACAATTTACTGTACAAAAAGATGGAACATATACTATAAACATTACTACAAATTACGGCACTGAACCTAATCCTAACTGTACCTTTGATACTAACATTGATGTTACCCTTAATGTTACTCAAGACTCAACTCCTGCAGCTACTGCTACAAGGGGAGCAACTGGAGAGGCAAATGTTAGTATTGATTCTGTAGCAGGATTAAATTCTTTAACTAGTCCTACTACAGGAGATAATGATGACGGTTACTGGACACTAAACTTACCATTTACTTTTACTATGTTTAGTACTGATTATACTCAAATTAATGTAGGAACAAATAGTTATATTACATTTGGTGGTGGTTCAACTACTGAACCTAACATTTTTCCAACTAATGTTCCTTATGCTAAAATTATGATAGGAAGTGGAGAACGATTTGGTGGTAACGCTCCGGATACAAGCTGTCAAAGAATTTATTATGGAACTGAACCAACAGGGAATTATGCTACACCTGTAAACACTTATACTATTGATGCTGTTAACAACAGTAACATAGCATTTTCATTAAGTAACGGTACTGATCGTAATGGAGCAGTTAGTGGAGATAACGCAACTATTAATATACTAGTAGGCGACACTTTAGAAATCACAAACAATTCAAACTTTGTTCATCCTATGTATTTCAAAACAGCTCAAATTACAGGTACAGGTAGTCAAGTAGCTGGAGCAACTGGACAAGGTGCCGTTAGTGGTAACACTGTAAGTTGGACTCCTACTGCGGCAGGCACCTACTTCTATCAATGTAGCAATCATACCAATATGAATGGCCAAATTATTGTGTCTTCTAATCCAGGCACAGAATACTATAGAGTTGTATTTGAAGGAAATGCGGCAAGTTCGGGAACACTTGGCGATCCTGGTATACGCTGGGAAGTAAGATTTGACGAAGACAATCCAGAAAATTTCAGAGTAACTATAGAACAAAACAATCAAGTTACTTCAGATATTGTGCCATTTACAACAGAACAACTTAATGACTGGGGATTTATATCTGGTAAACGAATACCTGTTCCTGTCGATGCTCTAGACGCAGATGTTGAAGATGCTATTGACGAAGGAATTATCAACATAGGTGCGGCAGGCAATGGTCAATGGTACCATGCCGCTCCTGGGGATCAGGATTGGGATAATACATTTGAAATGGCAAACCGCTATCCTGATTCAGTAAACTTTCCTTACTATTATATGAGAGGAACTTCGCCGACTCGAGTTGATACTACAGCATCTGGCGGTTATGACTTGCCTACTATTTGTGTTGGAGCAATGGGAGATTATACATCGCTTAGAGAAAAACCAGCTGATTATAGTGATAGAGGTCCTGGAATAACAATTTGGGCACCTGGAACTTATATTCAAAGTGCTTACACAACGGCTAGCTCGTACGGAGATCCAAGAAACTCAAGTTATAGGGTTGGAAAAATTTCAGGAACAAGTATGGCCAGTCCTCAAGTTGCTGGTGTTATTGCTTGCCTTTGCCAAACGTATCCTGACATGACTTGTGAGGAGGCCAGAGATATGATTGTAGCAATGGCTGAACCAAATACTTTAGGTGACACTGGGTCAGGAAATTATGAAGATATTGAAGCACTTTTAGGATCACCAAATCTTGTATTAAGATATAGACAACAAAGAAAAAGTGAAGGAACTACGTATCCTAAACGTAATTATAAAGCAAGACCAAATTCTGGAGTAGCGTATCCAAGACCTCGAATCAGGCGTTAGGATAAATAGTTAGTAGGAGCATGTAATGGCAATCGAAGAAATTAATATTGGTAATTTAGTAAATGATGGTACAGGCGATGATTTACGTACCGCATTTGATAAAGTAAACAAAAACTTTACTTCACTAAGTAATGAACTAGCCGTTACGGGTCAAAATCTTGGTAGTGGAGCAGAAAGTTTTGTTGAAAAACAAGCTAATTTACTAAAATTTAGAAGTATTGTTTCTGGTACTGGTATCACAGTCACGCAGAATGCTGATGATATTACTGTTAGTAAAAATCAAGCAAATTCGTTTGCGAATATTATAACTGACAGTGGTAATTCACTTGCTACTTTAGAAAGTGATACACTAACATTAATTGGAGGTTCAAACGTTCAAGTTGAATCTTCAGGTAAACAAATTACAATTAGTGCTGATCTTGTTAATGCTCAGTTAACTGGACCATTAGATTTAAATGGTCAAAGCATTGTAGGTACAGGATCAATTAACATTACTGGTGGCGTTACCGCTACAAACTTTGTAGGAAGTTATGGCGGAAAAACTCAAACCAGTATACTTAATGCACTTTTTGATAATGATTTTGGGACTATTGACCAAAATCCACAAAATGCGGTACAAGCACTTTATCAGATAAGTGACTACGATTTTGGAAATATACTAGCACCATCTGAAAATGATGTTGATCTAGGAACGATAATATAACGGAGATATAAAACAAATGGCCTTAAGAATCAGAAGAGGAACCGACGCAGAGAGACAAACAATTACTCCTCTTGCCGGTGAACTCATTTACACAACAGATACAAAAGCCCTATACGTTGGCGATGGTACAGCGGTAGGTGGAAAATTACTTGCTAGTGGAAGTGCAATTATTAGTGACATTGTGCTAAACAGCAACGACATTACAGGAACTGGTAATATTGACATTACTGGTAACATTGATGTTACAGGAAATATACATGCTCAAGGTAATATCACAGCAGATGGAAATCTAACACTAGGTGATGCTGACACAGATGGCATTACATTAAATGCTGAATTAACTTCAGACATTATACCGGACCAAACAGATACTTATGCTCTTGGTTCAACTAGCAAAAGATGGAACCTAGCAGTTGTTAATAGCGTACAGGCCAATGCTATTACATCTAACACAATCGCAGGAACACTAGACGGCGATGTAAAAGGTTCAGTATTTGGCGAAGATTCTACTCCGTTACTTGACGCCATTGCTAGTAAAGTTGTTGGACCAATTCAGAACTCATCTACCGCAGTATTCACAGGTTCAGTAGACATGACTGGTGCTACAGTTACTGGTGATGTTACTGGTGATTTAACTGGTAATGTTACTGGTGATGTTACTGGTGATGTTACTGGTGATTTAACTGGTAGCGTTTTAGATGGAAATGGTGTTCCTGTTGTTGAACTTCAAAGTCCAGCGTTAGGCGGAGCAGGTACTCTTGTATCAGCAACGTTTTCAGGAGACTTATACGGTTCAGTATTTGCTGACGATTCAACTAGATTATGGGATCAAACATCAGGCGAGATTAACTTAGACAGTACTATTAAATCTAATATTAGACCAGATGGTGATAATACTGTAGAACTCGGCGGATCATTAAATGGTTTTTCTGATGCTCATATTAGAGGAAAAATTTATATTGGCAACTATGACCTAACTAACCTAAGAGGTGAAAATGACAGAGTTACATCTAAAGGTGGTTATCTTACTAAGCCAGGTGTAACAACTACACTTAATGGAAATATTCCAGTAGGCGTATCGAGAACAACGGTTGCTGTTAATAATGATACTAACATTCAAAACGGCGCTATTTTTAGACTGCCAGGAACTGATGAACTTGTAGTTCAAAGTGTAGCGGCTGGCGTTGTAACAACTACAACATCATTTACACCATCCGGCGGTAATAATGGAGACTCAGTTTCATTTTATAATCCATCAGTACCGAACGCAGTATACACAGATTCAGCACCAGCAACAGGCGCTGGACGTCCAGGCGATACAGAAGGATTAATGTTTGCTGACGCAAACTACATTTATGTCTGTAGAGGTGACTATGATGGCGTTACTGAAATTTGGACTAGATCAGCTCATGTTGCTTGGTAAGGGTATAGTTAATGGCAATCACATGGAATATTCCATCAGGCTCATTAGGAACTATTAATGAGAGAGAAGTTCAGAACATACTTCTAGATGTAAGTTCTGATCTAGGTGATTATACCATTGAAATAATTTCTGGAAGCATTCCGAGAGGTCTTCGAGTTGAAGAAAAACGCATAGTCGGAACTCCTTTAGAAGTAGCAAAATCAACAACAAGTAGATTTGTAGTCAGAGCAAAAGATGCTAATGACATAGGCGATAGAACATTTAGTATCACAGTTCTTGGCGCAGACGAACCTACATGGGCTACTCCAGAAGGTTTATTACCTGTAGGTCCTAATGATACTTATTTTGTTTTAGATAACGATAGAGTTGACTTTCAACTTCAAGTGTTAGATCCTGATATTCCAGCCGGCGATACAATTGAATATTACATTCCTTTTAACGGTGGTACATTACCACCTGGTTTAAGTTTATCCAAAACTGGAAGAATTAGCGGATTCACTGATCCTATTTTTAGTTTAGAATACAAAATTGTTAGTGGTAACTTTGATTTAAATTTATACGATACCGATCCTTACGATCTTGGAACAAGACCAGCAAGTGGTTTTGATACTTTTGACTTTGACGGAGCAACATTTGATTATTTTGAAGAAACTAATTTTCCTAGAAGACTAACTCGTTATTATCAATTTACCATTGCGGCAACAGATGGCATTCATGAAATCCGTAGGACTTTCCAAATATTTGTTGTAAGCGAAAGTTTTCTAAAGTCAGATAACACAATCATGCAAGTAGCCACTGGTGTGTTCCGTGCTGACAATACACATTATAGAAATCCTGTTTGGATTACTGATCCAGATTTAGGAATAAAAAGAGCAAATAATTATGTTACTGTTTTCTTAGATGTGTACGATCCTCCAACACTTGAAGGGCTAATAACATATCAATTCGAAACAGTTAATCCACAAATTAATGCTAAAACTATTGCTATTAGTTTAATTGATAGAAATTATTTGGATATTGAAATTGAAACAGATGCCAAGGGCAACTGGACAATGCCTAAAAGAAATCAAAAAGTTGCTATTAAAGATGTCTACGATTTTACAGATAGCACACTAGGAACATATACTATTAACCGAGTAGAAACTTTAAATGAAGCAAAAAGACAATTTAGAATTCATTTAGATCCTCAACTTGTAGAAAAAATTAGTAAAGATGTAGAAATAATTATTGGCGATGTTAGCGAACTACCTCCAGGTCTTACTGTTGATACACTCAATGGAGAACTTACAGGACAAATTCCATATCAGCCTAGAGTGACCGAAGAATACAAATTTACAATTACAGCGAAAGCAATTTACAACGGTGAAGTAAAAGCAAGTACACCAAGAACATTTAATATAAAAATAATAGGTGAAATTGAAAGTGGTATCGAATGGATCTCTGATGCTAATCTTGGAAGCATTGCTCCAAACATTGATAGTACATTCTATGTTGAAGCTATCAGTAAACTAAGAGGTGGAACAACAGTATTCATTTTAGAATCAGGAGAATTACCTCCAGGGCTTACACTAATTACATCTGGTGAAATTGTTGGCAAGGTAAATCAAATAGGAACTCCTGAACTTAATGGTATTACTAGATTTTACAATAACGATGGAAGCAGTGCTTTAGATTTTACTACAACAACATATGATAGCGCATTAACTTCCTTTGACAGAACATATACATTTGTAGTAGCGGCTAGAGATATTTTCAATTATACAGAAAGTTCAAAAACTTTCCAAATTACTATTGACAGTGCCGCTGATACTAGTTACAGTAATTTGTTTTTTAGAGTATTACAAAAACAAAGCAAAAGAGTTAAATTTAATAACTTTATAAATGACATTAGTGTTTTTGATCCTACTAAAATATATAGATATGGCGACCCAGCATTCGGAGTTCAAAACGAATTAAAAATGTTAATGTATGCTGGCATTGAATCAAAAGATGCTTATACATTTGTAAACGCTATGACAAGAAATCACTATAATAAAAGATTAAAATTTGGATCAATTAGAAAAGCATTAGGAAAAAATCAAACTACTCAAGAAGTAGAATATGAAGTTGTTTATGTTGACATAATCGACGATCTTGAAAAAAATGGAAAGTCTATCAGTAATCTAATAAATTTACCAGACAAAATTAACAGTCCTGTCAGAATAAGTTCTGACAAAATTAGTGTTGACGAAAACCTATTGTTAGCAAGTGATCGTGATCATCAAAGAATTTATCCAAATAGCATTAAAAATATGCGCAGTCGTATAAAAGGTATTGGTAAAAGAGATCGCACATTCTTGCCATTATGGATGCGTAGTATACAAGAAGATAGTTTTGTAGAGCCTGGATTTGTAAGTGCTATGCCAATTTGCTTCTGTAAACCAGGGTCAGCAGACGATATAATATTAAATATAAAAAACAGCGGCTTTGATTTCAAGATAATCGACTTTGTTGTAGATAGATATCAGATCGATAATATAGACAGCGTAGCAGGTGATAAATATCTTGCATTTCCGCAAAGTGGAGAAAAAGTATAATGACAAGTAATGTAAACGCAACACCAATTGATGAAACGTATCCAGTCGCAGGACAGGATAACGACACACAGGGTTTTAGAGATAATTTTAACTATATCAAAACCGCTCTAACAACAACCGGTACTGAAATTACCGCACTACAGAATAAAACTGCTGGAATAGATGTAAGTAGTATTACAGACGGCGGTGACTTTAACGGTAAGATTGTAAGTAATACTATTAGTAAAGCAACACATAAAAGTATTTTGAATCCAGGTACTAATGCTACAGCCAATGTAGAACTTAACTGGAGAAATGGAGATTACCAAACATTTAAAATTGTAAGTGATGTAACATTTGCCTTTAATGTAAACAATTTTCCAACACAAAATACCGGCAACGATCAAGGTTACGGAAATTTACAAGAATTTGAAATCGAGTTACGTGGCGACGGAACTCAAAGAACTGTGTCATTTTCCACTAATGGCGACTATGCTTTATTGAAAGATAACAACTTTCCTAGCTCGTTTACAGTACAAGATACTGATGTAATTCATATTGTAAAAATCAAATATCGTGTAAGACAAGACGGAACTGCGTATCCTTTACCAGCAACTATATTGTTAAAATACGAAGGATCTTATCAGGCTTAATATGCTTCATCCATTTTCTGAAGATCTAACCAAATACAAAGATTCGGAAATTGAACAAAAAATTTCCGAACTTTCTAAAAAATATTTGGTAGCACAAAGAATTGGCAATCAAGAACTATTGACACAAGTACAAACATTTGTTACAATATACAGAGAAGAGATGGCTCGTAGGTATAGAGAAACAATGAAAAATTCTGCTCAAGAGCTAGAAAAAGGTGACTTGGATCAATTAGTTAATGTTAACAAATAAAGATAAAGACTTAATTACAGGTATACTAACACACGGTCCAGATGTGTTAGAGTCAGCATACACTAAAGATATTAGTGAAAATATACAAAAGTATGTTGATCGTGTTATTGCGGAAAAATTAAACTATCCAATGCCTATGGTTGATGTCCCTTCAACTAGAGAATGGTTTATTCCAAAAGAATATAAAAATATAAACATTCGTGAATGGTTGCTATCAAACTGTAAAACTCAAGAACAAATTGACAGGGTTGAGTTAGAACTTGACCTTTTTGATAAAAACAACATGACAGATATACTTCCTGTTATGTTATACATTGTAGATACATTGAGATCCCAAAACATATTATGGGGAGTCGGTAGAGGCAGTTCCGTTTCTTGCTACTGTCTATACCTAATAGGGATACATAAGATTGATAGTTTAAAATATGATTTACCAATCAATGAATTCTTTAAAGGAGAAAATAATGGCTAAAACTGTTAAAACAATGCAAGGTAAAGTCCTTGATATGGAAAAACTACAACTGGCCAATGAAATGACACCAGCGGTAGGTAATGTTAAAGTTAACGCTCGAGGCGACGAATTAGGTCCAGGTGGAAAAATTGTAAAGACTCGCGAAGAAATTATGAAAGATTTCTATAACAAGCGTAACAAAAACGTTGTCAAGCCTGACAATAAAATGGTTCCAGATAACGACGGAGAATAATAAATGCCAACACTTCGTAACCAAACTATAAAACCCATCAAAGATAAGGTCCTTGTTTCAGACATGGATTTTGGAGAGCAAAAGACAGCAGGTGGAATTATCATTAACAGTGATGATGGTAAAGCACACGGAGTTTATCCTCGCTGGGGCAAGGTATATGCTGTAGGTCCTGATCAAAAAGATGTTAAGATTGGCGAATGGGTGTTAATTGAACACGGTCGTTGGACACGCGGTATAGACCTAATTAACGATGTTGATGGCAAAGAAGTTAAAACAACCATTAGAATGGTTGAAAACAAAGCAATGTTAGCAATATCCGATGAAAAGCCTTCCGGTCATATGATTGGTAAAGAATACTCAGATGGGCCGGCAACAATACGTCCAGAAGAATTTGGAGCAAATTAATGACAAACCCATTCAAAGATATCGACACATTTCAAACGGCTTGTGATCAACAGCCTTCAAAGGAAAACTATTCTATGTATCTTGATTTAATCAAGGAAGAATATGATGAACTACAACTTGCTCTAGCAAATAACGACGAAGTAGAACAACTAGACGCACTTATTGATATCCTCGTTGTTACTATGGGTGCTATTCGTACAGCAGGATGGGATAGTGAAGGCGCTTGGAAAGAAGTAATGGACACAAACTTTGCCAAAATTGATCCTACCACAGGCAAAGTCCGCAAACGTGAAGATGGTAAGGTGTTAAAACCGGAAGGTTGGAAAGCACCTGAATTGGCACAATTCATAAAATAAATCATTGACATTTCATATTTCTTCTAGTATACTTGTATTATAGAATTAGAAGGAATATGATATGTGGACACTGGTCTTCATAAATTTAATCTTTAATGCTGAAGCAGGTTATAAAGAGCCTTTTGTTGAAGCTTGGTACGAGTTTGACTCTATGGAACAATGCTTTAACGCTCGAGAGCAACTTCTCACTGATCTCGGAACAGATAGCGAATTCTATCCTGTTAACACACAAGCGGTATGTATAAGATCTGATGGGTAAAGTAGGCATAACATTTTCAGCATTTGATTTATTTCATAGCGGCCATGTTGCTATGCTAAAAGAAGCACGAGCAAACTGCGACTACTTAATGGTCGGTTTACAAACTGATCCAACGATTGATAGACCCGAAAAAAATAAACCAATTCAAAGTGTATTTGAAAGATATGTACAACTCGAAGGTTGTAAGTACATTGACGAAATTATTCCATATTCTACCGAAACTGAAGTAATTGATATACTTCTTACCTATAAAATTGATGTACGATTCATTGGAGAAGAATACAAAGATCAATTGTTTACAGGTAAGCAATTATGTGTTGACAAAGGCATAGAATTATACTATAATAAAAGACAACATTCGTTCAGTACGAGCGGACTAAGACAAAGGATAGAACAGGCATGAAAGAACTATGGGTAGAAAAGTATCGTCCTAAAACAGTAGATGGTTACGTATTCCGTGATCAAGGACAAAAGAAACAAATCGAAACTTGGATCAAAGACGGCAGTATTCCGCACTTGCTTTTTAGTGGTTCAGCAGGTATTGGTAAGACAACACTTGCTAAAATGCTTATCAGTGAGCTTGACATTCAAGAGTATGATGTGTTAGAGATCAACGCAAGTCGTACAAACTCAGTAGATGATGTGCGTGATAAGATTACAAACTTTGTACAAATGATTCCGTTCGGAGCATTTAAAGTTGTGCTACTTGATGAGGCTGACTACTTGTCTCCAAACGCACAAGCCGCGCTACGTGGTGTAATGGAAGAGTATCATAACACAGCAAGATTTATTTTAACCTGTAATTATCCTAATAGAATTATTCCTGCTATTCATTCACGTTGTCAAAGTTTCCACTTTGAAAAAATTGATCAAACAGAATTTACTGCACGTGTAGCAACTATTCTTGTAGAAGAAAACGTAGAGTTTGATCTTGATGTACTAGACACATACATTAAAGTAACATATCCTGACTTGCGTAAATGTATTAACATGGTACAACAAAGTGTACAAGACAACAAACTTGTTACTCCTAATCAAAGTGATGCTGGCGAGAGCGAATGGAAGTTCGAAATGGTTGACCTGTTCAAAGCAGGTAAAATTAATGAAGCACGTAAAATGCTTTGTGGTAAACTTCGAGCAGAAGAAATGGAAGAAGTTTATCGTTGGTTATATGACAATGTTTCTGTATTTGGAAACGAAGACAATCAGCAAAAAGCAGTACTTCTTATCAAGCAAGGACTTGTTGATCATACGTTAATTAGTGATCCTGAAATTAATCTTTCAGCTACACTAATTAAGTTAGGACGCATTTGAAGATAAGATATTATCATAAGATAGACGGTTGGAGATGGACTGGATTTGTATTAGCAATGGTAGGTGCTTTCATACTAAGTGGAGGCGATCCGAACATACAATGGCTAGGTTGGACAATAGCCTGTTTTAGTTGCAGTATATGGATCTATATGGGATGGAAGGATAGAGATACACCAAGAGCGTTAATGGAACTATTTTATTTGCTGTTAGCAATTCGCGGTATATATAATTGGATAGGACAATGACATACTTAGTAAATGATAAATGTATTAAATGTAAACATACCGATTGCGTAGAAGTTTGTCCAGTTGATTGTTTCTATGAAGGCGATAACATGCTAGTAATTAATCCTGATGAATGTATTGATTGCGGAGTATGTGTTCCTGAATGTCCTGAAGAAGCAATTATTTCAGACAATGATGACAGTCTGAAAGATTCTTCAGTTGATTGGTTTAAGTACAACGAAGAAAAATCTCAGATTTGGCCTAATATTGTCGACAGTAAAGATCCTTATCCCGAATATGAAAAATATTCAGGAACTGACGACCGTATTAAATATTTAGAAAAGTAGTGCCGTATTAACAGCACTACTTAAATTCATTTTTTATTCTAACTCTCCATAGATTGCTAAGACTTCTTTTACAGCCTCGTGCCGTTCAATATCGTCTGTAGTAAAGCGACAGATGTCAACTCTCTTATGATCGTTAAAGTTGTTATAGAGATTTAAAAATTCTAATAAACCATTTTTACTAGGTCTATCAGCTTGTTGTAAATCACCTGTAACAATCATCTTAGATCCGTTTCCTAGTCTTGTTAATAACATTTTCATTTGACTAGGTGTAGCATTTTGCATCTCATCTGCGATAATAATACTGTTCTTAAAAGTTCTTCCGCGCATGTACGCTAACGGTGAAATCTCAAGAACACCTTCAGCTATAAAACCTTGTATTTCTTTAGCATAAAAATACTCCTCAAAAACGTCAAAAATCGGTCTCGTCCACGGAGCCATTTTTTCATTTAAATCTCCTGGTAAGAACCCATGTTGTTCATCCACGCTTACAGCTGGCCTTGTAACAACTACCTTATCTACTTCACCTTCTTGGAACATTTTCACTGCCTGTTGACAAGCAATCATAGTTTTGCCTGTACCAGCAGGTCCGATAGCAAAGATAATGTCTTTTGACTCATCTTGTATCTTCAGTAAATAATCTTCTTGATTTAGGTTTTTGGGATATATTGTTACTCGGTTTTTCTTCTGTGGAAGGAACTTATTAAATTGTAATACGTTTTGGTTTTGTTCTACAGCCATTTTAGCCGCTTTTTTTCTCTTTCTCAAAGGATAGCCTCCTATTTTGATATAATAGTGTTGGCATGAACTCTCCCAATATATGTTTGTGTCCATGCTTGAACACAAAAATATTTACAACTGTGCAAACCAAAATAAAAACTAACTATAAAGATTTGAGCTAGATAAATACATATAGCAAATTAAGTGAGAACACAATGGCCGACATTAAAACAATTATTAGCACTATAGAAAACGTATACGGTTCTAACAATGCGTTAAACACACTAAAAGACTATGAGCGTGTGTTAGACGAATTAGGAGTATATGTTTACGAGAACTGGGAAGATGGCGAACTTTTAGCAGGTCCACAAGAAGAGAAATACTATGTTTCTTGTCAATGGATGTGGCCAGAGAAAAAGATGCCTAATCCTAAAGGCGGTCAAAGATTACTAGATTACGGCTGTAAAGTTACTTTCAAAAAAGACGAACTTAAAAAAGTAAGAAGAATTAAAACACCCGACGATATTCGTCCAGGTACTAAAAAAGGTAAGATCGATTTAGAACCTATTTGGATAGTTGAAATTACTATTCCAAAAAAATTAATGTTTGATATTGATAAAGGTTATAGAGGTTTAGAATCTAACACTAAAGATTACAAAACACCAACACCTAAAATTGATTCATCAGACGAAGCAATCGCGGCACCAGAACAAACCGCAGGAGCAGAGTAATGGGATTAAGAGCAGGCGATCTTAAAGATTTAATTTTAGATACATTTGAAGTTGACAATTTTCAAAGCAAGATGGGTGACGACAGAGATGTTTGTGTAGTCTCATTTGTATCTAAAGAAAGAGCTCCAGCAAGAGATATGATGGAGTTTATCGAAAAAGGTTATAACTTTGTGCTTGACAGTGATGTAAGCGCAGGCGAAGATCGAGATGGAAACTATCATGTGTTTGTAGAATTACAAAGAGATGAGAATCTTCCAGAAAATATTAAAGAACTTACTGATGGCATTACTAAACTTTGTGGTTGTGATAAATGGCAATTCAAGCACTACAAAAATAATAAAACTTTTGGTTTAGATTCTTTAAGTGAAGTAATTACAAAATCGCCAATTGAATATGATTCAATGATGGAAAATATTCGTGTTGAAAGTATTAATAGATTCTTTAGTAAAACATATAAAGATGAAATTATTGTTGAAGGCGATGTAATTACAATTAAGAAACCTTTTGGTGTTAGTTTTAGTTTTGATATTGAATCCTTTGGAAACAAAAAAGATATTCAAACAGATATTGCTGAGACCATTAAAGTAGACACAAAAAGTTCAGCTGAAATATTATGGTTAACTAAAATACTAGGCGAAATGAATATCACCAAATATGGTGATTCCTTTGTTCTTGAGAATGGGAACAAAGCCATGAAAATCAAAATAGGAAAGGTGTAATTTATGGCAAGTGAAAACTATCAAGCATGTTTAGAAATGATTTTACATCATGAAGGTGGATATGTAAACCATCCAAAAGATCCAGGCGGTGAAACTAACTTGGGTGTTACAAAAAGAGTTTACGAAGATTTTGGCGGCACTAAAGATATGAAAGATCTAACTGTTGAAGATGTTGCGCCGATCTACGAAAAGAACTACTGGGGTCGACTAAAGTGCGATGACATTCCAAGCGGATTAGATTTGTGTGTATTTGACTTTGGTGTTAACGCAGGAACAGGACGTTCAGCAAAGTATCTACAACGTATGATTGGTACTGTTGCCGACGGTGGCATTGGCCCTAACACATTAAAAGCATTGTCTAATTATATCGATTCAGAAGGTGTTGAGACTGCTATTAAGAACTTTCAAGAAGCACGTCAATCATACTATGAAAGCCTAAGCACATTTGAAACCTTTGGAAGAGGGTGGACTCGAAGAGTTGATGAAACTACAGAGGCCGCTCTAAACATGGTGTAATATGTTTAGTTCAATTAGAATAGCATTAATTTTAGTTCTGTTAGCTGGTGCTGGCGGTGCTGTCCTTTATGTTAAAAAGTTACAAAGTGATTTGGAAACTGCCAGAGCCAATGTTGCTAAAATGGAAGTTGCTGTTCAAACTAGCGAAAACAGTTTGAAACTTGTACAAGCAGAAACATTAAAACTAGCAGAGCTTAACAAGAACCTTAGTGCTGATTTACAAAAAGCTGAGCAGTATGGAGATGAACTCCGTGCTACTCTACAGAAACATAACTTAACACACTTGGCTAACAAAAAGCCAGGTTTAATTGAAAAGAGGATGCAAAATGCGACCAATAAACTTTGGGACGATCTTGAGTCTATCACTGATCCTAATGCTAACAACGGGATGCAGTCTACTGAGACCGGAACCGCAGATAGTAACAGTAACTAATACGGTAAAAACAACAGTACCTATAGTTGCTCACCCTAAGAAAGTTCAGTTAAATGATGTTAAGATCTATGTGGTTTCAAAAGAGAACTACGAAGAATTTGTAAAAGAATACGAAGCAAAGAACGGTGCTGATGCCTATATTGCTATCTCAGTCAAGGACTACGAAAACTTATCGTTGAACTTTGCTGAACTAAGACGTTACATAGAACAACAAAAGCAAATAATTGTGTACTATGAGAACGCTGTTAAGCCTGAAGAAGAAAGTAAAGAAACCAAATAAATACTTTGTCAAATTAAGGAGCGACGTAATGAGTGAAGAAGAAGTAAAATCAACTGGTCATCATCCAGCAGATACAAATGGTGATGGAAAGGTAAGTGAACAAGAGGAAAAAATGTACCTTGAGTTCAAACGTAAGGAACTAGAAGACGCAGACGCTATGAGAGATGCTCAACGTAAAATGGCATGGTTTGCTCTATTTGGTATGTTACTATATCCATTCGCAGTTGTAATTGCTGTAGGTGTAGGACTTGATCAAGCAAGTAAAATTTTAGGCGATATGGCGGCCACATATTTTGTATCAGTAGCGGCGATTGTAGCGGCATTCTTTGGTGCTCAAGCAATTGGCGTTAATAAGAAAAAATAATCAAGAAATAATTCACACAACACCTTAGGTGCTAAGTAAGTATATGGATCACTATAGTACCTTAGGTGTTTCAAAAAACGCCTCCGAAAAAGATATTAAAACTGCTTTCCGCAAACTTGCGGCACAGCACCATCCTGACAAAGGTGGTGACCATAAAAAGTTTGTAGAAATAAAAGAAGCATACGAAACACTTTCAAATCCACAAAAGCGTCAAATGTATGATCAGTATGGTACTGCTGATCCTAGACAGCAAAGATATACTTCAAGTCACTTCCATGGTGAAAATCCTTTTGAAGATATCTTTAGTCAAATGTTTGGAAACTTTGGACATAGAAGCCAAGCAAGAAACAATACTATACAAGCCGAAGTACAAATTGAATTAGAAGATGTGTTATACGGAAAAAGTATTGACGCAGAAGTTGGGTTTAGGAATGGTGCTACAAAACTTGTAACTATTAACATTCCAAAAGGTGTTTATCACGGATCTCAAATTAGATATCAAGGTATGGGAGATCATAGCAATCCAAAAGCACCTCCGGGTGATTTAATTGTTCGTGTAAACGTTAGAAAGCATCATACATTCAAAAGAAGTGAAGATGATTTAATTATTGATCATAATATTTCTGTATATGATGCTATACTAGGAACCGAAATTAAAGTAACAACACTAGATAGAAAAACATTTAATGTATCTGTACCAGCAGGTTCACAACCTGATACAGTACTAAGTTGTAAAGGAGAGGGACTGCCGAATCCACACAATAACGTTCGAGGTAATTTGCTAATTAAAGTTAAAGTTAAAGTACCTAAGAATTTAAGCAAAAAACACATAAGGACACTGGCAGATTTAAGAGATGGAAGAATTTAAGTTAGGACAGCACGAAACACTTTACCAAGTAAGTGAGCCATGGGATTTTGATTCAGATGGTGATGCTAAAGATTTGGAAAAGAAGATGTGCGAGTTTATGATGGATAATAAAGGTATTGGACTTGCCGCAAATCAAATAGGCTTATTAAAAAGAGTATTTGTAATGGGCAGTACTACAATTCCTGGATTTCCAAAACCCTTTGCTGTTTTTAATCCTGAAATAACAAATTATAGTAATAACAATGTGCTAGATGAAGAAGGCTGTTTAAGTTTTCCGGGACTATATTTTAAAGTTTCTAGGCCTGAATGGATAGAAGCGAAGTTCCAAGATCGAGAAGGAAACATTCACGAAGTGAAAATGGATGGATACGTATCTAAATGTTTCCAACATGAGCTTGATCATTTAGACGGAATATGTTATACTGATAGAGTTAGTAAATTAAAATTAGATCTTGCTATTAAGAAGATGAGGAAAAATAAAAAGTATGCTAGAACCAAGTGATAAACTTCAAGCCATTTTTGAACACGCATTAGGAACTGCTCGTAAACTAAAGCACGAGTATGTGACTATTGAACATCTAATGTTCAGTATTATGTGCGATAATGATACATATAGATCTCTTGAAGAGTTTGGTGCTAAGTCTGACTACATCAAAGCAAATCTAGAACACTACTTAAAAAATCAATTAGAAGAACTTCATACAGAGAGTACAGAAAAACCAAAACGTACTCATAGTGTAGAACGTGCTCTAAACAGAGCATTTACACAAACACTGTTCAGTGGAAGAAATCGTATTGAAGTTGAAGATATGATTTTAGCTATACTTGGAGAAAAGAAAAGTTTCGCTCACTATTATCTAACTAAAGGTAATGTTGACAAAGACAAGTTTTTAGAATTTTTTACAGAAAAATACGACGGTGGAGTTATCGAAGAAGCAGAGGAGCAAAGATTATCACAAGGTCAATTAGATAAGATTTTAAATTCATATTGTGATAATTTAACACTCAAAGCAAAACAAAAGAAAATCGATCCATTGATTGGTAGATTAGAAGAACTAGAAGATATACAACTTGTATTAGCAAGACGTACAAAGTCAAATGTATTGCTTATCGGTGAGCCTGGCGTTGGTAAAACTGCTCTTGCCGAAGGACTTGCTTTAAAGATTGTACAAGGTAAAGTACCATCATTTATTAAAGATCATGTTGTATGGACACTGGATATTAGTGCGTTACTTGCCGGAAGTAAGTACAGAGGTGATTTTGAAGAACGCCTAAAGGCTGTGTTAAAAGCACTTGAACGAAAAGGCAAAGTTATTTTGTTTATCGACGAAGCACACATGATGGAAGGTGCTGGCGCGGCAAATGGTAGTTCAAATGATCTAGCAAATATGTTAAAGCCAATGCTTACAAAAGGTACAATGAAAGTCATTGCGTCAACTACTTGGGAAGAATATCGTAAGCACTTTGAAAAGGATCGTGCTCTTATGCGTCGATTCCAACGTGTAACAGTTGACGAGCCTAGTTCAGAACTTACTGTAAAAATTATTCGCGGTTTAAGACGTTACTATGAAAAGTTTCATAACGTTAAGATAACAGACGGAGCAATTGATCAGGCTGTTAAAATGTCAGTAAAATATATGACAGATAAAAAATTACCTGATAAGGCTATTGATATTATTGATTGTGCTTGTGCTAGATACAAAGTAAAAGACGAAGATACACAAGAAGATAACTTTGTTGATATTGAACAAGTCATGTACGAAGTCAGTAAGATGACTAAGATTCCAATGGAGAATGTTTCGGAAAAAGAAAGCGAAACACTTGCTAATCTAGAAAGCAGTCTTAAAAATGCTGTATTTGGACAAGACGAAGCCATTGGAAAATTACTTGATAAGATTTTTGTAGCACAATCAGGAATGAAAGCAAATGACAAACCTATTGGATGTTTCCTATTTGTAGGTCCAACAGGTTGTGGTAAAACAGAAACTGCCAAGCAACTTTCAGAAAAAATGAGCATGCCTTTAATTAGGTTTGATATGAGTGAATATCAAGAAAAACATTCAGTAGCAAAACTGATTGGTGCTCCTCCGGGTTATGTAGGCTACGAAGAAGATGCTGGACAACTTATTACTAAACTACAGGAAAATCCAAACTGTGTTCTATTACTAGACGAAGTTGAAAAAGCACACAAAGATGTTTCAAACGTGTTACTACAAATTATGGACAATGGTTTTGTTACAGGCGGTAATGGTAAGAAAGCAGATGCTCGTAATGCTATTGTATTAATGACCAGTAACTTAGGTGCCGCTGACAACGAACGTAACAGTATTGGTTTCGATGACCTTGAAGTTAACGACGAAGATCTTAAAGCAGTTAAAAAATATTTTGCTCCAGAGTTCCGTAACAGACTTGACGCTGTTGTAAGATTTGAAAAACTAAAACCAGAAATAGTAAGAGTGATTGTAGACAAGTTTATTAAAGAACTGAACGATCAAATTAAAGACAAGCATGTTGAAATTGTTCTAGATAGCAATTCAAGAGAATGGTTGGCTAAGAAAGGCTATAGTCCTAAAATGGGTGCTAGACCTTTAGGAAGAATTATCGACAAAGACATTAAATCACCTCTAAGTAGACGTATGTTGTTTGGTGATCTCAAAGAAGGTGGCAGAGTATTTGTTACCCTTAAAGATGATAAACTAGAATTTAATATTGTTAATTTAGGTGATGAACTAGACAAATTTCAGAAGAGAGCTTTAAAAGCTCATAATAGAATTCAGAAAGGAAACCTGTTAACAGATGTCACTGACGCTTAAAGAAACAAAGAAACTTTTTTACGGAAAGTGGTTATATAAAATTAGCCTAATTATTCCAGGTTGCGGAGTTCTACGTACTAAGTCTACAGAAGATTTAGTATACTTCTTATCTGAACTTCCTTTTAGTTTTCCAGCGGATCAACACCCTCAAAGTTTACAAGCAAGAGCATTAAAGTCTAAAAGCGACCTTTTAAAAATTAATGAATTAACAAGTCACTATAAAAAACAAGATTTTGGCAAAAGGATTGAGGGCGACTTCTTTGATCTATATACAAATAAAAAGAATATTATAGATGAACTAGAAAAAGAGTTTAAAGATCATGTAAGGTTAATATCAAAACCTAAAATTAAAAATATAGATAAACTCTTAAAAAACGAACATTCTATATTTGTTGACGCTTTACCTAAAGACAAATACGAGTATAGAGTTTACTTGAAACCACATAATGTTTCATCGGATAGAAAAGAGGGTTTCCTTTCTTGGCTAGAATCGCAGGGAGATCGAACTACTTTATCCGGAAGCCTGATTGAATGGTTTAGAAAAAACTCAATGAATTGGGACAGACGCTATATTTTAGTCGACAATGAAAAGACGCTTTTAATGATTAAATTACATTCTCCTGATGCTATTGGCACAGTATACAAATACGAGATTGTAGATAAATAACACTATGCCGACACAAAGTATTGTATTATTAACTAACGAATCAACAGAAGCAGTAAACAGCACTACATTTTCTTATACAGACAAAGAAAAAGGTGATGGATACTACAATCTGGGCGATGGGCTACACACTGTAACCTATCTTACAGATTCTTTTGAGGGTACTATCAAGATGCAAGGAACACTTGCTAAGACCCCTACAGAAGATGATTGGTTTGATATTGACAATACTGATTTCGGTGCTGACAGCACAACAGCAGGGTCAGCATATCGCAATTTTACAGGCAATTTTGTATGGGTAAGAGCCGCATACAACATTGTTGATGGCACAATCAGCGAAATCCGTTATAATCACTAACTGCGTAACGACGATAAATATAGTATAACATAACCTTAGGGGACTTTTATACTATGCGCGATATTATCAACAAACTCAAGCAACTTGAGGAATCACACACAGAACCGTCCGGCCCACAAGTAGGCGACGAGTTCGGTCTTAGTTTTTCAGAAGATTTAGAAATCTCAACCACTATTACAGACGTCTTAGAAGACGGTATTGTTGTCGAAATGGACGACACAGCACTAGCACATATTCAAGAGAATGGTGCTTTTTTATATGACGGTGAAATTGTAGAAGAAGAACTTGACGAAGGCGAACAACACGGAAATAGCAAAATTTATGACAAGTGCCGTAAAGGTTGGCGCAAAAAGCCTGGCGCAACACGTGGTTCAAAAGGTAGTTGTATCCCAGAAGGTATTGAAGAAGCAGGTCTCGCAGGAGATCCTGAAAATAGAGATGGATTAAAGCCATGGTTAAGATTATCCCAGTTAATGGATCAAGAAATAACAAAAATTAGTTTAAAGTCAGACGAAGGTATTGAACTGTCAAATTCGTTAGAAGCAGTTACCAATATGATTCAATCAAATGATAAACTTTTAGATGCCTTAACAAAAACTGGTGAACCTAAAGAAGGTTCTAAAGTTGTAAGACAATTAGTCGATCTAGTAAAAGGTCAACTTAATAAAGGCGAATCTATACCAGTTAAGGCCGATTCCGAGGATATGATAAAGTTTATTAACGATACTATTGTTAAGTTTAATTCTGGCGCAGAATTTGATCGCACTAAAATTAAAGACCCCAACCCAGAACCAGAGATGGAAAAAGAAAATTCAGAACTAGATAGAATTAAATCTTTATCTGGTTTACAAACAGAAGATGACAGTAAAGAAATTCATGGTGAAGTTGACTACATGGCAACAGGCGATGACGGTGAAACTACAGATTGTACTCTTTCTTACACAGCAAAAATTGTAAACGGCAAAGCAGTGGTTGATCCAAAGTCATTCCAATTAAGTTGTCCAATGGACAGTAATAGCAAACTAGGTTATGATGATGATATGGATCTTGATATGCAAGACCCAGACGACATTATGGATGCGGCGCAGGAAGATGCTGACGAACAATTGCAAAAAGGTAACGGCGGCAAGAGTGATGTAATGTTCCAAATTCAAGACGAAGATGGCAACAAGTACGATGTTGTAAAATACATGGGCAAGATTGTTGCGTTTGATTCTAATCCTGAAGAACTATCAGGTGGCGGTGATGGTCCATATGAATACCTTCCTAAAACTGGATTGATGTATGGCGCTGACGGAAAGCCAAAGAAAACAACAAAAATTGGCCAAGAATCATTTACTTCCGAAGCAGAATATCAAGGACGCAAAGTAAGCCTTGGTAAACCTACAAGAGGTGATGTTAAGAAGTTTAAAGTATATGTTAAGAATCCAAAAGGTAATGTAGTTAAAGTTAACTTTGGTGACCCTAACATGAAGATTAAAAAGTCTAACCCAGCAAGACGCAGAAGTTTCCGTGCTAGACATAACTGTGCTAATCCTGGTCCAAGACATAAGGCACGTTACTGGTCATGCCGTAAGTGGTAAGGAGAAGTCATGCGTTTAATGGAACTATTTTCATCGGATCCAATCAATCAAGATCCACGATTAACTAAAGATATCAACTATCTTGATGATCTTAAATTCTATATGGATAATGATAGTGAGCAGTTGACAAATGTTTTATTTCCTGCTATAAAAGCACATAAAGAAAATTTAGAAGATGAAAATGCTTATAGACACTATATGAAACCTATCAAAATTACAGTAGAAAAGTATTGTAACCAATACGATTTAAGTGATATTAAAGATAAAATTTTTACAGATGAAAATCTTATTCAATTGGCAAAAAGAATTGCTGAAGAACAAAAAAGTCATATCGGTAATAAGGACTATGAAGGATGAGATTATTTGACCTGTTTGAGGACAAATTAAAAACAGCCGTAATTGGCTTTGGGAGAATGAACCCTCCAACAACAGGCCACGGTGTACTAGTCAATGCCATTAACTCTAAAGCAAAAGAGTACGGTGGCGATCCTATGTTATTCTTAACAATGACACATACACCATACCTAACTGACAAGACACAAAAACTTAGACCTTGGGATAAAGTTAAAAATCCACTACAATGGAAACAAAAATTAGGTTACGCACAAAAGTTTTTTGATATTCCTATTAGCACAGATCCTAGCCTAAACACTATTATGGCTGTTATGAAAAGTTTAGAAACAAAAGGCTACGAAAAAGTAGTTCTTGTTTGCGGTTCTGATAGAGTAAAAGAATTTGAAACACAAGTTCTTCCTTACAACAATACACCTGATCAATCAGGCAACATTGCTTTTAATATTAAAGAAGTAAGTGTAGAAGAAGGCGGATTTAGAGACGAAGAAGCAGAAGATGCTAGTGGCATGAGCGCAAGTAAAATGCGTGAAGCGGCCGCTAATAACGACTTTGAAAGTTTTAAACAGGGCGTGCCTGTAGAAAGTTTAGCAAAGAAAATGTTTGATGATGTACGCCAAGGACTTGGTATGAATCATCAAAAACAAACAGAAGATTTAACAGTAAAGCAACAGCGTCCTAAACTAGATGTTATATACAATATAGCAGATCGCAAAGATTCTAAACCTTTTCCATTAAGTTATAAAGATACAGGCGGAGCAAGTACAGGTGGTATGGTTTATATTACTCCTGATGTTGCTAGAAAGTTTGTTTCTTTTTATGAGAAACGAGCAGACGACGAACAACAATTAATGCAGAAAGCACTTAAAAGTGTAAGTGGTCTTAGAAATCTATTTAAAAATATTGGACTAGGTGATGTTGAAGTTAAGATGGATCCAAAAACAGAACCTTCAGTTCCTAAAAATCCATTAGACGCATTACTACAAAGTGAAAATGCTACAGTTGTAAAGCCTATGGGAGCTCCAATCAGAAGAACTAATCCAGTTGCTAAAAATGCTAATGCTACTATTGGTGGTGGCGGTGCTGGCGCACACCGAGATAAGAAAAAAGATTCTAAACGTGGTTATCAGAAACACAAGGGCAAGCAACTCGATATGAATTCAATAGCAGAAGGCTATCGAGACTTAGAAGTTATGGGCCATAAGTATATGCCTGACGAAGATCGTGAAGACGATAACGTAAAGATTTGGCACACCATTGTGACTCCACAAGGTAAGACCGTTGACGCTGACTTTACTCCATACAGTTATATGGATAAAGAAGATCTTAAACTTTACATTAAGTTAAAGTATCCTAAACGTCAAGGCGCTGGGCCTCTCAATAAAGAAGATCTACAGAAGATGGCCAACGCAATAGGAATTGCCAAACTTGATCCCGAAATGGCTAACGCTGGTAAAACCAATGAAGAAGAATATGATACACAGCGTGATCGTGATGCTGTAAGTGGCAAGCCACGTAAATCATACTTTACACCAAGTAAAGGTAAA
>Ga0255778_10000471_pt1 | contig 37254 bp, 37 predicted proteins | sample 071ome_31_FD_179976 | JGI IMG/M metagenome (GOLD analysis project Ga0255778, IMG submission 179976) | Coastal salt marsh microbial communities from the Groves Creek Marsh, Skidaway Island, Georgia - 071405CT metaG (version 2) | ecosystem: Environmental > Aquatic > Marine > Intertidal zone >...
TTAGACATCCTCAATATCCTATTTTTGGTATTCAGTTCCATCCCGAGTCAGTCGGTAGTCCGCAAGGATATGAATTAATATCTCTATTTCTTAAACAAGAACCTCTATTGATAGACCCAATAACTGATAATCCTCAGGTTAGGACACCGTAGCCTTGAATTAGCAATTCATAGTGGACAAGTTGAAGCAACATGGCATATTGCAGGTTATGTAAACAAAATTATCCCGAGAATCAGTTTGTTCGTGGCAATGGTCCTCGGTATCTTGTATGCGTTAGATGTGCAATTGAGCATGATCTAGCAGATGAGGATGAAGTCCCTCAACTATATTCTGATGATTTAGTAAAAGCAAGATTTGCTCTGTTTAGTAGAAGATATAGGTTATGGCTCGCTCTATTGACTGGTTGGACTCTTTACTTTACTTTGGGGAATGAAATTGAACTTTGGTCAGGTTTATTCTTCTGGGCGTTAGTTATTGGAACCCTATCAACTCCAGTATTGCATTTTTTAGGTTCTGCACGATTCAATGCAGAATTATCGAAACTGTCTCCTTGATACCAATTCACGAATCTTTCAAATAGTGTATGTACACCTCTGGACTTAGAGGGAACAGAGGGTTCCCTATGAAAGCCCGCGAGATTGGAAGAGAAATTAGGAGGAGTTGAATAAATTTATAAAAATTAGTTAAGTTTGTTAAGAAAGGCGCAGTAAAGCGTTTTAGTATATCTAACAACTAACATTCAACTCTTTTTCTAACGATACCGAACTCTCCCGGATAATGGTTCAACAAATATATGCGTGAGCATTTTCGGAAAGAGAGAACAGCGGGTACTCTATAACTAAATTTTAAGGAAGTAAAAAAAATGAAGAAAACGAAAAATATGAGTATGTTGATTGCACTACTCCTAGTGCTGATGGCTGGTTCAGTTGGCGTTCAAGCTGACGGTTCTGACCCACTCGATCCATCTGATGGTGGAGCCGATTGGGACGGTGATGGACTGACCAATGCTGAGGAGCAGGCTGCAGGAACAGACATGAACAATGCAGATACTGACAACGATGGATTACCGGATGGATGGGAAGTAGCTTACGGGCTAAATCCTAATTCAGCTAGTGATGCGAACGCAGATCCAGATGGCGATGGCTTGACCAACACCCAGGAGTATAATTCGGGAACAAACCCGAATAGTGCTGATACTGATGGTGATGGTGTAGCTGACGGCTCTGATCCGTTCCCTAATGATCCTAATGACGGTTCATCATCTGATTCAGATGGTGATGGAATACCTGATGCATATGATCCTGATTTCCCAGGAAATCAAGAAGGTGATGGAGACGGCGGTACCGATGGTGGCGGCGAATCTGAGCAAGAGGGTGAAGGTCAAGGTCAAGGTCAAGGACAAGGTCAAGGACAAGGTCAAGGCCAAGGTCAAGGTCAAGGTCAAGGTCAAGGACAAGGTCAAGGTCAAGGTCAAGGTCAAGGTCAAGGTCAAGGTCAAGGACAAGGACAAGGCCAAGGTCAAGGACAAGGGCAAGGACAAGGACAAGGACAAGGTCAAGGTGAAGGTCAAGGACAAGGTCAAGGTCAAGGTCAAGGTCAAGGTCAAGGACAAGGTCAAGGCCAAGGTCAAGGCCAAGGTCAAGGCCAAGGTCAAGGCCAAGGTCAAGGACAAGGTCAAGGACAAGGACAAGGCCAAGGACAAGGTCAAGGCCAAGGAAACCAAGGTCAAGGTCAAGGACAAGGTCAAGGCCAAGATGGTCAACAAGGCCAAGGCCAAGATCAAGGATCACAATCTGGACAAGATGGTCAACAAGGCCAAGACAGTCAAGATGGATCGCAAGGTCAGCAGCAAGATAATGGACAAGGCCAGCAACAATCTGGTGGCGAACAATCTGGACAACAAGGTGACCAAACTGGCGATAGTCAGAATGGAAACAACCAGAATGGTCAGAACCAACAGCAACAAGGTCAGACCCAAGACTCCAATCAAGGACAACAGGGTCAACAATCCGATCAGCAGCAAAACCAACAGCTCGAGAATCAAGAACAGAACGGTGAGAACGACAACGATGGAGATGGCATCCCTGATGACCTAGACTTCGATGACGACAACGACGGCATACCTGATTTCCAGGATGCTAACCCTGAGGATCACGATAACGATGGTATCGACGATGCGGATGATGATGACGATGATGGAGACGGAATTGACGACCAAGACGAAGTCAATGACGGCAACCCAAACACAGACATCTATGATCATGACAACGACGGTGTCAGAGATAACGTAGACTTTGATATCGACAACGACGGCATTGACAATTGGAATGACATTGGACCGAACGGTGAAGATTATTCACGCGATCACGACAATGACGGACTGAATGACGGTGTTGATCCTGACGATGATAATGATGATATCCTTGATGTTGACGAAAACGATGGTATCGTTGGAGTTTGGAGATACGATCATGACAACGATGGATACCAAGATTTCTTGGATCTAGACGATGACAATGACGGTCTTTCCGACTGGTTTGAGCAGAATGATGGCTGGGATAATACCGGCCAATTCGATCACGACAATGATGGCGTGCCAGATCATTTAGATGATGACGATGATGGAGACGGTATCCTTGATGCCGATGAAAACAACGGAATCCTTTGATTTGAAAATCGGAAACTAGATTGTTTTGCTAGCCTGCAACATCCATGATGTCATGCAGCGACAGACTCCCCTAGGGCGATAAAGTCCTAGGGAGAGTCGCACATTTTTCAAAAATCGAATAAAGTCGGCTGAGTATCTGACTTCAATCTATTAGAATTGGCTAATCTCTTAATCGCTCTGGAAATTCTTTTTTCACTAAATCCTCTTGATATTGCGAAATCTTTCAATTTCTCTTCATTAGCTTTTTTAGATTCAGGTAATGGATTTGAATGAACAGGATGATTTCTAAATAACTCTCTAATTTCTTCTAAGTTTTCTGGTAAATCAAATCCTTTTTCTATAGAGATTTCTTCCATTGTACCATGTTTCTTGATCAATTTTAGTCCGGTTTTTGGCCCTATTCCCTTGATTCCTTCATGGAAATCAGTACCTATCATTATTCCTAAATCAACTAATTGCTCATAACTTATTCCATGCATTTCGAGCATTTCTTTCAGAACTATTTTTTCAGCCTGTAAAACTCTTCCAAATTTTCTTGTACCATGAGATGTCAAATTTCTAATCATTACCGGTGCTCCATAGAGCAGAGTATCCCAATCTTGACTTGCGACAGCAAAAACCTCCTTATTTCTACATCTTACTGCAGCAGCTCCTTCCGCTTCCATTGGTGCTTCTAGCCAAGTCACACCTAAACAATCAAACAATTCTTTTGTTTCAGCAACCATTTCTCTTGTATATTCTGCAGTTTGGGGACCTAATTTTTTCGCGGCAGCCAAATCACCAGATTCGATTGCAGCCTCCCATTTTGACACTGCTTCAATTTTCCTTTCTTTCCTACTTCCTAATGTTTCCATCTTAAGTTGGTGAGGTTTTCCATCAAAAACAAATACAGGATTGATACCTTCTTCTATCATAATAGTAGCTCTATCTAAAAACCCCATTAGGTGAGCTACAGGTTTCCCATTATACGATAAAGGCTTACCGTCTTGGCCAGTTAGACTCGTAATGAATTGGTAAGCATTAAGGAAAACATCAACTGCAACTTTTTCTCCTTTTAGTTCGCTTAAATCGATAGGCTGAGAAGGTGCTAAGTCTCTCAAATTACAGCCCATGCATCTCCCGCTCCATTGTTGATATCCTACGGCCGACGTCGAGGCATTTAGGGTTGAAGTCGTACACGGGTGAAACACAGGTGTCCTAATGTCGCAAAGTATCCTTCTTGGTAATGGCTGGCATCCGCCATTATTTAGATCAGAAATTAATGCTTTATTTGGAGAATTAAAGATATTACATCCGCGAATTGTTTTACTTGATCAACCGATAGACGAGACATTTCTCACTAGAGTTTCTAGAGCGGCTTTAGTAGACGATGTAATAAATTTTGGAGGGTACTCGTATCGCTCAGATTTTGATTCAATTACAGATGAAATTTCTAATTGGTGTAAGAAAAATTTACCTTCTGGAAGCTTTGCTGTTCGGAGTAAGAAATTAGGTTCTGGTGTAGAATCTATATCTCGTAGAGATTTAGAAAAGGAAGTAGGGGCAAGATTATTTTCTGAAAATAATCCAGTTAATCTTCATGAACCAGATTTTGAAATTATTATTATTCTTGCAGGGGAAGTTGAGGGAGAGGTTCATAGAGACTTTTTTGATTTTGATAGTTGTATAGTTTGGGGAATTAGAGATAATAATTGGGAAAAAACCAATTATCTTGGTAGACAACCAATGGAAAGACCTTTCTTTAAGCCGATTTCATTAGAACCAAGACTTGCTAAATTGTTGATTTCACTCGCTCATACTAAAGATGATATCCCTGTAAATTTTATTGATCCTTTTTGTGGAACTGGAGGTATAGCAATAGAAGCTCTGTTACAGGGAATGAATATCTTTGTTAGTGATTTAGATCCAACTATGGTCTACGGAGTTAAGAAAAATTTATCTTGGGCAAATAATGGTGATGAGAATATAATCGAAGTTGAGAAATGCAGTGTGAAAGAAATTTTTAATTTATGGGGCATGAAGGAAAATTGTATTTTTGTTTTTGATCCACCTTATGGAAGAAATGCATGGAAATCTGACGATGGTTTAGAATTATTTCTTTCCGCATTGGATGAGGCATTAAAGATTGATTCTAACTCTATTGTTTCGACTATGCTACCTGCTGGTTCTGAATCACTAGAGAATGACCCTAATGTGGACTATATTGTAATGGGTCGTCCTTGGAGCGAAATCGAGAATGAAATCAATAACAGAGGCTGGAGTGTACATTTACGTTCTCCAGTAAAAGTTCACAAGAGTTTAGCAAGAATGGTTGTTGTTTGTCATCCGTTGCATTGAAATCAGATTACCCTCGCACACAAAACATGGGCTGTTAGTTTAGTGGATAAAATGGGGCGCTTCGGACGCCTTGCCCCGGGTTCGAATCCTGGACGGCCCACCATAAATTAGATATTTAATTCGAATCAATGTTTTCCTGTTTTCTTTTCTTTATTTGTTTGAATAATATTCTAGAAAATATCATTGAGAATAATAGGAATAGCCACCAAGGAATTATTGTATTTTTATCAATAAAATAAGTTACGATTAGTATTCCAAAACCGTAAAATGCTCTGAATATTGAATACGCAATAAATGATTTTACCAGTTTATTCTCTAAAAACTCATGAATTCTCGTATCATTCATTGAGTTCTCTCCCATTTAGTAATTCTGTCATTACCTAAGACAATTTCATTTTTCAAAATTAGACCCGCATTTTCAAGATGACGTTTAAAGAAAAAATCCTCGTTTTCAGCATCCAGTTCAATATCTGAAATACATAGATGGGCTGAATCTACAAGTTTTTTTTCTAAGAATCGTTTCCAAGTTTCCAATCCTCCTTCGACTAATAGGGTCTGAACTTCTAAATCACCTAGATAGTCTAATATTTTATTAACATCTATTTTTCCATTGATAGATGGTAAAATAATTCTATTTACATGTTTTTCATCATTAGTTGAATCATACTCTTTCGAATTAATCAAATATGTCTCAGCATCAGACTCTACCATCAGATAACAATCATTTGGAATTTTATTATTTGGATCTATTACAACCCTCTTAGGAATAATATCTGATTCAGATTTTTCCATACCTCTTACTGTCAGTTTCGGATTATCTCTGATTACTGTATTTACTCCAACAATGATAGCCATCGAATCTCTTCTAATTTCATGGACCAATTCTAATGATTCTTTTGAAGAAAATCTAACGGCAGGCTTCTCTGAATCGCCATCTATTCTTCCATTAATATCTGTAGCAGCTTTCAGAAGTACTTTCGGTCTTCTATGCTTACACCAGTGCATAAACTCAGACATTTGTTCATGACATTCATTCTCAAGAATTCCAATTTCGGTTTCAATACCTTCTTTTGTTAGTGCTTCTATCCCTCCACCTCTTACTGTAGGATTTGGATCGGACACTCCAACTATGACCTTTTTCACCCCTGCCCACATCAGTGCCTCACTGCAGGGTGGAGTTCTACCAAAGTGGTTACAGGGTTCTAGTGTGACATATGCAATAGAACCCTGAGTTTCAACACCTCTAGACTCAGCATCTGCAATAGCCATTTGTTCCGCATGCAAACCTCCTAGATGGTCATGCCATCCTTCTGCGATTATTTCTCCATCTCTAACTAATACACAACCTACTAGTGGATTTGGACGTACTGAATATCGGCCTTTCTCAGCCAATTCTATTGCTCGGCGCATAAAAAACTCGTCTTGCATATGGCTCCCTTATGCTACTCGAAGTATTCTTTATACAAGATTCCTCGCTTTGCGAGCATTCAAGTCTCAAATCCTCACTCGGATTATCATGACACGCATTGCATGCATCCTTAATCCCAAAGCTCGAGACGGATTATCGTTAAAACAATGGGATTTATTTCTCCCTGCTTTGGAAGAAGCTGGTTTTGAGATTTCATTACATAAAACAGAATACTCAGGACATGCAACTGAGATATCTCATAGTCTCATAAATGAGGGATATGAGTTGATAGTGGCTGTAGGAGGAGACGGTACTGTACATGAGGTGGCATCAGGTTTGAGAGGATCTGAAATACCTCTTGGCATTCTTCCCATTGGTAGCGGTAATGATTATGCGAGAGCACACGGTATTCCAATACCAAAAGGCAAAAAATTTCCTGGGATGAAAGAAGCGATTGAGATTCTTAGTAAGGGTGTTGATAGAAGAGTTGGCGCAGTTAGAGTCGAAGGAAAACCAGCTCTGGGTCACCATTCCATCCCAGATCCAATACATCACTCAGTAGATGGTACTCCTAATACAGATGGAAATATGGTTCGTTGGAGTTTCTTAGAAGTTGATAGTGGAGTTACATCTGTAGTAAATAGAATGAAGATTGAAGGTAAATTTAGTTGGATTAGAGGGCAATTAAAGTATACTTTTTTAGGAATTAGTGCAGTTTTAGGTTGGAAAAAACAGAGTGGCTGGATAAAAATTGACAATAATCCAGGAGAAGTCATTGAGTTCTCAGGACTCTTTTGTCTTTCTCAATGCCAAACATTCGGAGGAGGATACAAGGTAACTCCCGGTGCATCTCCAGTACAATCAAAACCATCTTTATTACTAGCATTTGGCCTTTCAAAAATTCAAATGCTTTTGGTAATGGGTCCTTTACAAAAAGGAACTCATGTAGGAAAGTGGGGTAAGATAAGTATGCAACCCGCCACATCTCTTGAGGTTAAAGCAGTAGATTCTGAGAATCAACCTACTGATGAAAGCCATAATCCAGCGATGTATGTTAATGTTGATGGTGAAGCAGTTTTGACAACTCCTGTATCTATGGAATATTTTGATAATCAAATCACAGTACGTGGTGCGACATCAATTCCTAATGAATAATAGTGGCGCCGAGAGAGGGATTTGAACCCCCGCGTCCAATGGACAGTGGATTTCAAATCCACCGCAATACCGGGCTATGCGATCTCGGCCGCGTTCTATCGAATCACTCATTAGAAATGAACTTTACAATCATCAACTGTAAAATCCAGGTCTGCACCATTCAGGCAATCCAGTGGTTGCCTCAGGGTGAGTTAATCCGATGAATAGAATCATTACAATGATGAAGAATGCAGGAAATAGTGCAGTTAGCGTCAGAATCTTAGAGTCTTCATCTCCCCACAAGTGCATGAAAATCGCTGCAATCATTATGAACTTTGGAAGTCCAATACCTACTAATATGAATAAGGTCAATTCTTTCTCAGTGTAGCTCAGTCCTGTAGCTTCAGGGGATAGATCCAAACCTACTGCTGCTACCTCAATCAGTGTTAGTATCATTAATCCAAAAAAGTTCATCCAATACAGATCTTTACCCATTATTGTTTTATGTGCTCCCATTTTTTTCACCTCAATATAGATAGAAGAATGGGAATACTATTACCCAAACTAAGTCAACAAAGTGCCAGTATAGACCGAAATATTCGATAGATACAGCATTTGATGGAGTGTAACCGCCAGTCCAAGCCTTGTAGGTCATGTATGTAAGTCCGACAATTCCTCCGAAGACGTGAACACCGTGTGTTCCTGTTGTAACATAGAAAGTAGATGCACCCACACTAATGTCCGCAAGCATTGTTGCGCCTGTCGCTTCATCAACCCAGTCATGGTGATGATAATGATCTGCATTTATCGTATATCCTTCTGCTACAAGTGACTTAATGTCATGTTCATGAATACCAAGGAAACTAATTTCTGGTACATAGAAGCCAATGAACCATTCAATCATCTTTAATGTTAAGAAAATCACAGCTAATAGCCATGTACTGCCCAGATATCTAGTTACAAGTTTCTTTCTTCTAACCTCATCAATTTCTCCCACTGGTTTACTAGCGTACCTGAGTGCTTGAACAATTGTGAATGAAGACACAATTAGAGCGAATGTATTGATTGCTCCAGGAGCGATATGCCACCATGAGGATGCAATTAGGTGACTCGCTGGCTCAAAGCAAATCAGTGCTTCACCAGTTTCTACAGTGTATCCTTGTTCCACCCAGTCTCCTCTTTCAAAGACAGTTTGACAGTTCTCAATTCCAGTCCTGTATCTAATATAGGTACTGAACAAGGATGTGAAAACCATCATTTCAGACATCAAAAATACCCACATTCCAACTTTACGAATCTGGATGTTTTTGAATGGTGTACCTGTAGCCATAGGTTCGTATGTCCCATCGAATGACATATCTTGTCTCCACCAAATAATTAGTCCGACTAAAACAACAAATAGGCCAACCATTACTATTGGAATATAGCTTGCATCAAATTCACCGTCTTTGAACGCATCAGCAAGCATGAACAAGAATATCCCAAATCCAATACTCATCACTAGTGGCGACCAAGAATTGTGAGGTGCTCCATGATGCCAATCGTGTGGGCCCCACGCACTTGGATGATGATGGTCGTCGTGATCACTACTCAATTTTCCACCTCCTCTTTATCTGCAACCATAAGTCTAGTGAACCATTGCGCTATCTTGCTTGGTTCATGCGCAATATGTTCATTTGAATCAATAAGTGTGGGTATGTCGTGCCATTCACCATTTTCAAACCTACCAAATGATGGAGTAGGAGGGGGAGATGTTGTCATCCATTCAAATGACCAGCCCCCCCACGGGTCTGCAGGTGCCTTTTGACCTCTAATTAGGGATATGATTACATTAGCTATCATGATAAAGTTGCTGAGGAAGAAAAGTATAGCGCTCACAGTGATGAACATATTCCATCCAGCTGCTTCAGGTGGTAATGCTCCAATAACTGCCTCAGTGATTACTTCGCCATCTACTCCCCTAACCTCATCTGCTGAAATGAAGTAAGTGTGGTGTCTTCGAGCCATTCCCCAAACACCTAGACGGTGCATAGGCCAGAAAATACCATTGTATGTTATGAATGCAGTCAAGAAATGAAGTACACCAAGTTTCTCATCCAACATTCTTCCCGTCATCTTAGGGAACCAGTAATAGACTCCACAAAATAGTCCGAATACTGTACCTCCGACTAATACATAGTGGAAGTGCGCTACTACGAAGTAAGACTCATGGAAGTGTAAGTCCATAGCCATACTAGGGAAGAACATACCGGAAATACCTCCAAGAGTGAACGTAACTAAGAATCCTAGTGCCCATAGTGTGTGTGTTCTGTAAACTAATGAACCACCATTCATAGTCATCAACCAATTGAATATTTTTATGCCTGTAGGTACAGCAACAAGCATAGTTGTTAGCATTGTTACGAATCTAAGTGTTGGATCCATTCCTGATGTGAACATGTGGTGGCCGTATACAATAAATGACACTACGCCAATTCCTGCCATAGCGTACACCATTGATCGATATCCAAATACAGAACGTCTAGCACTGGTTGCGATTACTTCAGATATGATTCCGAATGCAGGTACAATAACGACATAAACTTCAGGATGTCCAAAGTACCAGAACAAATGACTCCAAAGAAGAGGGTCTCCTCCTGAAGCAGCATCATAGAACGCAGTTCCAATTACTCTATCCAAGTAGACTTGAATTAGTCCCACACCGAATGCAGGAATTGAAAGGAAAAGCATTAGGTTAGCAACTAGAATTGACCATGTGAAAAGTGGCATGTGCATCCAACCCATGCCAGGTGCTCTCATGACTGCAATTGTTGTCAGGAAGTTTATTCCTGTTAATGTTGAAGAAGCAACCAACATTATCTGTCCTGCAACCCACATGGTTGTTCCTGAATGTGCAGTTTCGCTGACTATGTATGGTGCATAACCAGTCCATCCAGTATCTGCTCCGGTTCCTGAGAATACACCAGTGAAGATTAGTATTGCACCAACAGGCTGTAACCAGAATGACATTGCATTAAGTCTAGGGAAAGCAAGATCAGGAGCTCCAATTTGTAATGGGACCATCCAATTTGCAGCACCATTAATCAAAGGCATTGCTGCTAAGAAAATCATTGTAGTTCCATGTAATGTGAAGAATTGATTATATTGATCTTGTGTTAAGAAATCATTACCTGGCTCCATCAATTGTATTCTAATCAATATGGCCATTATTCCTCCTATGCCAAGGAAAAAGAATCCTGCTAAGAAGTAAAGTGTTCCAACTCTCTTGTGATCGGTTGTTGTCAACCATCCAGCTACCCATGGTGCAAAATGTTCCCAGTCGAAAGCTTCAGGATTGTTTTGGTAGAATATGAATGTTAGGACGATTAGTAGTAATACAAAGCTAACAATAATTAGTGTAGTTAAAACAGTGTATGGATTTGCCTGTTCTAGAATAACTGTAGGAGATGCTACTTGGATACTCATTCTGTTCCATTCGTCACCACTTGTACCTCCTTCAGGGCTTCCAGCATTTCCATTCACAGAATTTACATGCAGGATAAATTCGACATTTCTATCATTTGAGGGGGCTGTCCATTGAGCAGTCCACATAGTTTGGTCATTTCCAGCGTCTGTATGTGACACTTCATTAGGATTCCAAGATTGTACTGAAGCATCACTCGGAGCAATTTCTCCATCGCTCACCCATAGGTTGAATCCACCTTGATTAATATTTGATGGATCAGCTGGTCCTCCAGTGAATCCAATTGTTAGCGTGTAAACTTCAGAATAGTTGTATGTTTCAGGCAATCCTTCTAAGATTGGCACAACAGAGTCACTTACAACTGCCCCATGACAATTACAGCCACTATCTTTTACACCGGCAACACCGGTTGGTAGTGATGTGGCAGATGGGACTGCTACCATACCCAATAAAAGTACGATAAAAATTACTAAAGTTCTAGATGCTATTTTTTCTTTGTTCATCATTCTTCCCTCTCAATCAACTGTGTACCGAAACAACTGCTGCCATTACAGAATGCGCATCTCCGCAATATTCTGTGCATAGAATCAGTGAGTCTCCAACTTCAGTTATTGGCAACCACATAGTAGTTTTTTGATTTTGAAGCACGTCCTCTTTAGTACTCAATTGCAAGAACCAAGGAGCATGAGTTACATCTTCAGATTCCATGACTAGCAAATATGTTTCTCCAGCTTTCAGATTAATTACGGGTTGCATGCCGTAACCTTCAACCATTTGACTCGAGACTGCACACAAATCAGCACTTAGACTGTAATTTCTTTCACTAAATTCACTATTGACAGCTGGATTGCATTCAAATGACCAGAACCATTGTTGACCAGTTAACTCGATTACATGGTAGCATTCTGAGGTGACAAATCCAGTATCTTCGTAGAATACATTGTTTGATGACTGACCTTCTAGACACTCATCTCCTCTAGCTTCGCTACCTGGTGCTGCCCAGACGTGGTCTAGGGGAGCCCATGAAATGTAAGTCAGATAAATAATTAACAAAAATGGTAAAACAGTCCAAGCCACTTCTAACCTCAGGTCATCATTATGTTTAGGAAATACCCCGACTTTGAGATCATCTACATTAGCTACTTTTTCACCATCTGTAGACCTGTATGCAAATGAGTGATGGTATAGCCAACCAAAGGTGATTGCACCTACCAGTAGTGACCAAAGAATATATTCGTCCCAAAGTACGTTAAAGAGCGGTGATGTCACAGCCATGGTTATCTCGTTTGAATGGGAGTGAAACCCACTCATAAGTGTCGCGGATAGCACCCCTTACTTACGGGCTAGACACAACGTTAAGAATAAGTTCTAAACCTATGAGATTTAGGCAGTATTGGAATGTATTATTGGACACATGAGTGCTCAATTTACTCCATTAATTTCCAAATAGATAATACATAGTGAGATGATATAATGAAACGTAGAAAAAATCTCAGTGTGAAGGAAGAGAAATTTTTTCTCGCCGCTAAAGCAATTAAAGAATCGATTATTCGTAATCAATCAATAGAAGATGGAGGCTCGAATTGTCCGATAATTGTAGAAGGAATTAATGATATCAAATGTCTTAGAATATTAGGATTTACAGGTATAATTGAAACAATCAATAAAGGTTGGGATCGATCCAGAATAATTGCATATTTCTATGAAAAATATGGCTCAGAATTAGCTGTTGATGGATTGCCCCGAATTATCTTATTAATGGATTGGGATAGAACAGGAGATATACTTCAAGAATCATTTAATAATCGTTTATCTTCAATGGACATGAAAGTTGATCAAACTCTACGAAATGTCCTTTCAAAGCAACTCAGATCTGAATGTAGAACCGTTGAGTCGATCAGTAGTATTGAATCATTATTGGAAATCCTTTCTTTGATATAGATTATTCAGGCAATGTAGCAGTTTTTTCTTTCACCGTATTCAGTACTAGATGGGTAATCGATCTTTCAACACCATCAATTGAAAGTACATTTTTAGATAAATCATCTAGATCTTTCCTATTTTTAGCTCTAGCAATTACCATTGAATCAAAATCTCCAGTTACATCGTATACTCCATGCACTCTGGAATCCTTTGCAATTCTTTCTTGAATCTCTATCAATCTGCCTTTCTGTATTCTAAGACCAATAACTACATTCAGTTCCCAACCAATATGATCTGGATCAAGAATTACTGAATAACCTCTAATCACTCCATTTTTTTCCATTCTTTTTACTCGATTAGAAACGGTACCTAATGAAACATCCACAAGTTCAGAAATTTTCCTTAGCGATGTTCTAGCATCTTCTTGTAAAACTTTGATTATTTTCCTATCAATTTCATCTAGCAAGTAATCACTTCATGTACTGTATAGCAATCAGGCTATTGAACATATGCCTCAAAAATACTGTTATTATTTATCAAGCGTATAATTTCCACTATTCTTCTTCATTATTAATGATAATTGGTAGGTTCCTTTTTGCTCGCAAAATTCTTTTTTCTTGCTCAGTAATCATTAGTGAGACCCTACCTCCAATCCATACAGGAACGCTGCATCCACCATCTCTTTCTAAGAGAATATGCCCTCCTCTAATTTCGTTTAACTCAAGGCTAATTTCGTATGCAGGAGGTTCATTTCCAGTCAGTAAATTATCAATTACTTCACTACTAACTGTAGATTTTCCATACTTTATTCTATGAACAATTTTTGGTACTGCTTTTGCTACAACTCTCTCTATCTCCCCTCCCTGTAATTTCAGACTGATCATACCAAGGTGTATTACTCTGAGAGGTCTCCATCTTTTCCCAGGAATGAAGGTTCGGCCACTTCTCTTACTTCTGTCCGATTCCCAAATTTCTTTAGCTTCATTGGTTGACCAAAGTATACTCTTCCCTCTCTTCCAAAGATTTGTTTCCTCCCATCCTAGAGTTTTAGAAATCATTTCTTGGGTTTCAGATTTTATTGGTTGAGGGAAATTTACTTCATCAGTTTTTATTTTTTCAGGTTCAATAAATTTATCATAGGCTACCTTTTTTTCGTTATAATTTTGTTCTTTCTCTAGGATAGCAACAAAGAATCCTCCTGCTTTTATATCATCATTCCAAATTCTTAGACATTTTTTCAATTCTTTTTTGATATAATCTTCAGTTGGAGGTAACATTGAAATCAAAGTTTGATTATTTTCAGAAATTTGTCCTGAATCATCTAATTGCGGCCAACTAGTCATCCCTTCTCTAAACGGAATTTTGTCTAATTTCCCATCTACAGGAATCAATGAAATCCCATTATCTAATCTTAAAATTTCTGAAATCACTGCCTCATTTTCTATTGGATCTAGAGAGCATGTTGAATAGACAATTTTCCCTCCTGGTTTTGTAAGACTGATTGCCTTCATCAGTAATTCTAACTGTAATTGATGCAAAATTTTCCCACCTGAAGGTAGCCATTTATCCCAAACATCTGGATTTTTCCTTGTCGTAGCTGAACCGGTACAAGGTGCATCAACAAGTATTTTATCAAATCCAGTAACTGGAACTTTTGGTATATGTCTGCCATCATGATGTACGATTATTGGAGTAATTGATCCATGTCTTTTTACATTGGCAACTAGTGTATTTATTCTACTATTTGCAATTTCATTCGCCATAACAATTCCTCTATCTCCCAAATGTTCAGCAATTTGGGTAGTTTTCGATCCTGGACTTGCACACATATCTAATACCAAATCACCAGGTTTAGGATCCAGAGCAATTACCGGTATCATTGAAACCGCTTCTTGTCTGGTTAATCTTCCGGTTTCATGTAGTGCGGATAGGATCATTTTCACTTCACCTTCAGCTTTACCTCTGGAAAACGGTAAAGTCCATGCGCTTCCAACACCGCTGAACCATTCAATTTTAGATGCTCCAATACTTTTAAGCCAATTTTCTACCCACTCAATATCATCCCTTAGTGGATTTACTCTTACAGTCTCATTTAATCTATCAATAGATTGTTCAAGCCATTTTTGAGAATTTGTTCTCCAATTGCCTACAGCCTTGAATAGAATACTTTCAGATGCGATGGTTTCCCATGAGCGCTCGTCTAGCTTCATGATTCGTCGATTAACTAATCACGGATGAATCAAACGGACTAAAGTTGTTGACAACTACTGTTTCCGTAACTTCAATTTCATGTAAAAAATCATTATTCAGACCTCACTCCATCAATAATAGTTATACCTTCAGACAAAACCTCAGCGGTTGCGGTAGTTTCCGCATTTGGGATGCACAATGACTAGACTAAGGAGACGTATAGCTAAAGAAACAGGAGAGCCGATTAGAACTGATAAGGGGGGGGCATCAAGAAAATTGGAAGAATTACTACAAAGAGCTAGGATGAATGGGGCCAAACAAGGTCCTTTGGTTCCAGTTGAAGCATTAATCCATGTAGAAAGAGATGAGTGGGTTTGGCAAGTAGTAGACAAAAGAGTTCTTGATGCGTTAAGTCATAGACTAATTTTCCAATCAGATAATGGCTCACGTCGTGAGATATTAATGACAATGGGGTTAGAAACAGCAATGGATGCTGCTTCTTGTATTGTTGAATTAGATGGTGGCTGTGTTTTAATTGAAACTCTTGATCCTTAACAGTATTTTTGATATATTTTTATTTATTTTATAGAATTGCATCATTCGCGGCGTTGAAATACTAAATGTGGGTCCGATTGATAATATGGCCAAGGAGAAGAAGGGTAGTGGAATCCAGCAAGCGGCCGGTCTTATTCGCTACTTCGATGAAGAATCTGAGGACGCAATTCAGATATCAAGAGGTATGATTTACTTTGCTTGTATTGCTTTTTCTGTAACAATTTATCTTGCAAATCATGGTGTACTACATTGGTTAGCAGATACTTTTGGATTCTAATCATTCAGATTCAGTCAGATCTACAAAATCAATTTCATCATTGAGTAATTCATTGGCATCAATTTCCTCGTAGTTTCTATGCTGTTTGTTAGTCATTTTTGTGCTTATTGATTCCAATTCTGAGGACCTAACTTCGGTAGTGGGATTTGCCTCAACTAATGCGGTAATTGCCCTTCCTAATGCCCTTTCAACAGCCGGCGCATTTCTATCCAATAAAGCAGCTCTGGCATCATTTAGAGCTATACTAGCATCTTCTAATATTTTTTCTATATCAGAATCGCTACCAACTAATGATTTTATCTCATTTTCCACAACAATAATTTCTTCTTCCATTTCATTCTGAGCATACTTGGATAGTTCTCTCCAACATTTCGCGTGTTCAATTGAGGAGGCATTAGTTATTTTTTCAAATTTCTTAACTCTACTAGCTTCCCAAGGATTTCTGCCCAATGAAGCCATTATATCGTGAACACATCTTGCTCTTAGAGACAAAGGTCCAATCAGCTCGATTTCATTATAGAAACATTTTGCAAATAATCCCAAACCCCAATATGAAGAACTTCTAATACTAATTTTTAATTCTCCTGATGACGAGCTTAGAACCCATTTTTGTTCATCATAATCTGGTTTTTTAGAGAATTTTGGCGGGTCATGAGGTCCCAACGAGCGTAGAGAAACATTCGCTACATCCCCGATAAAAACATTACTTGTTTTTCCTTGCCAACCAATATTTCGAAGATAATTTTCCTCATCAATTCTCATTTCTGGTTCTCCAGAAATCACTTGAGCGAATAATAAACTTCGATTTGGATCACAACCAAGAGGTTTCTTTGAAGCCCCCTCTTCTTCCATGGTTATCCGCAGTGTTAGTCAGACATCAACTTAGTGATTTTTCTGATGTGATGATGACAACTGCTAAGTTCCGTCAATAAAAATAAGATTCATGCCGAGGAGGAAGTATGGTCGTCTTGTGAAAACAGTTGAACGTCCTCCAAATGATAATTGTTCTCGTTGTCGTTCGGGAAAATATTGTCCAATCCCAGGTCATGTTGGTAATGATGCCTTAGCAAACAGGAATTGGCAAGGTCCCGAAAGTGTTGATAAAAGAGAAAATAAAAAGAATCCTGCAAGGAAATAATCATTTTATTGAAGGTGAAATATTTTCTATTCTTTCTTCGTTAATTTCTAATTCTTCAGATTCTAATTCGGTAATGCTGGGTGATGATTGCGCTCGATGATATATTTCTCTCAAGGTTTGATCTCCAATTTCCAGATACACTCTTGTGGTTGAAATATTAGCATGTCCGAGGAGTCTTTGTATTGTCACCAAATCAGCCCCTCTTTCTAGAAGACCAGTCGCGAAAGAATGTCTCAGAACATGCGGACTCAGTCTGGTTCTTGGAATGTCGGAAGCATCTGCAATTCTGTCTAGTAATTTCTGAACTGAGCGCGGATTTAGTCTCCTACTTCTACTAGAAAAGAATAGAGACCTTTTATCTTCATCTTTCAAACAATTCTTTAGTCTAGCGTTCCTTATTGGTTTCCAAGCATCTAATGCATCCAATGTGGCATTAGTGAAGAGAACAGTTCTATCTTTCTCTCCTTTACCTCCAATTACTAAAGCAGATAGGTCTTCTAAATCTACGTCATCTAAATCTAAATTACATATTTCTGAGCATCTCAGTCCGGTATCAAGCATCATTGTGATTATAGGATATGCAATTGGATCTTCTGATCTCATTGCAGCCAATCTTACTTTTTGTAAATCATTTTTACCTAATGTTCTAGGTAGCGATCTAGATCTTGTAGGCCTTTGAATCCATTCTGGAACAGTATGCCCCATCCATTTCAATAAGTGAGTCACAGCTGCAATTCTCGCATTTATTGTAGCAGGTTTCAAGTCTCCTATGCTATTCAACCATGCGTCAATTCTGCCATTTTCAGGATTGCTTCTGTTGAATAATTCTGTAACTTGGATATTCTTGATTTCTTTCCAACTAGTTTTCTTTTCATTCGGTAATATTGTGTTCGTGAAACCCTTTCCTGCAACAATGTAAGATCTAATTGTATGCTCACTTTTTTTCTCTGTTCTCAATTGCTGAATCCAACACTCAAACCAAGGTAAGAATGCTAATCTTTGAAGTCTTTGAGGTAAATTCTTCGTATGAATTAAGATTTCTGTACGATTCAGATTTAACGCCTGTCCAGAGTTTTCAACAATCTCTGACATTGTTCTTTCTTCATTCTGTTTAGTCAATTCCCTCGCCTCATCGTCGCGAACGACGCGCATCCCATGTCCCTAAAGACAAAGTCATGAACCCCTGATTAGACTTGAATGCTTCTCTAATTATTATTCAATGAAAGCATTTTTCATTACCTTTGAAAAGACGCCAAATTACGATTTAGCCTGGCTATTGTCTCCGATTTCGCCAGATTGGAAATTCTTACCCTGGGACTTTTTATTTTCTTCTCTCTTTTCTAATAATTCGTTTAGTCTTTCCGAAACTGCTGCCGCTACATTTACTTCTGAAGCTTTTTCGATGCCTTCCAATCCAGGACTAGAATTGACTTCTAAAACAAGAGCACCTCTATCTGATTCTAGTAGATCAACACCAGCTATTTCCAATCCTAATATTCTGGCGGCTTTGATAGCAATTTTTTCATAATCTGGATCTATTGTGACCTTCTCGACATTACCTCCCAGATGGAAATTTGAACGAAATTCATCCCCGTTCGCCCTTCTTCTCATACAAGCGACAACCTTCCCACCTACTACTAATGCACGGATATCTTTTCCATGTGATTCTGCAATGTATTCTTGAACTAAAGGCCTCATATCTCTTTCTAACATCTGGTAAACTAGTTGACGAGCATGCTGGTCAGTTTTTGCTAGAAATACTGCCGCACCATGTGTTCCTTCAGTCGCTTTGACCACACAAGGAGTCCCTCCCACTCTGCTAATTGCTCTGTTCGTGTCTTCCCAAGAAACTACTTGCGCAGTAATAGGTACTGGAATATTTCCAGAAGACATCATTTGACAAGCTATCAGTTTATCTCTGCTTCTAGTAATTCCATCGCTAGAATTCATAACAATAACGCCCATTCTTTCAAATTGCCTTACTCTACGTACTCCTTCTTCCGTGATTGAATAACCAATTCTTGGAATTATTGCTTCACATTCGACAGGCCACCCTCTGTAGAGAATTTTTCCTCCACGTTCATCAACAATTACGGTTAGTGCTAGTGGATCTAAGATTTTGACATCCCAACCAGCCTTTTCTGCTTCACTGGCTAGACGTTTTGTGGAGTATAATTTCGGACCACGAGATAGTATCACTAAACGAGGTCTCATAATTTGCCGCGAACGCCCACCCTTCTTGACATCTTTGGCTGCGGAAATGGTATTTTCATGCTCTAGTAGCGGTTCTATAACACATAAGAAGGAAGGTATTGAAAGACTTGGCTCATCGACATGACTTGTTATTATGGCCGACGAGGAGTCCTACACGTTCGACTCATTATCAAAAATGATGGTTTTTGATTTGAGAGAAATATGTAAAAATGAAGATTTGTCTTCTTCGGGAAACAAATCGGAATTAATTGTAAGAATTCTCAGTCATTTTTCTTCGAGTGTAGAAGAAGAGGAAGTACTATTTCTTGAAGAAACCAAATCAGAAGAAAAGACTACTTCGTCTAAAAATATCGAAAAAAGTGAAGATATTAGGACATCCAAAGAGATAGACGATGCTATTGATAGACTTATTTCTCGTGTAGATAATAAGAATGACTCAGTTGTAGAAGATAATCTTGAGAAAGAGATAATAATTGATGAAAATGAAGCATCTGAAGATATAATGGAGGCTGAAATTTTTGAAGCAGAAATTATTGAACAGCCAGTGACACCTCAAGTTGAGGAGACCTCTTTAATTTTAGAAGAAGAAGATGATCCATGGTCTGTAGAACAAATCATTTCAAAAGATATTGTAGAGAAAAATACTCACGAGCAGGCTGAACAACCTTCATTGACAATAGTATTGCCTTCAATTGATATTTTCAAGAAATATTGGAAACAAATTTCAGCAGTTTTCATGGTGGTTTTATTGGTAGGCGCCGGAGTAATCTATTTCCTTTCTGCAGATTCATCATTCCAAGCTAGACCATTAAATTACGGCGACTCGATGACTTTTACTCTGAGTGATGGAGAAATTAATATGGAGGGCGATGAAATGGTTGCTCTACTCCGAGACGCATTGCCAGACACAGCAATTCAAGATGCTTGTAATCGTCTTAATGTAGGAATTCGAGGTACTGGAGCGGTTTCAATAGTTGAAGGAGATATTTCTCAAATTACGCATCCAATTGATAGACAATCTCCGGAATTACTAGGGGCGATTAATGCAAAAGATGCATATGGTCGTTCACATTTGACAGTTCAGCAAGAGATAACGCATGATCTTGAAGTTGATTTAGAAGGTAAGACATGGAGAGATACCGATGTATGTGGAAATCTAGGCTGGTCCTTGTCTGGTAATGACTTACTGATGACGACTAATCTATATGATGAGTTAACCGAACATAGTCTTTTACGTTCAGAATCAATAATCTCATTCACAGATGTTGAAGGAGTGACTACAAATGCAAATGCTGTTACTTTTGGTGCTGATGGTTTCGGTAATCTAGATGGAATTGCCCCGATTCTAACATTTCCTTTATCCCCCATTGAATTACATAATTTCTTTGGAGATATTAAATTGAAATCTGGCATGACTTCCGAATCAGTTTCTGACTGGAACAAAGATTGGGTATGGTCAGTTGGTACCGAACAGAATAATGCTGAACATGGCTTGGTTTATCCAGTTAAGATTTCAAATTCTGAGGTTGAAAGATGTCTTGGAAGAATGAATATTGATATCTTGGTCAAGAATGGTGTTCCTTGGGCTGTTGAACAAGTGGTTGATATTCTCATTGATAAAGATCAAAGTACTTCAGATTGTAGTTTTATTGAAAGTGCTGCTACCGATGCAGCACTTCCGGAAGGAACTCTCACAGTTAAGATGAAGATGAGTAAAATAAATTCAGAATCAGGGTCAGAATCAATTTCTTGGGGTGCAACATATGCCGGACGACCGGGTCCAGGTGAAGACAAACTGAGCACCAATGCAAAGAAAGATTGGTCTACTGCAATGTGGGATGAATCCATTATTAGGTCGTTCACACTAGAGGATGCAATTAGTTGCTTACGAGCTAACCATACGAATAGAGATATCACAGTTGCAATTGACAGTGATGGTTATATTTGGCAATCAATTTATTCAATAAGTGATTTTGAAGAGTGGAATCTTTCATGGGTTCGTTCAGATGAGACTTCTGGTTGGGCAATAGTTAGCCTATCTGACAGTGAATGTTCGTTTGATGATGAGGGTCGTGATGATGGAGAAGTAATTTGGAATCAAGATGCAATTCCTTCAACTCATACACTGAAGAATTTAGAAAATCGTATACTTGACTCAAATAGATATGGCGATCTATCCATTTCCTTGGGTGAAACAGAATGGTCTGAAGGAAGTAATTATGGTTACAGACTTTCAGTATCTGAAGACAGTGAATTACTTTCATTCTTGCCAGGAGATATTACTGAAGGACAAGTCACAGTTGCTGGAAGCAGGGAATGGACCGAATCAAATCGTAAGCATAGTATAAATTTTGCAATGGATGCTCAAACAGGAAGAATGTTGGCTTGGGCAGAGGTTATTGGCCAGCCGTAGAACATTTGAATTTGGTATTCAATCAAATAATTTAATCGGCACATTCAACTTCCTTCTAAGCGCCGAAGGCGCTTGTATGTCTACTAATGATGACAGTAATCTTCCTGAAGTTGAGAAGGTTCCATTAGTAATCGATGCAGAATTTACTGAAGAGGAAGAAAGTTTTGATTCATTAGATAATTTTAGTCAATCATCAACACAAAAAACTAGCAGACCATTGGATTTACCATATCCAACTCCAAATCCTGAGGGTCTCGCCAGAGTAATCACAATCATAAATCAGAAAGGAGGTGTTGGGAAAACAACCACTGTGATTAATATCGCATCTCAATTAGCTCTTAGGGGACATCGTATTTTGGTAGTTGATGCCGATTCACAAGGGAATTGTGCTACTGGATTAGGAGTAGACAAGAGTAAGGTCCAATATACAACTAGAGATCTCATTCTCTCTCCGGAAACCGCAATTTCTGCTCGTAATGCAACTGCTGTGGACGGACTTCACATGATAGTTGGAGATCGAAGTTTAGTCGGTCTTGAACAGGAAATGCTGAGACAACTCGGTAGAGAAAGGAGACTTTCCGAAGCCTTGGAACCATTACTACCACACTATGATATTGTAATTATTGATACTCCTCCTTCTCTTGGTTTAGTTACTATAAATGCCTTAGTTGCAAGTAATGGAGTATTAATTCCAGTACAAACAGAGTATTTTGCTTTGGAAGGACTTGCAATGTTAGCAGGAACTATTAGAGAAGTTCGCAGTTTACTTAATCCAAATTTAGGTGTTGACGGAGTTTTGTTAACAATGCATGCGAGTACACTTCTTAATCAACAAGTGGCTTCAGAAATTTATGAACATCTTCCTGAATTTGTAATACGTCCTGCAATACGTCGTAATATCAAATTAGCAGAGGCTCCAAGCCACGGTGTACCGATTCATTTACATGATCCAAATAGTAATGGTGGGAAAGATTACCAAGATGTATCTAGTGTATTAGAAAAAAGATGGGGACTAAAATAATGTCAACTAAAGGCCTTGGAAGAGGGCTAGAATCGGTATCAGAATTAGCTAATGACGGGCCTGATCTTTCTTCGTATGTCTCTGTATCAAATCCCCCAATAGATTCGCCAAGAGTAGCAGTTTTATGGATGATTTTCGGCAGTGTTTCCTTCGGTACTATGAATGCTCTAGTAAAATGGACATCAGTAAATGCAGATGTATGGATGATTATTTTTGTCCGTTCACTGGTTATTGCTTTGGCAGTAGCTATTTTTGCTAGATTTCAAGGTATTAGTCTTAAAGTAAATGATTCAAAAAAGATGTTTCTTCGCTGTCTAACTGGATTGATAGCAATGATTCTATATTTCACTGCATTATCATTGATACCCATAGGTCAAGCAGTAACATTACAGTATACTGCACCGTTATTTGTTGCATTACTTTCTGGAAGATTGATTAGTGAGAAAGTATCATCATCTGTATTCCTACTATTAACAACAGCATTTGTGGGCATAGTTCTGATTGTTTCTCCGGATTTAAATAGTATTAATCCCCATGCTTTAATTGCACTAGGTTCAGGATTATTTGCTGGTTTAGCGTATATCTTTGTTCGAGATTTAAGGAATACAGAATCGACTACATCTGTTGTATTCTGGTTTGCTGCTTTCTCAGTCCTAGGGTCAATGATTCAGGCATTCCCCGATCTTTCTGGATTGTCATTGGAAATGATTGCAGCATTAATTGGCATAGGAATAGGAGCTGGTGGGGGGCAGGTCGGAATTACTATGGCTTATCATAAGGCAAATGCTGCTTGGGTGAGTTCATTCTCTTACCTAACTGTAATTATAGCAACCATATATGGAATATTATTATTTGATGAAATTTTAACGATGGAAATTATCATCGGAGGATTGATGATTATAGGCTCAGGGATAGCATTGATATTTTTCGCCCCACCAAAATCAGATGACAAAAGCTCTAACTAAACCATTCAGAAATCTCATCGAGAGTTTTTCTTTTGAGATTTGGTATTTTAGCATTTTTTGCAGGATAGCCAACAGGCATCAATAACATCGCATGTTCATGTTCAGGTCTATTCAAGATTTCTCTTAGAAATTTCATCGGAGAAGGCGTATGAGTCAAGGTAGTAAGTCCCATATTCTGTATTGCTGCAATAAACAATCCTATTGCAATTCCGCAAGACTCTTGAGAATAGTAAGTCGGTGAAGATTCTCCGTTATCCCGTAACCTCTTAGATTGCCTAAATACAACAACTACCCAAGGTGCATCTGTGATGTGTTCCTTGATATGATCCGTACCTAAAGGTCGTAATAATTCAGCCCATGCCTCTGGCATTCTTTCGGAGTATGTTTTCTTCTCTTCCTCTTCTGCAGCTTGGCGAATTTTTAACTTCAACTCTTCATTTGATATTGCTACAAATGTCCATGGTTGAAGATGAGCGCCTGATGGAGCGGTGCCAGCCGTTTTAATCGCCATTTCGATTAACTCACTCGGAACTGTTTTTTTAGAAAAATGCCTTGTAGTACGTCTTTTATTCATTAATTCATAAAAATCAGAAGCATTTTCAATCATTTTTTCCTCTGGAATATGAGAGAAATCTAAATCAATGAAATCTGAGTTCTCATTGTTCATGTTTTTCCCCAACACGTTGAATAATTAATGCTGCAATAGCAATTGATGATATCGTCATAGGTACAATAAATCCAGGAAGGCTGTCACTTTCTTCTTCGGTAATACAGGAAGAATCACTTCCCCCCCATTCTTTTCCATCATACCAGCAATCAGACCAAATTTTCCATCCGAATCCTGTTTCCGGTACTTTCACAATCGTTTCATTTTCATCTACTAAGTCAACTCTCCAGTTCAGATAAGTCGCATCTTCATCTACTAATACTGTCGCAGTCCATGTTATGTTATCTTCAGTACTCATTTGAATTGTTTTTGGAGGATAGCATATACCAGAATTTATGCATACTTGTGTAATCCAATTAATTTGACTGATGTTTGTAGTTTCATTCTTCAAAGACATGGAAATTGAGAATTCTTCTTCCGCATAGACAATATTGCTATACTGCATCGATTCCAAATCTGTATTACTAAGATCGGTTTCTTCATTAATTCCACCCTCTGAAGCCATAACGTTAGAGGCTAAAATAACAACTACAGCCAATGCCACTAGTTTACGCACATCTATTCGTAGAGATTATCACAAATGAATCCTATTGATTCATGTTTCCAATTCCCAAAGTTCGTCACCTACCCAATGTATGGTCTTGATAGCCTTTCCTTTGGTCATTTCTACCATCTCATTACCACTTGCCATTGCCACGCCTATCGCTAATGGTTTTCCGTGTTGTTGGTCTCTTATCCAAATTAAATTTCCAGCCTCTATTTCAGGATCTGCTGAATGAATTCCTGCACCCATACAATCTGCTCCATTCATCAAAAATGGTATAGCGCCATGATCTACTGCAGCCCAACTTGTTTCTATATTCCAGGCTAAAACGCCTCTAATTGTGGGATACCATTTTTTCCCATTATCTGTTTGGATTTGAAATGCTAGAGGAATCTTATCTACAAGAATCAAGTCTCTTTCCTGAAAATGACCCTTTTCTAAAAAAGAGTTTGGAAAACTAAGTTCTACGCCAATAGTCTCAGATAGTTCTTTCATTTCATTACGAATTTGCTTCCATCTTACAGGTGTCCTGCGTCGAATCCTCTTCTCGCTCACAATTAGTTCTGATAGGATAATGTCTATCAATATACTTTATTTAATCCACACAAATGATATTTTTTTGTATAATTTTTAATTAAAATTTATATTTTTCGTTTTATTGTTTAATCCAATCTATTGAAATAAGGGTGGTAAGTCGGCGGCTTGTATGGCACAATGGCATGGTGTTTCTCGACGCAAAGTAACTGGCGGACGCTTGAACCGTTCTCGTGGTAAGCGTAAGACAGAGATTTCTAGTGAGAATCAGTACGCTTTCGTAGGCGATATTGATGCGACAAAGAAATACAGGAAGAATGCTGGCTCTCAAACTGTTAGAGTTACCTCAGCTCATACCGTAAATGTTCATACTAAAGACGGTAAGACAATCCGTTCCACAATCTCAAATGTACTCGAAAATAGTGCAAATCTCAACTTTGTTAGAAGAAATATAGTAACTAAGGGAGCAATTATTCAAACTGAACTTGGGAAAGTCAGAGTTACCAGCAGACCAGGTATGGATGGTGTAGTTTCTGGCGTTATGATTGAAGAATGATTCAGTCCGAAGCCCTCAAGTTTGCTGAATAACGCGGTAGGAGCGATAGCATGACAGCGGACAAGTCAAAGATGACTCTTTGGACTAGATATTTTGACTCAAAATTATCTCGATCAGAAGGTAGAAGAGTTCCGAAAGAAGCATCAATCCCTGGACCAAGTCTTGACTCAATTGTCTGGGCTGCAAGAGACGTTGGTATTTCTAAAATGAAACGTGACACAGAAGCTAGTCATCCTTCAAGACCTCATTTGAAAGAGGGGAGGCTGATTTTATCGACTAAAGAAGCGATGTCTGTAACCAAAGCCGAGTCTAAAGAAGGAGTCATGCAAAGTATTGGACTTCGTCTTCGTCGGCAATATATTGAAGCGAAGAATGAGGATAAACCAATTATGAAGCCTCAAAAGAAAGGAGATAAACAAGTTCGTTCTCAAAGAAAATCATTCAAAGGAAAAGGTAGCGGGCAAAGGAAAAAACGTTTTGGTAGAAAGTAATCAGACTTCCGGTGTCCAGCCAAACTTATCTTCCACCCTTCCATTCATTATATCTGTTAGTGCAGTATACAATTCTTGAGTAATTTCTCCGATACCGCCATTGCTATAATTGGCAATTTTCCCTCCATGTTCTATAGAACCAATAGGAGAAATCACTGCTGCAGTTCCAGCGCAAAAAGCTTCATCCGCTGTCATAGCGAAATCAACATCAACCTTCGTTTCTTGAACCTCATATCCAAGTGATCTAGCCAATTCAATAGTAGACATTCTTGTAATCCCTGGTAAAATGGTTCCTGTAAGTTCGGGTGTGTAGATTGTATTGTCTTTAACACAAAAGAAATTTGCAGCTCCAACTTCCTCAATATACCTATGATTTACAGCGTCGAGATAAATTATTTCTGCATATCCTTCAGATTTTGCTTTCTTCGAAGGCATCATTCCCGGTGCATAATTCCCTATTGCTTTAACACCACCAGAACCTCCTGGTGCAGCCCTGTGATATTGATCGGAAACTTTCAGAGAAATTGGATTCATACCTCCTTTGAAATATGGACCTACTGGAACTGTGTAGATTAAGAATGTGTATTCTGGAGCAGGAGCGACTCCTAATATTTCTCCACTACCAAAGATTAGAGGTCGAATATATAACTCTCCTTTACCAGTTGGAGGCAACCATCGTATATTTCCCTCGACTACTTTTCTTACTGCGTCCAAGAACATTTTTTCAGATACGGGAGGCATTCCTAACCTTCTACATCCATCAGCAGATCTTCTTGCATTAAATTCGGGACGGAATAGTAATACTCGTCCATCTTCCGATCTTCTTGCTTTCATTCCTTCAAACAATCCCTGTCCATAATTAATGACTCCAGCAGCAGGTGAAATCCTCAAATCTTGATAATCTTGCATGATACCATCTTCCCATTCTCCACCTTGTTTACATTTAGAAATAAACATTCTATCTGTTTCTGTGAAACTGAATGTCAAACTATCCCAATCAATGCTTGGTTTGGAGTCATCTAACATAGTAACGGCCTCAATTAAATGGCTAGGGAGAGGGGACGGCTTTCAACGGTTGTGTTCTATCAAACACAAAATTGCGTTAGGAGAACTTCACAAGTGTAGTATGTTACGCCCAATAAAGAATAAGGTGTTTGCATTGGAATGGAGTGAAGAGGCTTGCATAATCTCAGGAGATAATCGCCCTATTCCTGGAAACATTGGTAAGACTACTGTGGAATTATGGTGTAGATCGAAATCAGGTCACTCCATACTATTGTTAGTCCATGGAATGAATCCATACATTGAGATTTCCGATCCTAGTTCCATCCATGATTCAGGTAATCCGACCATACCGCTTGAATCTGTTTCAGGTGATTCTAGAGTAGTTGGTAGTCCAGTGCCCATTGGGAACAAGTTGTATGATGGAAAAGAAATACCTCATTGGAGAGTTTTTGTTAAAGGAACAAATATTGTTCGTGACTTGAGAAGAGATCTATCATCTCGAGGATGGACTGTTACAAGTTCAGACATAATGTTGGTACATAGATTACTGATGGATTGTGATTTAGGTCCTCATATTTCCTTCAAAGGAGAAGTCCTTTGGGTTGGGAGACGTGCACCTAAAGAAATTCCCAGAATTCAAGATGCAGATTCTGCTTCTGAGAAAATTAAGCAACTTGGAGGAGCGGGACTATATCCTGTAGATTTGATAATGTCTTGCGATATTTCTGATTTGAAAAGAATAGAACCTTTTCCAACACCTTTTGTAACATTCTCTTATGATTTAGAAACCAGTGTTAAGCATAATACAATTCTTTGTGCTGCTGCCGTAATTGATAGAAGTGGTAAAAGGACAATCCATGAGTTTGTGGGTGCTGAGAAAGAAATTATGGAGGGGTTAACAAGACTGGTGAGAGATGAAGATCCTGATTTTATTACTGGATACAACATTGATAACTTTGACCTTCCCAGGACACAGGAAAGATCTGAAGAAAATAGTAATTCATTTTCAGAGCAATCATCAATGTTTGGTTGGGGCAGAGTACCTTTAACAAACAAAGAAATCGGTACTAAATCAATAGGTCGTGTTTTTCCAAAACGTCAGCAGAACAGAGTTTGGAGAATTTCTGGTAGAATACCACTTGATGCTTGGTGGCAGGCAAGACAAACTCTGAGCCCTCAAAGAGAATCGCTCAGGTATGTTTCTGATCTTCTATGGCCGGAACAAGATGATAAAAAGAAACTGGATGTTGATGCTAGCCAGATGGATATGGAGTGGGCAAATCGTCCAAAAGAAGTGATGGAATATTGTGTTAGAGATACAATCTTGCCCCTGGATATTCTTGAAAAATTAAAATCTATTCCTAGGAAAGAAGCCCTAGCGTCGGTATCATCTACGACAGTTGAAACAGCATCTGCAGGTACAACAAGTCAATGGATTGATTCTCTTGTCGTTAGATTAGCCGATAGAAATGGAGTTGCAATTCCCACAACTAATAGAACATCAGGTAGGAGAGAGCAGATAGCAGGAGGATATGTTCATGAAGTTGAACCTGGAGTAAAGAATTGGGTTTCAGTTCTTGATTTCAAATCTATGTATCCGTCGATAATGATCACGAATAATATCTGTTCAACTACGTTAGTTAGAGATTCTACTGTAGATTCATCACATTATGTATCTCCTGTTACAAATACTAGATATTTATCAAAAGAGGACAGAGTAGGGCTTGTACCTCTATTGTTACAAGACTTAATGAATAGTCGCGATAAATACAAGAAAGCATATTCAAAAGCTCTTGAGAATGGTGATGAAGATGAAGCATTCCTAAATGATCAATTACAGTATGCTGTAAAAATTCTTATGAATTCATTCTATGGAGTATTTGCTTCTAGCTTTTATCGATTCACACATGAAAAGCTAGGTGCCAGTATTACAGAATGGGCACGACATAACATAACAGAAATAATTTCTAATCTAGAGAAGGATGGATTTGATGTGGTCTATTCAGATACAGATTCTATATTTGTTTGCACTATGAACGAACAGAATATCCCTGCAAAAAAACCTGAATCAGGTGATGAATTATTAGCTTGGGAATCAGCTAGAGATGAAACAATCAAACTTGGTGAACAACTGGCAAATCAATTTACTAAAGAAGGCGCCGAATTAGAGTTCGAAACAGCGCTTTCTGCCTTCTTTTCTCATGGAGCAAAGAAAAGATATGTCGGTAGAGTAATTTGGCCTCGTGAAGAATTATTGATACGTGGATATGAAGTTAGGCGCACTGATTCGTTTAGTATTTTGAGCGAGACGATGACTGAGATGTTTGAATTGATTTTAGAAGGAGATGAGGAAGGTGCGATTGATCTTGCTAAATCAGTGATTACTGAGGTCCAACAAGGAAAAATCCCGGCATCAGAACTTATTGTAAGTCGCTCATGCAAGGGTACTTGGGACAAAAAATATGGAAAATGGGTTTTTGATAAGGTGTATGCTAACCCAGATAGTTTGCCTTATGTTAGAGCGGCCAAAGAAAGGATTAGTAGAGGATTACAATTTACTCCAGGAATGAAAGTAGGTTACATCATTACCAATTCTAATTCAAGCCCTATGGAGGTAAAGGCTTGGTTAGTTGACGAAATTGGAGGTGAACCTCCAAAACCAGACCCGCAGTATTACATTAATAGGCTGGCTAAGTCACTTGGAAGAATTACTTCTGCGTTAAATTTTGATGAGTCTAAATTGAAAGATTATGCGAAAAATCCATCTACACAGAAGTCATTATTCGACTTTTAGTCAAAGTTACGTGAAGCCGTAGGATTGATGAGATATTGATACTACGGACACTATGATGGCACGCCTCCGAGGACTTGCATTTTTGTTGGTTTTGTTAATGATTAGTACTCCCTTAGCGGGTTGTTTAGACTCTTTCAGCGGTAATAATGCTCCAACCTCAACCTTCTCTATGACTCCGAATTCTAATGTTAGAGCAGGTGATGAAATTACATTCAATGCTGCAGGTTCTTCAGATCCTGATGGTGATTCTCTCACATTTACCTGGAATTTTGGTGATGGAAATACAGGATCTGGATTAACTACAACACATTCTTACGTACAAGATGGCGAGTATACAGTTAGATTGACTGTTAGCGATGGCTCATTAGAAACTACAACAAAAAAGACATTGAATATCATTGATCCATCTGCTAGAGAACCAAAAGCTAAGATTAGTGATGATAAAGCAGATGACTGCGAGGGAGAATCAGCTCCTGCAGGGAGTTTTGTCCTAGTTTGGGTTTGTGAAGAAGATAAGGAGATTAGTGATAGAACAGTTGAGTTTACCACTAAAATCGATTTAGATGCCTCAGACTCATGGGCTGGTTGCGATCCAGATGACTCTGATTGTTATGCTGAAGAATACATAGTTGAATGGAATTGGGACTTAGATACTAGTTATGATTCCGATAACGACGGCGATCCAGAAAATGATATTGATGCTACAGGTGAGACGATTGAATGGGAAAATCTACCATCTACTGGTGAAGCAATTTCTGCTGGAGCATGGGAGATACGTTTGACTGTGGTCGATAATAACGGATTAACTTCATCTGACGATACTAAGGTGTATGTAAGTTACAGAGGAGTTTGGTCTGATTTTGAAATCGATCGCCGATTAGGAAATGATCCGATAATTATGTCATGGGATTATCCTGTAACTTATGATTCAGAAACTAATGATAAAATTCGTTATCTTAGACTAAAACTAATTTATCCTCAGGAAGATGACGGTGCAGGTGGAATAACTGTAGACTCTGAAAATATTTTAGACATCTATGTTTACAACTCGACTGATGATGAGGTTGCAAACACTTCAGCAATAGGGCCTGATAACAGAGATGCGGGTGATTGTGATTCGGATGATCATTGTGTTTGGATGGTGATTAGTGGTTCTACAGTAAGAGGTAAATTACCTGGAGAATGGACTGCAGACATTCAAAATGAGAAAACTCACAACACAGAGATAAAACATTTCATTATTGAACTAGAATATCGATGAACTGCGACGCTGTTTGTATTGTTTTTTTAGTAGAACAATATAATTTGTTTAATGAATGGATTCAAATATACCTCTACGGTCGGCGGGCTACTTAGAGGTGTATCATATGGGTTCACAATGGGAAGATAAAAGCAAGCCGCACTTGAATATTGTATTCGTTGGTCACGTTGACCATGGAAAATCGACAACAGTTGGAAGACTACTATTAGATAGTGGTCACATCGAACAACACGTTATCGATAAAAACGAGAAACTTGCATCCGATCAAGGTAAGGCTGGATTCGGTCTAGCTTACGTTATGGATGGATTGAAGGAAGAGCGTGAGCGTGGAATTACAATCGACGTTGCTCACAAAGAGTTCTACACTCCAAATTATTACTTCACTGTAATTGACGCACCTGGTCACCGTGATTTCGTAAAGAACATGATTACTGGTACTAGTCAAGCAGATGCAGCAGTTCTTTGTGTTGCAGCTAACGACGGTGTTAACGCACAAACAAAAGAACACGCTTTCTTAGCACGTGTTCTTGGTGTAAAACAACTAATCGTTAACATCAACAAGATGGATATTAGTGGTGTTGACTACTCTGAAGATAAATACAATGCAGTTAAGACTGAAGTTTCCAATCTATTGAAGATGGCTGGTTTCAACCCAGCAGATGTTCCAATGATTGCAGGTTCATCTTTCCATGGTGAAAACATCTTCAACAAGAGTGATAACATGGGATGGTACAAGGGCCCTACCCTATTCGAAGCAATTGATGCAATTTCAATGCCTCCAAAACCAACAGATCGTCCACTAAGGCTTCCAATCCAAGATGTTTACAAAATCAGTGGTATTGGAACTGTTCCAGTAGGAAAGATTGAGACTGGTATTTTGACTGCTGGTAAGACAGTAGTATTCAACCCAAGTCAAAAATCTGCTGAAGTTAAGTCAATTGAGATGCACCACACAACTCACGCTAAAGCTGAGCCTGGTGACAACGTTGGTTTCAACGTACGTGGATTAGCTGCAACAGATATCCGCCGTGGTGACGTTGCTGGATACCCAGAGAGTTCTCCTAACTTCGTTCGTCACGACGAAACATTCGTTGGACAAATCCAGTTAATGGATATTCCAAAGGCTATTGGCGCAGGATACACTCCAGTATTCCATTGCCATACCAGCCAAGTAGCAGTTCGATTCGTTGAACTTCTTGAGAACTCCAAGACTAAGGAAGCAAATCCTCCGTTCTTGAAGACAGGAGATGCTGCTCTAGTTCGTTTCGGACCAACAAAGCCTATGGCAATCGAGCAAATGGATGCATTCCCTGAACTTGCAAGATTCGCTATTCGTGACATGGGTAAGACCGTGGCTGCTGGCGTTTGTATGAAGATTGAGAAGAAAGCTTAGATTTGTAGAAAAGATTGGTGAGTGAAATAAAATGCCAGTCGTTACTACTATCAAGTTAACCGGTGACAATCACAAAGATGTAGACATGGTATGTGCTACGATTAAAGCAATTTCAGATAAGTCTGGTGTTGCACTTCGTGGACCAATACCTCTACCTACTAAGAAATTGGTAGTACCTTGCAGAAAGTCTCCTGATGGAGAAGGCGCAGAGACCTGGGATCACTGGGAAATGCGTTTCCACAAGCGTCTTCTTGAACTAGTAACTAACAGCTCAAAAGATGAAAAGGCATTGAAGGCGATAATGATGATTGAATATCCAGATTCAGTCACTATTGAACTATCACTTCGAAACCTTGGCTGATTTATTTGCCTAACAAAAGGTAACTCAAGATACCATTAAATTCTTTTTTAATATCTCTTTTTGCTTTAGTAAATTCTCCTGTAACCAGTTTAATTACTTCAGTAATTTCTTCAAATATGACCTCTTCAGGTTCTTTTTCTAGGTTTTCGTTTCCAGGCTGCTTTTGATTTTCTTTTTTCCTAGTTCTTTCAATTTTTCTTTTCTCAATATATTCTTTCCTTTGATCAATTTCTTTTTTTCTTTTTAATCTGTATCGAGATTTTGATGCTGTAGTCTGATTATGACAAGTCCTACATAATTCTACAACATTATTCGGATTATAAATGAGGTGATCTTGACCTGTTTTTTTAGCATGATGTTGACTAATTATGTGATGCCATTCAGTCTTTCTCTTTTTTTCACAAATTCTACATCTTCCTGTTTTTTTCCCCAATGTCATATTATCTACCTATTCTTCTTTCTTTGTAAATTGTTCAAACATCATTGCAGCAAGTGCGAAACCACCAGCGGCTCCAGCAATACCACCTAGTAAAGCTGCAGAAAATACATTGTCTACACCTTCTTTCATAGATTGTTCTCTTAATTTCTTTAGTTGATATGCAACTACTTGTTGAGATTGCCCAATTGCTTCAGCAATATCTTTCTGAGACCATCCTAAAGCTCTTAATTTCAATAATTTAGCCAATTGTTTCGCATCAAGTGCCATGATTATCATAATAGCGGAATACGTATTATATTATAATATTTTGTATAATACAAAAAAATTAACATTATTACTAATTTAAATCTTAGAGTGCAGCTTCATCTTTTGCTAGACTGCCCATCGGATCCCATGCGGGTAATACTACTGGAGTGGTACTGAGTCCATCTTTCATTTTCTCAGTAAGATATTCAGTAGGTGCAGCAATCTCGAACATGTGTTCATCATACCATGAATCATTCATTGTGTAGAATCCTTCTTCTCCACTCTTTTTTGCTCCCCATGAATTCTCCACTCTCCATCTTCTAGGTTTTCCATCAACTACATCTACTCCGGTGAATAGCATCGCATGTGTCATCATTGTCTGACTATATCTTAGTCGATTTGCTTTATCCATACCAAATTCTGCTCCATATAGCTCTGCAAAGTCAAATAATTTAGCATCCCAAAGCCCTCTTTCTCTGTGCATTTGTTTGCCTACATCGCATCCCATCCACACAGGTAACCCATCCTCCAATAGTTTCTGAGTAATGTCCTTCATTTCTTGGCTTGGTACATTAAGATAGACGACTGGTGGTCCACCTGCTACATTTTGGAGATAATCCACTGTGTAAGTTTGGTAGTACTCATTTCTTGGATCATTAACAATGCAAATATAATCCTCCCATTCAATGTCAACGTATTCTTTAGCAAATTCTTGAGGAGTCATACTTCCTTTCCTGTGGAATTCTCCATCTTTATCTTCCCATTGCCAATCAAATTCTTCAGGAGGAGTTCCTAGATGAATACAAAGAATTTTCCAGATATCTTCAACTCTCTTATTCTTGTGAGCTCTAGCTTCTTCAACAGATCCTCCATTGTCCAGTATATCTCTCAACTCACTTGCTCCGCTTCTTAGAATGTCTTTCAGTATAGCGTTCATCCATCGGGTACTTGATGAAGAAATACTTTCGGGATAGGCAGTTTTTGGTACTAATCCATGTTTTCTAATCAAGTTCATTGCCATATTCCATTGTCCACCATCTCCTATTGGATCACCGAGTAAGAATCCAATTGTTCTATCATCTAAAGGCCTGTCAGCTGTATCGATGATTGCTTCGAAGAAATGATTACTTCTTTCAAATTTATCCCAGAAATGGATATGCGATTGACTGAATTCAAAATTTTTAATATTCATTTTTTTCATCGTCCCTGGTCTAAATAGATTCAAAGTTGCAAATAACCAACATCTTCCACTACTTTTTTGATTTGTTACTTTCCAGTCATCTAACTTGATTGAGAATGATGAATCAATACTCTGTACTAAATCTCTATTTAATGCAACATCGATTAGATTTCCGTTAGTAACTGCGTTCTGTGCAACCCTTGTTGCTGGGTCATTTGCGAAGTTAATTCTGAATTGTTTTAGTTGTTTATTTGTAATGGATTCTCCCATAGGCTCACCTTCGGTAAGACGTATCGGACAATGACACCTCTAAGTCATTCCTTCTCATATTTCAGCAGATTCTGCAAAGCCTGCTGCAATTAATGTGTCTGCCATTAGTGATGAGAAGTTTGCAACTTCACCAGCTGTCAATTGAATTGGAGTTCCGTCTTCATCAATAATTGGGTCTACTAAATCTTGTAAAATTCTTATTCTTTTCATATCTGATAAATTACCAATAGGACTTACTTCTTCTATAGAAGTTGCAGACATGGCCCCAGTAGCCCTTTCTGGAAATTCATCCATTTGCCTAATTCTATCTTCCTCATCTAACTCAGGCTCATCCCATATTTCTTGACTAGGAGGTGGAGAAGAAATATTTTGATTTGAATCGAGAATTTCTTCAGAATCATTAAATTCTGTTAATGCAAGATTGCCTCCAAGACTAGGTTTCTTGATGCTTTCCGATTTGCCTCCATGAAGCATACCATCCCATGAGACATCATTTTTGTATTTCTCGACTAATCTTTCAATTCCTGTGTAATAAATTCTTTCCGACGGATCATGCCTTTGCCAATTTATTGGAGTTACTTGATTTTCATTTGGTTTACCATCTGGTGATTTTATCAGATTGCTCAAGATAGCATGTTGAGCAAAAGCATTCATTCTCAGTCTTGTTAAATCAGAAACGGATGTTCTAGCAACACCAAGCCGACGAGATTGTAACTGAGTTTTAGCATTCATACCTTCATTTCTGATGGTTTCAGCTAATTCATTTTCTAGATGAGTTAGTAGTTGACGTATTGAAGACCAAAAATTTGGTATTGAAATTTCTTTCGGAAAATTCGGACTTGATTTTTGTTGCCTAGTTAACTCAAAAAGTGCCTTTTCAACAACAATTAGTTCCTGCTTCGACAATCTTGATGAAGCGACTTCGTCAATCATGTGAGCAACCTGACTCACGGCAGAGAGAGGAAGGCCATGAATGATTCCTTTGTTTATCTTCTTTCTAGCCTCTTCATCCGTTGAACTCAATAAGAAAAAACCTCTCCGAGGGTCGCAGGTGTACCCGAGCGGTCAAAGGGGTCGGACTCAAGATCCGATGCGGAGAGCTTCGCAGGTTCGAATCCTGCCTCCTGCACCATCTTAATTTCTAGACTCCATGAAATCCTCTAAAAATTCAATTGTTCCAAGAGTTCCTTTAGATTTGGTCAAGTAATCTGCTGCTTCTTCAACTCCCTTGAACTCATTATTGACAGCTACAGCAAAGCCACATAATTCAAACATTGGAATATCATTTGATGCGTCTCCTACAGCAATTACTTTCTTTGGATCAATCCCTCTTTGTTCGAATGCAACTTTTAGTCCACTAGATTTATTCAGACCTTCTTCAGTTATATGTACTGCAAAACTGGTTGGAACAACTTGCAAATCAGGCCATTTAGAATTCTTCAAAGCTTCTCTCATTTTTTCATAATTTTTAGTATCAAGTAAGCACCACTCAGTTTCTCTCCATCGATTCGTTTCAATTCCCTTAGGATCTAATCCATCGATTTGCGTTGATAACCACTGTGCAGCATCTCTAGCTCTTTTCCCATCTGCTAAGCACCTAATTGGGAACCCGGCTTTTGTATCCCAAACCATTCCTCCATTTTCTCCAACAACAAATCCACTAACTGCCAATACTTGCTGTATTGGAGTTACATTGGGTAGAGTTCTACCAGAAGCTAACGATACTGTAATTCCCATTTGTTCAATCTTTCTTATCAAAGGAATTAATTCAGGTTGAAAACCATCCATATCAAGCAGAGTTCCATCA